>Ga0207684_10004309_pt1 | contig 13462 bp, 9 predicted proteins | sample KBSK5501metaG_FD_184342 | JGI IMG/M metagenome (GOLD analysis project Ga0207684, IMG submission 184342) | Corn, switchgrass and miscanthus rhizosphere microbial communities from Kellogg Biological Station, Michigan, USA - KBS K5-50-1 metaG... | ecosystem: Host-associated > Plants > Roots >...
GGCCGGCCCTGGACGCAGATCCCGGCCGGGCGGAGCTTCCGCACTTCGTGGGAATGCTCACGCTCGTGCTCGCGACGCTCGGTCTCGCCCGCTTCCTGAGCGGGCATGCCGGGCGCGGAGCCCGCCCGGTCCTGGCGTGCGCGCTGGTGGCCGCCGCGATCGGCCTGGCCTTCTCTCTGGGCCCGATCGTCCACGTGGGCGGCCGCCGCATCGGCCCCGGACCCTACGATCTTCTCTACCGCCTGGCGCCGCCGCTGCGCGGCATGGCGGGGCCGGAGCGGTTCGGGGTCCTGGTGCCGCTGGGATTGGCGGTGCTCGTCGGGATCGCGGTGGCCGCGCTCCTCGCGCGGTTGCCGCGGAGGGCACGCGTGGGCGTGACGGCGGCGCTGTCCATTCTCGTCCCCCTCGAGCACTGGAGCGTGCCCAGGGCGGCGGCCGAGGTGCCGGCCGGCGCCGACGTTCCGCCCGTGTACCGCTGGCTGGCCCGCGACCAGCGCACGCCGATGGTCGAGCTTCCCCTCTATCCGCAGCGCGCGCGCAAGGAGTGGGCGGCCTATCTCTATTTCTCGACCTATCACTGGCGTCCGATCCCGGTGGGCCGAACGTCTTTCTACCCCCCCGCGCATGAATTCCTCGTGCGCATGCTCGAAGGCTTTCCGGACGATGGCTCGATGGCCGCGATGGACCGTCTCGGCATCGACACCGTGGTGGTCCATCCGCGGGTCTGGGCCGACCCGCAGCGCGCGGCGCGAGTACAGGCCGTGGACGCGCACCCGCGACTGCGCCTCGTGGAGGCCTTCGCCGGCGCGCCCGACCCGCGGTTCGCGGCCCTCGGCCTGGGCGAGGAGCGTGTCTACCGGTTGACCGGGGCCCCGCCCGCGCTGCCCCCGCCCTGCGCGCCCGCCGACCCCATTCCCCGGGAAGGGTGGATGCTGAGCTCGAGCGGCGTCAACAAGGAGGACCGCGTGCGCGACGGCGATCGCCGCACGGCGTGGCATACCGCCCAGCCGCAGCGTCCCGGTGACTACCTGGAGGTGCGGCTTCCCCACGTCGAGACCGTAGCCGCGGTGGGCCTGGGCCTCTACTACCCCTACGACGAGCTGCCGCGGAACCCGGTGGTGGTGGAGGAGGGCGAGGATGGCCGCCGCCGGCGCGTGGACGTCGCCGACGGCCCGGCCGAGCGGCGCGCCGTCCTCGATGCGCTCCTGGAGCGGCCGCGAGAGGCCGAGTGGGCGCTCCGCCTGCCGCCGGGCCCCGCCCGCGCGGTGCGCATCCAGGTGGGCTGGCGCGAGGGCGATCCTTCCTGGCCCGCCTGGTCCGTGCCCGAGCTGCAGCTCTACCGCTCGTGTCGCTGAGCTACCATACCGCCCGTGGATTTCTCGATCCCGGCGGAGAGCGAGGCGAGGCTTCGTGCGATCGAGGAGTTCGTCCGTCGGCGCCTCCTTCCCCGCGAGACGGCGCAGCTCGCCGCCGGCTTCGGCGCCTCCGAGCCGGAGCTGGAGGACCTGCGCGGGCAGGTTCGCGCGCGTGGATGGTGGGCACCCGCGGTCCCGGCGGAACTGGGCGGGCTCGGGCTCTCCCTCCTCGAGTACGCGCTCGTGGGCGAGGTGCTCGGCCGGAGCATCTTCGGTCACTACGTCTTCGGTTCCCAGGCCCCCGACGCCGGCAACATCGAGCTGCTGCATCGCCTGGGCACCGAGGAGCAGAAGGAGCGGTTCCTCATCCCGCTCGTCCGGGGCGAGGTCCGGAGCTGCTTCGCGATGACGGAGCCGGAGAGCCCGGGCTCCAACCCCACCGAGCTGCTCAGCCGCGCGCGCCGGGACGGGCGTGAATACGTCCTCGACGGCCACAAGTGGTTCGTCACCGGCGCCGACGGCGCCCGCTTCGCGATCGTGATGGCGGTGACGGATCCGGGAGCGCCGCCGCGGCAGCGGGCGACGATGTTCCTCGTCCCCACCGACACGCCGGGCTTCCAACGGGTGCGCAACGTCCCCGTGATGGGGAGGGCCGGAGAAGGCTGGCTGAGCCACGGCGAGATCCGGCTCGATGCGTGCCGGATCCCCGAGAGCCAGCGGTTGGGAGCGGAGGGTGGCGGCTTCGCGGCGGCCCAGGAGCGCCTGGGGCCGGGACGCGTGCACCACTGCATGCGGTGGATCGGCATCTGCGAGAGGGCCTTCGAGCTGATGTGCGCCCGGGCGTCGTCGCGCACGATAGAAGGGAAGTCGCGCCTCGCCGACCAGCCCCTCTTCCAGGCGACGCTGGCGGAATGCCGCGCCCGCATCGACGCCGCGCGGATGCTCGTTCTGAGGTCGGCGTGGACGATCGACCGGGCGGGCTTCGCCGCGGCGGCCGAGGAGATCTCCCTCGCCAAGTTCTTCGTGGCGGAGGTGATGGCGGACGTGGTCGACGCCGCCCTCCAGGCCCACGGCGCCCTGGGGATGAGCGACGACACGCCGCTGGCGTTCTACTACGCCCACGAGCGCGCGGCGCGGATCTACGACGGCCCCGACGAAGTGCACAAGCTGTCCGCGGGCCGCCGGATCCTGAAGCGGCATGGCGGTTGACGCCGATGCCCCCGGCCCGCCCCGTCCGGGGGAGGAGCTGAACCGGGACCGGCTGGCCGAGTACCTGCGCGGCACGCTCGGTCTCGGGAGGCCGTTGGAGGTGCGGCAGTTTCCGGGCGGCCACTCGAACTTGACCTATCTCGTCAGCGCGGGCGGGCGGGAGCTGGTGCTGCGCCGCCCGCCCTTCGGCTCGACCGTGAAGACCGCCCACGACATGGGCCGAGAGTTCCGGGTGCTGTCCGCGCTCGGGACCGTCTTCCCGAAGGTGCCACCCGTCGTGGCCTTCTGCGAGGACGCGTCCGTCCTGGGCGCACCGTTCTATCTGATGGAGCGCGTGCGCGGAGTGATCCTGCGGAGCCGGGTGCCGGAGGGCCTGGCCCTGCCCCCGCCGACCGTCGCGCGGCTCTGCGCGGCCCTCGTCGAGACGCTGGTGGAGCTGCACGGGCTCCCCTACGCGGCGGTCGGCCTGGCCGACTTCGGGCGGGCCGAGGGATACGCGCAGCGTCAGGTCACGGGCTGGACGAAGCGCTACCAGGATGCGCACACCGACGACGTGCGCGACATGGCCGACGTGGCGCGCTGGCTCGCGGGCCACGTTCCGCCCTCCGCGGGGGCGAGCCTTCTCCACAACGACTACAAGCACGACAACCTGGTGCTCGATCCCCACGATCCGGCCCGCATCGTCGCCGTCCTCGACTGGGAGATGTCGACCGTCGGCGACCCGCTCATGGACCTCGGGACGACGCTCGCCTACTGGGTGGAGGAAGGCGACGGCGAGGATCTCAAGGCCATCGCGTTCGGGCCGACGCGGCTTCCCGGAAGCGACACGCGGCGGCAGCTCGTGGACCGCTACGCGGAGCGGAGCGGTCTCGCCCTGCACGACATGGACTTCTACTATTGCTTCGGGCTCTTCAAGATCGCCGTCGTCGTGCAGCAGATCTACTACCGTTTTCGTCGGGGCCTCACGCGCGATCCGCGCTTCGCGGGGCTCGGCGGCGCCGTGAACGTGCTGGCCCGGCAGGCCGCCCGTTACCTCGGGCGGCCGGAGCTTTGAAAGAAGACCGGCCGCCGGCCTCGGCCGGAGGTTTCCGCGGCGTGGGCCCGTCGCTGGCCCTGCTGTGCGCCATCAACACGCTGAACTTCTTCGACCGCCAGGTGATGTTGGCGGTGGCGGAGCCCATCCGGCGGGAGTGGGCCCTCAACGACGCCGCCGTGGGCGCCCTCGGCACCGCCTTCACGCTGCTCTACGCGGTGGTGGGCCTCCCCTTCGGACGCCTGGCCGACCGCGCGCGCCGGACGCGCATGCTCGCGGCCGGGGTGCTCGCGTGGAGCCTGCTGACCGCGCTGCAGGGCCTGGCCCGGAGCTTCGCGCAGCTCTTCGTGCTGCGCCTGCTCGTCGGGGTGGGCGAGGCGACGTGCGCTCCCGCCGCGACTTCCCTCATCGGCGACCTGGTGCCGCCCGAGAAGCGCTCGCGGGCGCTCGCGGTCTTCATGCTCGGCCTGCCTCTCGGCCTGGGCCTGAGCTACGCCGCCAGCGGGTGGGTGGCCCAGGCCTGGGGCTGGCGGGCGGCGTTCTTCGTCGCGGGGCCCCCGGGCGTCCTGTGCGCGGCGCTGGCGCTGGCCTTGCGCGATCCCGGCCGCGACGCGGTGACGGACGCGCGCCGCGTCGCCCCGATCTCCCCCTACCGACGGCTCCTGGCCATCCCGACGCTGTGGTGGATCATCGCCTCCGGCGCCGTGCACAACTTCAACATGTACGCGCTCGGCACGTTCCTCTCTCCTTATCTCATTCGCCTCCACGGGCTGGACGTGCGGGAGGCCGGGCTCGCCTCCATGCTCGCCTACGGGCTGTCGGGCATTCCGGGGATGCTCCTCGGCGGCATCGCCGGTGACGCGCTCCGGCGCCGGGGCCCCGCCCCCCGCCTGCTCCTCGGCGCCGGCCTGTTCCTCATCGCGGCGCCTCTGGTGTTCTTCGCCCTGCGGCAGCCGGCGGGCCACGCCCTCGCCTTCACGCTCCTGCTCGGCCTGGCCTGCGCGGCGATGGCGGCCTACTACTCGATCGTGTACGCCGCGGTCCAGGACGTCGTGCCCGCCTCGCTCAGGGGCACCGCCATGGCCGTGTACTTCCTCGCCATGTACGTCCTCGGCGCCTCGTTCGGTCCCGTAGCCACGGGAATGCTGAGCGATTGGCTGACGGTGCGCGCGGCCCGGGTTGCGGGCGCCGTCGCCGGCGGGACCGCGTCCCTGGAGCCTTTCCGCGCCGCCGGCCTGCACGCCGCCTTGCTCGTGGTGCCCGCCCTCGCCCTCGTCATGGTCGCGATCCTGGGGGCCGCCGCCCGCACGGTGGACCGCGACACGAGGCGTGCCGAAGAGGTCTAGTGCCGTTCCAACTAGGTCTGCCTCGGCAGCCCCGAGGGTGCCAAGGGCAGAGAACGGAGGCGCGTGCCGGTCGCATCGAAGATCGCGTTGCCGATGGCGGGGGCGACGCAGACGAGCGGCGTCTCTCCCGCTCCCGCCGAAGGCAGGTCCTTGCGGTCGACGAGCACGACGTCCAGATCCGGTACGTCGCTGAAGCGGGGGACGCGGTAGCGCGAGAAGCGGTCGGTCGTGATCAGGCCGTCCTCGAAGCGCACCGCCTCGAAGAGCGCGCCGCCCAGGCCCATCATCATCGCGCCCTCGACCTGGTTGCGCAGATGGTCGGGGTTCACGATCGCGCCGCACTCGAAGGCCGTCACCAGCCGCCGCACGCGGACCGCGCCGCCCGGCTCGATCGCGACCTCGGCGCACGTCGCGAGGTAGGAACCCTTCTCGGTGCCGGCGGCGAGGCCGTGGCCGCGGCCCGGCGTCCTCGTCCGCGGCCAGCCGAAGCGCTCGGCCGCGGCGTCCAGCACCGCCCGGACCCGCGTGTCCTTGAGGTTCTGCCGCCTCATCTCCAGCGGGTCGACGCCGGCGGCGCGCGCCACCTCGTCCATGTGCGTCTCCCGGGCGAAATGGTTGGCGGTGGCGGCCAGCGCGCGGTACGAGCCCTGACGCAGCGGAGACCGGGCGGGATGGAACTGGATGGTCTGGTTCGCCACGTCGTAGGGCGTGCGGATCCCGGCCGCGCCGCAGTTGTAGGTGTGGAACTCCCACGCGGTGAGCGTCCCGTCGGCGCGGGCCCCGCTCTTCACGTCGATCACGCCCGCGGGACGGAAGTAGGCCCAGGCGAACTCCTCCTCGCGCGTCCACACGAGCTTGACCGGATGGCCGGCGGCGCGGGCCAGCCGGGCCGCCTCGATGGCCGCCTCGCCGGTGTGCTTGCCGCCGTAGCCCGCGCCGGTGTCGGGCACGATCACGCGCACCTTCTCTTCGGGCAGGCGGAAGGCCTCGGCCAGCTCGGTCCGCACGCCGAAGGGCCGCTGGGTGCCGGTCCAGACGGTGAGCTTGCCGTCCTGCCACTCGGCCAGCGCGGCCCGCGGCTCGAGCGGGGCGTGGGCGATGTACGCGACGGTATAGGCCTGCTCGAGCCGGAGGGGCGCCGCGGCCCGCGCCTCCGCGACCGATCCCGACACCTGGGGGCCCCCGCTGCGGCCGTCGCCGTCGCGCGCCTCCGGCGGCGTCTTCTTCAGATGCTCGAAGATCTGGCCGTCCGATGGTTGCGGCGAGGTCTTCCACTCCGCCTTCAGGCGGCCCGCCGCGAGCGCGGCCTCCGCGGCGGTGGGCGCGGCGACGCCCACGAAATCGCCGTCGTGCACGACGCTCACGCGCTTCGTGTCGGCGCCGGACGTGTCGAGGGAAACGAGCGTCGCGCCGATCGCGGGGGGACGCAGGACCCGGCCGTGCCACAGACCGGGCCGGGTGAGGTCGGACGTGTAGCGGTGGCGGCCGGTGACGATCTCGCGCGCGTCGACCTTGGGGATCGAGCGCCCGGCCACCGTCCACCGGGCGACCGGTGTCGGGGAGGGATCGGCGGCGACGGTCCGCACGAGCGCCTGGCCCTGCGTGAGCTCGCCGAAGCGCAGCGCGCGCCCGCCGGCCGCGTGAACGACCTCGCCCTCGCGCGCGTCGAGTCCAGAGCGGTCGATGCTCCACTTGGCGGCCGCCAGGTCCAGGAGCGCCTCGCGCGCGGCCGCCGCCACCTGCCGAAGCTGCGCGGCCATGAACGGCGTCGTCCGGCTGCCGAAGGTCCCCTGATCGTAGGGCGTGAGGTCGGTGTCGCCCATGACCAGACGGATGGCGGACAGCGGCGCGCGCAGCTCGTCCGCCACCGCCTGCGTGAGCGAGGTGCGGATGTCCTGGCCGAACTCCACCTTCCCCGTGTAGGCGGTCACGGTGCCGTCGGCAGCGACGTGGAGCCAGGCCGCGATCTCGCGGGGCGGCGAGCCCGCGCCGCCGCCGCGCGCGCCGGACTCCTGCCCCGGCGCGGCCGCCGCGGCCACGAGCACGACGAGGCCGCCGCCCAGCAGCTTCACGAACTCCCGGCGATCGACGTCGAACCGGTAGGCGGGGCCCGCGGCCAGCTCGTACCGCTCCGGCTCGAACGCGCCGCGATCGTCGGGGGGCGGCGCGGCGCTCGTCGTCATCCCGCGCCGCCCTTCGTCGCCTCCGCCGCCCGCCGCACCGCGCGGACGATGCGGTCGTAGGTGCCGCAGCGGCAGATGTGGCCTTCGAGCGCGTGGGCGATCTCGGGCGCGGTCGGGTCCGCCTTGCGCCGGAGCAGCGCCACCGATTCCATGATCATGCCCGGCGTGCAGTAGCCACACTGCATGGCGTCGGCCTCGGCAAAGGCCTTCTGGACGGGGTGGAGCTGGCCGCTCTGCTCGAGCCCCTCGATGGTGGCGATGGGGCGGCCGGCCACCGAGGCGACCTTCGTCAGGCAGGAGCGCGCGGGGCGATCGTCGACGAGCACGGTGCACGCGCCGCACTGGCCCTCGCCGCAACCGTACTTGGAACCCGTCAGGTCGAGGTCGTCGCGCAGCACGCTCAGGAGGCTGCGCTCCGGATCCACGTCCACCCGGCGGGAGACGCCGTTGATCTGGAGCTCGAGGACCGCCATCCCTGCCCGTTATATCATCGCGTGCGCCCCGTGAGCGGGCGCACTTGACCTCGCCCGGACCGGGACGTTAGTCTCTTGCCCGACGAGCCCATGAAAGTTCTGGCGTCGCGGCGGCTGCGCTCCTTCCCGGCTTCTCGCGCCGTCGGTGTCGCGGTCGCCGTCGTCCTGGCCGGCGCCTGCGGTCCGAAGCGGCCGGCGGCGCCGCCCGCCGGCCCGCGCACCGATTTCCTCAGCACCTACGCCGGGCAGCAGCGCGTCCTGCGCTTCCAGGCCGACCGCGAGCGGGTCGTGGTGAGGAAGAAGGACCCGGCCCAGCTCTCCGGCGCCTGCGACGCGGCAGTGCAGGTGCGCAGCGCCGTCCTCCAGAAGGGCGCGCCCGTCCTCGTCCTCGAGAGCCTCGGCGCTCCCAACGCCGAGAAGGCCCGCCCGCGCTGCAAGGCCCATCCGGCGACGATCACGCTGAGCCTGACCGGCTACGACTCGGATCCGCCGGCCCAGGTCGTCGGCCGGCTCGACCAGATCCTGCCCACTCCCGAGGGTTACCTGCGCGCGTACGGCGTGCCTTTCGACCTCGCGTCGGTCGCCGAGCCGGCGGTCGCGGCCAGCAGCCAGACCAACGCTCCCGACGAGGAGCGGCGGCTCGGACGGCGGGTCACGACGTGGCCACGAAAGCTCTTCTGGGTCGATCCCGCCTACCGCGACCCCGCCCACCGGGTCCGGCACGAGGGCGAGGTCGAGTTCGAGGCCGTGGTGGGCGCCGACGGACGGCTCTACCGCCCGCAGATCCGCGGGGGCCTCGACAAGGCGCACGTGGCCGCCATCGAGCGCGTGCTTCCGATGTGGCGGTTCGAGCCGGCGCGCGCGGGGAAAGACGCGGTGCCCGCCCATCTCGAGTCCCGGCTCGTCTTCCGGATCTACTGAGGAGCAAGGCGATGCCCGTGACCGTCAAGAAGGTCGTGCTCTGGCGCCGCGAGCTGGACAACCGGCCGGGCGCCCTCGCGGGCGTCCTCGAGCCCCTCGTCCGCGCGGGCGCGAACTTCCAGGTCGCCATGGGCTATCGCTTCCCGGGTAACGAGAGCCGCGCCGCGGTGGAGCTGGCCCCGGTGACGGGGAAGAAGAGCACCTCGGCCGCGCAGGGCGCCGGGCTCCAGCCCTCGAGCATCCCGACCCTCGTCGTGACCGGTGACGACCGCCCCGGGCTCGGCTACGCGCTGGCCCAGGGCATGGCCGACGCGGGGATCAACCTGGCGTTCCTCGTCGCCCAGGTCATGGGCCGGAAGTACTCGGCGATCTTCGGCTTCGAGAGCGAGGCCGACGCCGACCGCGCCGCCGCGATCATCAAGAGGGCCTCCGCCGCGAAGCGGCGGCGGAAATAGCCGGCGGTCTACAGCCTCAAGTCCCACGTTTCGCCGACCAGGTCGTGGCCGAAGCTCGTGTGCGGCTCCTCGTGCACGAGGCGGAACCCGGACTGCTCGTAGATGTGGCGCGCCGCCCGCAGCACGCTGTTGGTCCAGAGCGTGATCTTCCGGTAGCCGGCCTGGCGGGCGAAGCGGACGCACTCGCCCACGAGGCGCGTGCCGATGCCCATCCCGCGCGCCTTCGGCTCCACGAGCATCAGCCGGAGACGGGCCACGGTGCGGGACTGCTTCACCAGGAAGACCGAGCCGACGATCTCGCCGTCCTGCTCCGCGATCCAGCAGCGCTCGCGCTTCGGGTCGAAGCGCTTCACGAAGCGGGCCACGATCTCCGCCACCAGCCCTTCGAAGCGCTCGTCCCACCCGTACTCCTGCGCGTACAGCACGCCGTGGCGGTGGACGACCCAGCCCATGTCGCCGGGCTGGTGCGATCGGAGGAGGTAGGGGACGGCGGCCCGGCGCGCGCCGCCGAGCAGCTCCTCGATCGCGCCCATCGCCTCCCCGAGCCGGCTCTGTCCCCGGGGCGGGAGCGCGGCCAGCATCGCGCCGATCTCCCGCCGGGAGCGCTCATCGAGCGTGGCGAACGCCGCCTTCCCGCGGCGCGTCAGCGCCAGGAGCTTCGTCCGGCCGTCGGCCGCCGAGGGCCGGCGGTCGACGAGGCCGCGCTTGCGCAGGCCGCGCAGGATGCGGCTCAGGTAGCCCGCGTCCAGACCCAGCTCCTTGCCGAGCTCGGCGGCGGTGGGCCGGTCGCGGTGGGCCACCTCGTAGAGGACGCGGGCCTCCGCGAGGGAGAACGGGCTCTGCAGCAGGCCCTCCTGCAGCACGCCGATCCGCCGGGTGTAGAACCGGTTGAAGCGCCGCACGGCCTCCACGCGGGCTTCCCGGCCCCCTTCGTCCATGACCGCCTCCGGCCTCCCGGACCCGTGGCTGCCACTGTCAACTATCTAGCTGACAAAGTCAAGTATTGCGGCCCGGGCCACGGGGCCGGCGCCGCCGTCGGCGCGGGCGGCGTTCGATGTCGCGCGGCCTCTCGGACCGGACCCTAGAAGTCGACCTGCGCCGTGAGCTGGATGCTCCGCGGCCGGGCGCCGCGTGCCGTATCGAGCCGGGTGATCTGGCCGAACAGGGACGACGTGATGCTGACGTCGGATCCCGCCCCGCTGGGCACGAGGTTGAAGTTCGGGTGGTTCGCGACGTTGAAGACCTCGGCCGTGAGCTTGAGCGCGCGGCCGCCGCCGAGCCCGACCCTCTTCTGCACGTTGAGGTCGAGGTTCACGAACTTCGGGTTGCGGCGGAAGTCGGCGACGGGAGCGAGGCCGAACAGGCCGCGCAGCCGGTTGGCCTCCTCGAGCGGCAGTTGGCGGAGGGTGTGGCCGTTGCGCTGATTGCGGCTGTATCCGTCGGGCCAGTCCCCGGTGATCCCGTCACCGTTGAGGTCGCGGCCGCCGGCGATGACGTTCAGGGGCCGCGGCGTGCGGAGCTCGGCCACCCCGGCGACGTCGAAGCCCCCGGGCAGCCGCGCGACGAAGTTTGCGGTGACGACGTGCCTCCGGTCCTCGTCCGAGGGCCCGAAGCTGCGCCGGATGTCGCGTGGGTCCTGGATGCCCGTGAAGATCGTCTCCGTCGTGTTCTCGCCCTTGGCCAGGGTATAGGACACGCCCCAGGAGTAGCGGTTGGCCATCCGCCGCTTGACCTCGACGAGCAGCGCCCGGTACTTGATGTCTCCCTCGTTGGTGTAGAAGCTGACGTTCGTGAAGTTGGCGTTGGGGCGGACTCTCGTCGCGGGGTCGATCGAGTTCGTGTTCACGATGATCACGTGGTCGTAGCCCCGGTTCCAGACGAGGGTGGCGTCGACGCCGACGTTCGGGGTGACCTCGCGCCGCACGCCCAGGCTGGCGTTGACGTTCTTGGGCGTGCGGAGCTGGGGGTCGATGACGGAGATGCTCGGCCGGATGGTCGTCCGTGTCCCGCCGGCGAACGGATCCGGAAAGGGCGGGTTCTCGATCTGGACGCTGTTGACCTTCGGGGGCGTGAACCGCGCGTTGCCCTGGATGTTGAGGATGATCTGGTCGTAGTAGATCCCGGCCCCGCCGTGGACCGCCGTCTTGTGGTCGCCCTTGACGTCCCAGGTGAAGCCGAAGCGCGGCGCGAAGTTGTTCTTGTCGCCGCTGATCCCCGCCCCGGCCTTGCCGCAGGCCTGGGTCAGGTCGCAGGCGGCGGCTCCGGGCGTGACGTCCTTGAGGGCCTCCGTCTTGCCGTTCTCGTAGTCGTAGCGCAGGCCGAGGTTCAGGGTGAGCCGCGGATGGACGCGCCAGTCGTCCTGGGCGTAGAGGCCGAAGATGTTGTTCGGGCGGTCGAGGGTGCTGTCGCCGGAGTTCTGCGTGAACCGCCGGGGCCGGCCGGCCAGGAAGTTGGCCACCGTGGTGAAGAAGAAGGTGCCGCGGAAGTTCGAGTCGAAGAAGCTCGCGCTACGGAAGATCTTGGCGTCGCCGCCCAGCTTGAAGACGTGGTCGCCGCCCCAGCCCGGCCGGTGGATCGTGTAGTTGTCGATGATCTGGTACACGTGGTCGGTGCGGCCCTGAGGGAAGTTGGTGGGACCGCCCAGGTACGAGCTGGCCGTGGAGACCTCGTCGACGAAGATGTTCACCAGGTTCGGATAGGCGACGAAGAAGTCCAGCTTGTTGCGCCCGATCTGGACGTACAGCTCGTTCAGCTGGGTGGGGGAGCGCACCCACTTGTGCGCCAGGCTGGCGAAGATGGTCTTCGACACGCTGGTGGCGCCGTTGGCGTCGTAGACCGTGCCGCTGGCGCCCGAAGGGTCCTTCTCGTTCTCGTAGTTGAAGCGGAAGGTCAGCGTCTGCGAGTTGCTGATCTGGTGGTCCACGCGCGCGGTCGCCTTGGGGTCACGCACGAACTCCGGCCGCACCAGCCGGACCTGGGTCCCCTGGCTGGTGTCGGGGAACGATGGCACGTCGTTCTGGCGCAGGAACTGCTGCACGGCGGGGCTGACCACGGCCCCGGGCGCCGGATAGATGCCGGTGAACGTGGAGTTGGTCGTCCGGTCCTCGTAATCGAAGGCGAGGTAGAAGTGGGTCCGGTCGCGCACGATCGGCCCGCCGAAGGTGCCTCCCCATTGCTTGCGCTTGAACGGGTCCTTGGGATCGCCGGGCTTCAAGAAGGGATCGCGCGCGATCATGTCCTGGTCGCGGTACAGGAAGAAGGCGCTGCCGTGGTACTGGTTGGTGCCGGACCGGGTGAGGACGTTGACCACCCCCCCCGAGGCGCGTCCATACTCCGCCTTGTAGTTGTTGACGAGGACCTGGAACTCCGCGACGTCATCCAGGGGCGTGCCCTGGCGGCGGAAGCCGCTGATGTCCTCGCTGTTGTCGACGCCGTCGATGAGGAACTGGTTCGATCGGCCCCGGCTGCCCGTGAAGCTCGTGCCCTGGCCGCTCGTCACCACCGCCCCTGCGGAGAGCCGCGCCAGGTCCTGATAGTCGCGGCCGATCAGGGGAAGGAGGTCGATCTGCTCGCGGTTGACCACCGTCTGCACGGAGGCGTTCGTGGTTTCCACCACGGGGGCGTCCGCGGTGACCGTCACCTGCTCGCTGACCGTCGGGAGCGTGAGCGACACGTCGAGCTGGGCCTCCGCGCCGAGGTTGAGGTTCACGCCCGTCCGTTTCGCGGTGGCGAAGCCCGCCAGCTCCGTCGTGAACTCGTAACGGCCGGGAGCGAGGGCGGGGATCCGGTAGGTGCCGTCCGCGGCCGTCGTGACCGTCCGGGTGATCCCGGTGTCGACGTTGCGCGCGGTGACGATGGCCCCGGGAAGCGCCCCTCCCGAGGGATCGGTCACCCTTCCGATGACGGTCGCGGTCTCGGCGGCGAAGGCCGCCGCGGCCACGAAGACGGCGAACAGCGTTGCCCCGAGGGCTCGCATGGTTCGTGTCATGGGCCACTCCTTTCCCGGGCCGAGCGGCGCGCCACGGGGCAGACCGATCGCCCTCGGCGTCCGCAGGTTTTGTTCGGAAAATTGGATGCTACCGCCGCCGCCGGTTCCTGACAAGCGGGTCCGCCGCCGGTGGTTCCGGGCCGCCATCGTTGCGGGCGGGGCGGCAACGGCGGTCGCCGCGGGTTGTCGTCCCGCGCCTCCGCCCCGCACCGTCGTCCTGGTCAGCATCGACACCTTGCGCGCCGACCATCTGGGACTGTACGGCGACCGCCGGGCGGAGACCCCGGTGCTGGATGCGCTCGCGCGGGAGGCGCTCGTCTTCGACGCCGCCTGGAGCCCGGTGCCGCTCACGCTGCCCGCGCATGCATCGATCCTGACCGGACGTTACCCGCCCCGGCACGGCGTGCGGGCGAACGGAGTCCATCGCCTGGCGGCGTCGGTCCCCGTCGTCGCCGAGTCGCTCGCCCGCGCCGGCTTCCGGACGGCCGCCTTCATCGGC
>Ga0207684_10004310_pt1 | contig 13461 bp, 9 predicted proteins | sample KBSK5501metaG_FD_184342 | JGI IMG/M metagenome (GOLD analysis project Ga0207684, IMG submission 184342) | Corn, switchgrass and miscanthus rhizosphere microbial communities from Kellogg Biological Station, Michigan, USA - KBS K5-50-1 metaG... | ecosystem: Host-associated > Plants > Roots >...
GTTTCTCTTTACAGCGTCAAGAAAAATGGAGTCTAAGCCGCAGCCCAGGTCTCTTGTATAAACCGGTAACCTTCTGTTACCACTTCCTCTGGACGTTTGAAAAAGTCCCGCCAAACTCGGGTTGGTTCGACCAGCTCGGGAAGAGCTCTTCCGAACGCTTCGATGGTCAACCAACCGTTATATCCGCTCGACTTAATCGCCCGAAAGATAGCTGGAAAATCGATGTGACCGCGTCCGGGTACGCCGCGATCGTTATTCGACACGTGGACATGCGCGATTACCGCGGCATTCTCGGAAAATGCCCGAGGGAGATTTTCTTCTTCAATGTTCGCATGAAAAGTATCGAACAGGGCTTTGAAATTCGGGTGGCCGACTCGGCGGACGTAAGTTGCGGTCGTCGCCATTGTGTTTAGAAAATAGCATTCAAACCGATTCAGGAACTCGATCGCCAAAGTGACACCATGACGTTGCGCCTCATCGGCCACTTCTCGGTGAACGTCGGCAGCGCGCTCAAATTCTTCTTCGGTTGGTCCAGTCCCAGAGAATACTCCTAAAGCCTGATAGAACGGCCCGCATAGAATATCAGCACCAAGAATGGCCGAATGGCGAACTATGGTCTTCAATCGCTCTGTTGCGGCGTTCCGAATTGCTGGATCCGGACTGATTGGGCTGGCTTCAGGAGTCGCTACTGTAACCGTCGACGCCTTGAGTTGTAGTTCATCTAGTTTCTTCCGGAGTTTTTGATAGTGTGCGTCATCTCCTCCAAATATGGGGATTTCGACGCCGTCGAATCCGGTGGATTTTATCTCTTCCAGCTGGGGGTAATGCTCCTCGGTAACGTGAGTAGCCCAGAGAAGCAGATTCATACCGATTTTCATGGCGGGGTCTTTTGGGGTATGCTTCGCTTACAAGAAGGCATCAGCCATCGGCTTACGACGTCCTCGCATCGGCGAAGCTCAGTAATTTTAACAGGATTCGAAAAAAATTGGGAGAACGAAGCCTGGTTTGATCAGAAAAATCCGGATTTTTGTGGTCAAACCAGGCTTAGGATTGAAACCGGTTCGCTAAAGTCTAATATCTGAAGCTGGCGGCGACCGGCCTTGGGCAGTGGGTCGGCCGGTACGCCGCAATCCACGGTGTGTCGGAACCCCCCATGAATACTCTTCCCAGATTACATAATGCGATGTGGCCCGGCCTGGTCGGCAAAGGGCCTGGGTCAGAACCCTTTATTGATCTCGATACGATGCTGAGTCTCACGGCTTCGGCCGAAAGCGGAGGCGCGCGATTCGAGGGAGTCGATCTGTTCCTGTTCGATCCGCATGTCAGTATTGATTCAACCGACGATCAGATTAAACAGCTTGCTGACAAGATTGCTGCTAAGAACCTCGTGGTCGGTTCGGTGGTTGCTCCAGTCTGGCCGGCCACCGGTGGAGGATCGGCGATGGGTAAGCCGGAGGACCGGCATCGTTTTATCGAACAGGTTAGCAAGGCTTGCCGGATCGCTAAAGCGTTACGTGAGCTCGGAATCAGACCGTACGGAATAGTGCGCATCGATTCGGCAACCGATCCGGGGACTTGGGCAAGCGATCCGGAAGGTTCGAAAAAGATCGCATCGACTTTTCGAGAGTGTTGCAAGGTCGCCGAGGATCACGGCGAACGCCTGGCAGCCGAGGGGGAAATCTGTTGGGGAGGTATGCACAGTTGGAAGCGGATGATTGAGCTCCTCGAGTTAGTCGATCGGCCGGAGACGCTCGGCTTCCTGGCGGATATGGCTCACACCTTGCTGTATACAATGGGATATAACGCTCCAGAGGACGCTATTTTACCGGAAGGATTCGATTGGAAGGATCAGGGCATACTGCAAAAGGCTCTCCACACCATGACAAACGCTTTGCGTCCCTGGACTACCGATTTTCATGTAGCCCAAAACGACGGAACGATTAAGGGCAGCGGTTCTCACGATAAAACCGGAAGACATTGTTTGCCCGATGATCCAAACGGCAAACTGAACATTGCTCACGACGCCGGCTATTGGCTGCGAGACGACAAAGGACAACTTACGACGGCTTTCCAGCATATCTGTTGGGATGGCTGCATGTTTCCAAATGAGGTCATGTTGAAGCAGGAAACATGGAACTCGATTCTTCGTGCCATGAGTTCAGTACGCGAAGCCCATGGGTGGGAGGGGGATGTAAGGAGTCAGCCCTAAGCAGTAAGCAAGTGTGAGAGGTGATTAGCAAATTAAACAGCGAGGCTGGTTGGTGATGGCCGGAATTCGTTTCGCTTTCGGCGTTTGGCGTTCGGCGCGGCAATTGTCGGCCTTCCCGGCGATTCCTGGAGAGTGATTGGTATGGCGCAAATCCGCCCACGTTTGCTTCGTGCGAACCTCTGGGGCGCCGATCACCGAATACTGATCACTGATTACTGATTACCCGATTCGATACTCTTATGAAGAAACTCAACATTGGCCTCGTCGGCTACGGCTTTATGGCTCGGGCGCATTCCAATGCATATCTCACTGTGAGCCAGTTTTTCGATCTGGAGTATCAACCGGTGCTTAAGGCGGTTGCTGCGCGGGATCCGGAAAAGGTGAAACAATTTGCCCACAAGTGGGGCTACCAGTCACACTATGCGGATTGGAAGCAATTGGTCGACCATCCCGAGATTGATGTGATCGACATCGCCAGTCCCAATGACACCCATGCCGAAATTGCGGTCGCTGCAGCTCAGGCGGGGAAAATGATTCTGTGCGAAAAGCCGCTTGCCCGAAATTTGCAGGAGGCGCAACGGATGGTCGATGCCGCTAAGAAGACAGGTGTCCGGACGATGGTGTGGTACAACTACCGCAGGATCCCGGCAGTGACGTTGGCCAAGCAAATTATCGCCGCCGGGAAACTTGGCCGGATCTTTCATTATCGCGCAAAGTTTCTGCAAGATTGGACCATCTCGGCTGATCTACCGCAGGGCGGCGCGGGGCTGTGGCGCTTGGACGCAAATGTGGCCGGAAGCGGGGTAACCGGTGATCTGCTGGCTCACTGCATCGACACAGCCATCTGGCTCAATGGCGAGATGGACTCGGTCTCGGCAATCACCGAGACTTTTATCAAGGAGCGGGAACATAATCTGACCGGGAAAAAGGAAAAGGTTGGGATCGATGATGCCTGCGCTTTTCTAGGCCGGTTCAAGAATGGCTCGCTAGCAACCTTCGAAGCAACGCGTTATGCGCGCGGTCATAAGGCGCTCTATACTCTTGAGATTAACGGTGAACATGGATCGCTAGCGTGGGATCTGCACGATTTGCATCGCTTGCAATGGTTTGATCACAAGGATGAAGGATTGCTTCGGGGCTGGCGATCCATCCATGTCACGGATGGTGATCATCCTTATATGGCTCATTGGTGGGTACCCGGCTTAGCGATCGGATTCGAGCATTCGTTTATTCATCAGCTAGCCGATTTCTTGAACTCGCTTGATGAAAAGAAGCCGGCTGAACCGACTTTTGAAGGTGCGTTGTCGACGGAGAAAGTGGTGGACGCGGTCCTCCGATCGGCCGGATCAGGAAAGTGGGAGAAAGCGACGTAGCGGCAGGGTTACGCTCCTCTGCGCGTCCGCGAGCTAAGCAGCGCGCCTATGCGCAAAGGCTGGAAGAAGCGATTGGTGCAAACCACTCCAAGTGGAAGGAACAGGCGGTAGGTCAAGTATTTGGAGGCTCGAGCGTTTTCGTCGCCGAAATGCGCAAGCGGCTGCGCAGCCGCGATCACAAGAAGCAAAAGGGGGCGGGGAACTCAAGTACCAGGATCGGGGATGGAGGCAGAAGCAGTCGAAAGAGTGTGGAAAGAACCCTGGGAAGCGTTTGTCAATCGTCATGGCGATGAGGCTGACGGTTCTGACGGGAGTTCCACTAGTTGACCGCCATCCTGGCGCATCCGCACCAAATCGAAGTAGTAACGGCCAAACGGGTTTGAGATGCCACCGTTGCCTACTACGCCCTGGGAGGCCTTTCAATAGTCCAAACATCGTGGAGCTGGAATCGAATTAGTCATTAAGATAGGCACAAATTACCTAGGGATGAGGCAAGTTTTTCTTTAATTTCAGTCGCCTGGTGGCTGCTCCTGTTCTCAGCAAGTAACGGGTGATCTACGTAACTCGCTTAGATTGAAGAATTAAGGAAAACCTAGCCTCATCCGGCCAAGCTTGGCACGGGAAAAGCTCGTACTGAAATGATGCCCACGAACAGAATCATTGATGCTGACTCGTCCCGACGGCCTAAACTAGGGCTTCAGTAACTGGCTCGGGGAGGTGTAAGTCTGGCAAAAGAGACAACTCTCCCCTCTCCGCTTGCTCCAATCGCTAAGTTCGCTTCGCAGACCGTCTTCAGAAGCACGGCGTTGACAGGCGTTAGAGGGTGAATGCGACAACAGCTGAACGTGTTCAGTTTCGGCCTGCACTTCTGCTCATGAGCGGTCGGCAGTTTGGCAATTTTCGATACCGCCTTTCGTATCCACTGGGCTTCCACGGGGGACTGGGCTTCCACGGGGTCGTATCTAAAAATATAAGAAATGACGAGTCGCGAATCTGAATTTTGGGGGCGTCATCTCCCTTCTGATTCTGACGGATTTGACGATCACCGATATTTGCATGGCCGTCGGCTTTTCCAGCCTCGGCAGCTTCAGCAGTCTTTTTTCGCCATCGGGAAGTAATCAGTGTGTCAGTAATCAGTTCAGACGAACTCAGTACTGATTACTGATTACTGTCACACTGATTACTTTGTTAGCGCGTCTTGACCGAGTGAAGCCCTCGACGACAGCAACAAGATAGGCGATTGGGAAAGAAGCTACGCTTTACAGTCCCAGAGACGAAAACCGCCGGCAAAAGCGTTGGCGTTTTCGACTATCCGGCATCCGGGCGGTATGTCTTTGAGATACTTCACGTTACCGCCACCGAGGGCCATATCTTCCGGTTCGAGCGCAGCAACTAGCCGGGCAACGACATCCTCAACGCAACGGCGCCATTTCTTCTTACCGAGGCGTTCCAAACCGCGAGTTCCAACGTAATCTTCAAAGGTCGCCTTCTTATAAGGAAGACGACATAACTCGGTCGGAACGACGATTCCTTGCACGATCATGGCGGAACCGAGGCCGGTGCCCAGGCCCAGGAAAAGCATCTTAGCGCCTTCGTAACTTCCCAAGGCCTGCATCGCGGCATCGTTGATCATTTTAACAGGCCGTCCGAAAGCGGTGGTAAAATCAAACCCAACCCAACCACGGCCGAGATTGAACGGCTCTTCCACAGGTCGATCTTGACGGACCGGAGCGGGGAAACCGATGGAGATGGCATCGTAGTTCCAGTCTTGGGCAAGATCTTTGACTCCAGTCACCATCTTATCGGCCGTGAACTTGGGGCCAGTAGCCAATTTCCGGGGTTCAGTTTGGCCAGTGGCCAGAATCTTTATGTTGTGCCCGCCAACATCAATGACGAGCACGCTGGTTGGCGTCTTTTGTGATTTCTCAGTCACGCGATTAATTGCGTTTCGGGGGAATGTGCCAATTTATAGCAGGGTGGTCCCTAGCCGCTCGAGAAGAAAATCGCTTCCAGATATCAAGCAGCTTCGCTACTTGTAAATAACGACATGCAAATACGTTATTACCACACCATACAATCTGTATCATATAAAATAGCAATAAATGCAGCAAGGCGTGGTTGCTGACTCACGGCTGGTACACTGCCGGGAGATACCTCGGCCAGGGCGGGAAGAACGATTAAGAGCTACGGAAGGCCAGGGTAGGCCTCGCAGACTCAGCCTCTAGGCTAAAATCTTCCCGGCGCTTCGCGCCTCAAGACGTCCATTCGCCCACTCGCCCACTCGCCCTCTCGCCGCCTCGCCCATTCGCCCCGTCGCCCTTTACCGTTCGCCCAACGCGCGCTAGATTCGTTACGGCTCGTGAAAGATCTACCCTCCCACGGTCCGGATGATGCCGCTTTAAAACAGCAGTTTTTCGATTTCCTCCTCCAGCACGCCGTAGACCAAATCTATTTCAAAGACACTGAAGGCCGATTCACCTGCGCGAGTCGAGCTGTAGCCGAGTTTATGGGCGTGGCTACCCCGGCAGACTTAATTGGTAAGACTGACTTCGATTTTTGGTCGGAGCAAACTGCCCGCGAGGCTGCAGCCGATGAGAAATGCATCATGGAGACCGGTCAGCCGCTCATCGGTAAGGTGGAGCGATTGGTTTACCCGAGCGGGCGGGTCACTTGGGATTACACCACCAAATTGCCGCTAAAAAATGCTGCCGGCGAAGTGATCGGCATTTTCGGCGTTAACAAAGATTTTACCGCTATCAAGCGGATGGAGGATGCTTTGGAGGAAGAGCGGAATCGGCTGCGTCTGACGAGTGCAGATCTGGCCAAAAAAAATGCGCAACTCGAAGCGGATCTCCGTATGGCGCGGGAGGTTCAGTTAGCATTACTCCCTCGTGAGTACCCTACCCTCAACAACTACGAGGTCTCCGGTCATTCTCCGTTCAGTTTCGCTCATTACTATCGCCCCGCAGCCGCGGTCGGAGGCGATTTCTTCGACTTTTTTCCGCTTTCGCAAAGCCGGATCGGTATTTTCATTTGCGACGTCATGGGACACGGATTGCGGGCTGCGCTGGTGACAGCGATCATCAGAGCTTTGTTGGAAGAGCTTCGCCCCGTAATGGCGAATGCGGGTCGATTCCTCAGCAGTCTGAATTTGCGCCTCCGAGCCATACTGGAGCGGGTCGAAGAGCCGTTTGTTGCAACCGCCTTTTATTTGATCGTCGATGCAGCCACTAAAGAGGCCCAGTTTGCCAACGCCGCACATCCGGTACCGGTACGGCTTTGTCGAGTAAAGCCGGGAGCGGAGCCAATCGCTAATGACAAGGCCAAAATCGGTCCGGCACTCGGGCTGTTCGACGAGATTAGCTACACCAGTTTTAGTTGTCCATTCGAGCCCAACGACTGTCTAGTGCTCTTCACCGACGGCCTCTACGAAGTGGATTCACCGGACGGAAACGAATTCGGTATAAGCTCGCTGATCTCGAGCCTGAGTCGTCTGGCAACGTTGCCTGTAAATGAGCTCTTCCCAGCCATCATCAATGAAGTGTGCCGTTTCTCGGCTCAAGAACACTTTGATGACGACGTCTGCATGGTAGCGGTGGAGCGCAAAGGAACCAAGGGAACGAGTGAGACCGCCGGAGGCTAGCCTGAACGTCGGGAACGAGTGGCGCCCGGTGGCAACAAAGGATAGCCCCGGGAAAGGGAGACAATCACGGGCGCGCCGACAATCAAATTCCCATAGGGTCTTGACCCGTCAGCTTTTGCTGACCAAGTCGCGAATTGGAATTTTTGGGGTGTCATCTGCCTGTGACCGGTAAGATCACCGCCTCTGGCGGAGTGGTCTGCGTGAATGGCATGTCTCAAAATCCAGTGCCAGTCAAAAATTACATTTTTAGATGCGACCCCGCGAAGCGGACCGACGGCATGCTCCAAAGACCTGCGCCGCTTGGCCAGGGCGACGTTCGCTGGTCGAAGGGGGGTCGTACCTAAAAATATAACAAATGTTCCCCCGATTGCTTCATCGTGATTTGGCCCATTCAGGAGAAGCCAATACTTATATTTTTAGATGCGACCCCGCGACGCCGATCCGCCCTCATCTGCACGGCTAAAGACCTCAGTCGCGACACAAGCAGGCAAATGAGAGACTTTGAATCCGGCCGCAAATGATACGGGGCCGGGTCTCCGTCAGATTAATGTGCTCCCAGCCGACAGGCGATGTTCGCCGCACGGGGTCGTATCTAAACATATACCAAATGTTCCTACGATTGCTTCATCGTGATTTGGCCCATTCAGTAGAAGCCAATACTTATATTTTTAGATACGACCCCGCGACGCCGATCTCTGGTTGCGGGGCAGGAAAATACAATCAGCGCTGAGGCAGCCATGGTCAGCGGCGGCCTTCTGAACATCGCCAGCGCGGAATTTGCCAGCGTCAGCGGCGGCCAATTCAACGCCGCCACCGGCATTGAGGCCAGTGTCACCGGCGGCGACAGCAACCTCGCCAGCGGCATGAACGCCAGCGTCACCGGCGGCTTTGTGAACACCGCCAGCGGTCAATGGGCCAGCGTCAGCGGCGGCCTTACGAACACCGCCAGCGGGGTTGGGTCGGTTGTGATCGGCAATTCTGACATTACCGCTAACGTGGGCCTCTCCATCAGGCCACAGCCACCTTTCAACCCATAGTTTTGGGGTTCGCAAGCTCGATGCAGGTCAAAGTCTATTCGCCTTGTTATCGCCGTTTTCGTTTTTCGCCCAACTATTCGGGGGATTCGCAAAAACACGCTTCCGCGGGGTCGGATCTAAACATATAAGAAATGAGAGTCGCGAATCGGAATTTTGGGGGCGTCATCTCCGTGTGGCTAGGAAGATCACCGGCAGAGAGGTCTGCGCGAGTCGCGTCTCTTGAAATCCAACGCCAGTCAATAATTATATTTTTAGATACGACCCCGGGAAGCGGAGCCAATACTTATATTTTTAGATACGACCCGGCGAAGCGGAGCTGAGCAAGAGTTGTCTTATCGATTTCATGGATCGAGCCACGTTTTCCGATCTAGAGGCACAGCGGTCGCTGTGCTGCACCAAAGGACAATAATGCTTTGCACCAAGGACCAATTGACAGAAGCTGGCCGGTTTTGCGACGCTGTTAAAAATGTCGACGAGGATCCTGACAAATCGATTCTTCCTGTCCGACTTGGTCGCGATGCTGTCGCTGTGCCTTGTGCTTTCGGCGGTTTCTGAAGATAGCGTTCCCGCAATCGACGAGTACGAGACGCCCGGATCGGTGAACGCCGAGGAATTTCTTCCGAAATCGGCGTTTGCGGGAAAACGAATATTCACAGAGAAAGCTGCCCAAAATAACGGCCTACAGAACACCTATCGAATTAGAGCAGGTACGAAACAATACGAGGTCACGGGCAGTGCGGCGGCTGTGGAGTTCCTGCAAGAGTTGAGGGCGACTAACCAACTACGCCAGATCACTACGGCGAAAGCCTTCAAGAGCGGTTTAAAACAGTCGGCAAAAGGAACCTACGAAACAGGCAAACAAATGGCGCGAGATCCGGTCGGCGCTGTAAAAAAGGTTCCCCAGGCCGCCTCCAGATTTTTCGGGAAGGTAAAAGAATTTCTCAGTGAAAACGAAGACGAATCGGCGCAAAAATCTTCGCTGGGTGATGCTGTTAAAGGGGTCCTCGGCGTCGACGACACGAAGAGGAAACTCGCCGCCCGTCTTGGTGTAGATGTCTATTCGCGCAACCAAGCCCTTCAAGAAGAGCTCGACCGAGTGGCATCCGCTGTCGCGGGTGGAGGGCTGGCGTTTGATATTGGTACGTTACCGGTCGGCGGCGCGGCTGGGATTGGCCTGACAGCGATCGGCATTGAACAGACTGTCGACGGTCTGATTAACGATTCGTCCCAGGAGAGTCTTCGCAAATGGAATGAGCAGAAGTTATCACAATTGGGCGCCAATTGGGATCTGATAGAAGAATTCCTTAATCATCCATGGTACACGCTCAGGCAGGAAACGATCATTACCACGGCACTGAGCAAAGCCGGAATCGATCCGACCATTTTTCTGGAAGCTGCGAATAAGGCGCTGACGGAAGAGGATGGACGATACTTTGAACACGTGGCCGAATTGCTGGCCGCCTATTCGCAGAAGAAAGCGCCCTTGCAGTCATTTCGACTTCAAGACGGACTGATCTGTGCAGTCGACTGCAACGGCGTACTAGTCGTTCCGGTGTCACTCGACTACGCCATTTGGACCGCAACAGTAGCTCAACGAGTAGCGGGGTTTGCTGGTCTGGTTAGCGGTGATCAGAACATCAAGAGCGTTCAGATCTGGACGGACGGCAAGGCGTCAGAACGAGTGAAAGCCGAGCTGGGCAAGCGCGCAATCGGCTATCAAAGCGTCTCTCTGATGAAGGGTATCTAGCTGGGTTAAGGGCGATTGGGCGCGGCCGTCACGAGGTTCTTCTCACGGCCATTCTTCCCGTTCTCACTGCGCAAATTCAATCTTAGTATCCGGTCTACCTCTTCCATCCCTTGCTGGTTCTGATGTGCGCCATGACCGGATGGCACGATCTTTTCAGATTGAGCGCCCTCGAAATGAGAACTCCAGTATGGCACTACTCCATCGCTGCTGTTGGGTGTGTCTCCGCGACCCCGATCGCCGACGATGCTGGAGTAAGGTATACGATCGGCGATCGGTAACCTGTTCATCGTTCGAACAAACCGATTTTGAGGAGAGAGGGTATCGATGCTGGTGGGCACATGCAGCTTTTTTGTCTTCTTCGCAGATGAATCGTTGGAAACAACGAACTGGCCAGCCGATGCGCCCAGTTTGACCAAGTTAACCGGGAGTTTAACCAGCGCGACGCCGATGCGACCGATCCAGTTCGAAGCAATCGCGCTCCCTCGGTGAGGCGTCGAAATGAAAATAACCCGACCCACATCCGGCCGATGTCTAAAAATCAATGCCCGCTTAAGCCGTTCTTTATCCTCGGGACTCATTGAAACCTGATCCGGCGGCTTGCCAAAAAACTCGTTCCAAAACGTCAGATTCGCATCGGTCACCATGAGACGAGCAACCAGGCCGCCCATGCTATGTCCGATTAAAACGATCTTCTTATGATTCGGGTAAGCCTTATCAATTCGATCCAACTCTTCGCGCAAAAGCATCGCCGAATACGGGAAAGGATAGCCGCTGGGGTAACTGTAAATCCAGAACTGATAGTGTTTGTTAATTTCGGGATCGGTTCGCAGCCGGTTGAGAAGTGGCGCCCAAGTAGCCGGCGTGTCCTGAAGCCCATGAATCAGCAGCACCGGAATCCTTTTTGGATCATACGGCTGACCGCGCACCAGTCTGGCCGTGTAGGCGTACTTCTCCGGCCGGATCATTCGAATGAAACCGAGTCGCTGTGGACGGCTATAGGCCAGCAAAGCGGCAGGTCCGATTGAGAAGTCAGCTGCGAGCGGGTAATTGCGTCCCGCGATGACAATGTGATCGGAAGCCAGCGGATCTTTGATGACTAGTCGGACCTTCGCGCCTTCAAATTCCAGCACGGCGGTCATTCCGTAGTACAGCCGGTCGGAGGTGAGAAACAGCTCGCGCGCCTTTTCAATTTGTTTCTCGGATCGAACCAAAACAGGCGCGCCAATCCCGTCACGGCGGACTCGAGAGGAATAATCTTTGCCGGAAATTGCGAGTTCATCGGCCGGCACCAAATGGCAATTGCGAGGATCAGCGACATACTTGATATCGCTGCCATAGGTGAGGCGATATGAATTCGATCCTGTGCCGACCGTAATGGCGCCTGCGTGGGGCAACTTATTAGTGAACTGAAGCAAAGAAACTATTCGGCCGGTCGAGTAGTTATACAGTTGTTTCGCCTGAGTGTTGGCTGGATTTCGTTTTAGTTCCGCCCAACTTCTTGCGGCAACTTCCAGATCGCGGGAAAGTGCCGCATCCGGATTGCTTCGTTGCTCTTCTTCGGTTGCGACGCTGGATGCACTCGCTGTTCCAACGCTCGGCGCAGCTGGCGTAACATTCTTAATCGTCGCGAGCTGAGAACAAGCGCACGGGAAGACCAAAATGCCAGCTAAGCCCAGGGTCTTAAGCAGCAGTTCGATCTGCGAATATCTCCATGCATAGCCGTGCGACATCGGAATTTCGACCAATCGTTTCAGAGTCAATCGATGCCTGACAATATCTAAGGGGTTGTTGCGGCTAACCACAATTTTGTTTCCCTTTTTCTGACCGCGAATAGACAGCGTCTCCGGATCACGACTCCGTCTGCTTTGCCCCCGCGGTTTCCGTTGCTGGGGCATTTGGCATCTCAGGCTGTTTCAGCCGAACTAACAACCAAGTCTGGGTGGTCTCGGGACCAAAGTGCACAAGGCAACTAGCTACATCTTGAGTGAGGCTTTGCAGTCCAGTCTCGATAACTGTGTTCTTGCTGCCAATTTTCCAGGCAACCCGCTGCGTCTTTTTATCAACCTGGCCGGAAATCGGAGACTGGTCGCCACTCAACACATTTTTGTAAGCCCCGGTAACGACTCCGTCTTTGCCGACCGAGATCTGAAAAAACATGTAGGCGTCGCCTTTCTCTTCTTGTGCCAGAGCCCATACGCCTAACGGCAGCCACTCCTCTTGCTTTCCCGCCTCGGCCAGTATTGGAGGCGGCGGTTGTTTAGCGGGCTGGTTGGCCAAATTAATCGCTTGCTGCGAGTATTCGGTCGCAGTTGTAGCAGGTTTCCCGTCCACATACACCTGATCGCCCTGATACACCACATTGACACCGTAGTCGTACACTTGCGGCGGTGGAGCGGTTGAATCGTGGATCGCGTCGATGGCGAGAAACGTGCCTACGGTGGCAACAGTAGCCGCACCCCACCACCACCACGGATTGGAAGTCACTACTGGTCCACCACCCCACCAACCACAATTGCCCCACCAGTGATTGTCGAAATTGTTGTCAAAGTGGTTTTGAATGTTGTTGTTAATTTCGATGCTGCGATTGTTCCGAAAATTGTTAACCTGATTCTTGTAATTGTTCCATTCCGGTTTGTTGATGGTGTTGGTTGGGTTCCGGTTGTTCCAAAAGTTCTTGTTGTTCGACCACTGATTGTTTCGATTTTCGCGGAAGTTATTCAGTTTAGATTGGTTGTCGGCACTCCATTTATTCCAGTAGTTCTGACGATCTTTGACTGCCTGATTCCATTGCGGGGAACGATTTTTGGACCAATCGGAGAATTTACTCTTATCGACGAACCCATTTCCGGCACCTTGATTGAATCGCCCCGCGAGGTTTCCACCGGCGGCGCCACCCTGGATCTTGTTCGCGAGTTTACCACCACCTTGACTCGCAAACTTGCCGCCGCCTTCCCCTTTTCCAGCGAGATTAGGAAAATTCCCTTTATCGCCCCGCCCTCCAGGCGTAGGGCGGTTTCCTCCTGCTAACGAAGGTAGCGTTGCGCTCGAGCCTTTGGGTCCGGATTGAATTTTCGACGCGACCTCAGATCGATTGATCTTGCTGCCTCCGCTGGTTCTGTTGGGAAGCCTTCCACCCGCATTTTGGGACGTTGGTCGCGCAATATTTCGTGATCCACCGCCTCCGCTTCGTTGGTACCCCCCTCCGGCCAGTGAACCACCGGCGGATTCAGTACCATGTGGCAGCAGTCTCTGATCGGCGTCGGTCCGACGGGCGTCGACAGAGGTCAGGGTGGCAAGTTTTTGCTCTTGCCACCGGATTACGAAGCCGAGGCGCCTGCAGGTTATCTCACAGCTAAGTCGCCGACGTACGGCGTCTGGCTCGGGGTGCGGGGTTTCCTCGTAAACGGAGAGCCCGACCAGGCCGTCGCGTGATGAAGACGATAAGAATTTAC
>Ga0207684_10004311_pt1 | contig 13460 bp, 14 predicted proteins | sample KBSK5501metaG_FD_184342 | JGI IMG/M metagenome (GOLD analysis project Ga0207684, IMG submission 184342) | Corn, switchgrass and miscanthus rhizosphere microbial communities from Kellogg Biological Station, Michigan, USA - KBS K5-50-1 metaG... | ecosystem: Host-associated > Plants > Roots >...
ATGATGACGATGTCGTCGTGCTGTTTTTCGGTAATGCCCCAGGCGAGAATATGAATCTTGCAGGGATCCTGCGGAAAATAAGTGGTGACCTGCTCGCTAATGAAAGTGTTGGGGAGGTCGCGAATTTCCAAACAACCGTCGATGGTGTCGTGGTCGGTGATCGTGACGAAATCCATTTCGCGCTCGAGCAGTTGTCGATGCAACTCGCGCGGGTCGGAATAAGAATCCGGAAAATCAAACCGCCGGAAGAGCCATTCTTCCGAACGCGCGCTGAAACGGGAGTGAATGTGAAGATCACATTTGCTCATATATAATTAGAGGCCGCGCTTGAGACGCTGCTCGGCAATCCAATCCTGATAGGTCGTCGGCGTCCTGCGGCCATTCATCTCACTGATAAGATCGACAATCTGCCGCCAAATGGTCGGATGCGAAAAGTCCGACGGATGAATACTGAGACGCATAAGCGGCTTGCTTTTGAGCGCCTGGCTGAGCGCGGCGTTCCAAGCCAGGCTCGTCACCCGTCGCCAACCATTTCGCACGCTGTAGACCAACGATCTTGCCCAAAACGTTTCGCCAGAACGCAAATCGCGCACCGTCCGGAGCCGTGTGGTGTATTCCATTTCTGCATCGCGGGCTGCTTGCTCTGCTTCGCGGCTGAGCAACCACGCCGGCGCAACAAAACCTCGCGGCTTTAATCCGCCGGCGAGAAATTCGTCGCGCGCGGCTCTAATTCGTCGGAAAGCCTCGTCGTATCCGAGATCGTAGAACTCGCCTTCACCTTGGGTGTAAAATTGCGTAATGAATTTCTCGAGAAAAGTTTCACGCGCTTGCGTCGGCCGTTCATGGAAATATCCATGGATGACAATTTCGTGACCGACTGCTTCCAGGTTGCGCAGCCAGGAAACGAATGGTCGATCTTGCATCGACGTGCCCTGACGATGGTAATCGGGGACGACCAAGAGCGAGCAATGGCGAATTCCTTTGTGTGTCAGCTCGGAAATAATTTTCTCTGCGATCTGCTGTGTCGATGGCGCTACGTCATGAATTGAAACGACCAGAAAATCCTTGGTCGCACTCGCCGCCGCGACAACGGGCAGAAACTGCGTGGTCACAGCCGATGTCATTTTGGCAAATTTTCGACCCCGCCACCCGCTGGAACAAGTGGAAAGTATCTAGCCCGCCATTCGCAGGATGAAAGCGAACTCTTTGCCGCTCAGGGGCATGACCGACAGGCGCGATTGTCGAACAAGCGCGATGTCCTTGAGCTCTCGCTTTCCTTTGATCTGCGCAAGCGTCACCGGCCTCGGTAGTGGCTTCACCGGAACAAGATCGACCGCGCTCCAGTCGCCTTCTTTCGCCGTCGTATCGCGGTAAGCCGTGCGCGCGACTTTGGCGACGCCAACGACAGCCTTTCCTTCGCCGCTATGATAAAAGAGAACGTCGTCGCCTTTTGACATTCGGCGAAGATTGTTGCGGGCCGCAAAATTGCGCACTCCGGTCCAACTTGTGCTGCCATCAGCTACGAAGTCTGCCCAGGAGTAATCGGATGGTTCTTGTTTCACAAGCCAGAAATTTTTCATCGCTTCAACTTAACCCGGTTCGACAATTATCGATCTTTGTTTGAAGATCGACACCATGGCAGGGATGCCGTTTATCACATTCGAAGGCTCGGAGGGTTGCGGAAAATCGACCCAGGTGCAATTGCTGGCCACGCATCTCAAGATATTGGGAGTTCCCTTTCTGGTCACTCGCGAACCAGGTGGAACTGCGATTGGCGAATCGATCCGCGAACTGTTGCAATTCGCGCCGCAGAGCGTGGGGATGACCCCGGAAACTGAGCTGCTTCTTTTTGAAGCGAGTCGCAGCCAGCTCGTTCGGGAAGTGATCAAACCTGCGCTGGAACGCGGCGAGTGCGTGATTGCTGACCGTTTTTTTGATTCGACCACAGTTTATCAAGGCGCCGCGCGCAAACTGGACCGGAAAGTCGTCAGACAACTGAACGCCTTCGCCGTCGGCGATTGTGTTCCCGACATTACATTCTTGCTCGATGTCGATCTAGAAACGGCGCGATCGCGCATGCAGCAGCCGCGCCGTCCAGACCGAATGGAACAGCAAACGGTCGAATTTTACGAACAGGTCCGCGACGGTTATCAAGAACTTGCGAAATGGCAGCGAGATCGAATTGTGGTGATCAAGGGTTGGCAATCGCCGCACGATATCGAGAAGGAGATTTGGGAAACGCTCGTGAAACGGTTTCCAGAGCTTGCTGCGAAATCGGAAATCGAAAATCCAAAATCTAAAATGTAACGATGGCTTTCACTCGCAAAGCAGCGATTGGACTTTTGCGACGCGCGCATAATCAGAAGCGTTTGGGCCACGCCTATTTAATCTCAGGGCCGGCCGGGAGCGGCAAACGAGAAGTGGCAGCAGAATTAGCGAGCATCGTCAACGGGACAGATGCCGGCGATGTTTTTTCATCAAAAGCGCGAGAAATTTTTGTGGCCGAGCCGGAATCCAAATCGAGAAGAATTCTAATCGAGCAGATTCGCGAGTTAGAGCACGGCCTTCAGATGCGCGCCAGCGATGGCCGGCGAAAGGTGGCAATCATTGCCGAAGCGGATCGTTTGCAACCGCAAGCGGCGAATGCGTTTTTAAAAACGCTGGAAGAACCGCCGCGCAATTCGCTGTTGCTTCTTTTGAGTGCGTTACCGGAAGCGTTGCCGGACACGATTGTGTCGCGTTGCATTTCTATTCCACTGGCGGCGAATGGCGAACAAATCGAAATGCCAGATCGCGCTGAATTGATCGATCTGCTCGGCCAGACTGCGCGCGAAAACAAATGGAGCGTGCAGCAAGCCTATCGGGTCGCACAAGGAATGCAGTCGCTGCTTGGAGAGATCCGTGAACAAATCAAAGCGCAAACGGCCGAGGCGTTGAAAAATGAGGAAGCGCGTTATCGGAACTCGACCGACGGCGCGTGGCTGGACGATCGCGAAGATTATTACAAGGCGTTGACGGAGAGTCTCTACATTCAGCGTCGCGCGGCGCTGGTAGAGGTGTTGCTTGAGTTTTGGTCGGATGTTTTGCGAGCGTCTAGCAAAGTCGCCCGGCGCGGTTTGCCTGCGGCAAAAAAGGAAACCGCCGCGCTTGCGGAACGCTTCACCGCGCCGGAAGTGCTGCGGCGAATCCAGCGCCTGGAAGAATTGCGAGATCACCTTGGCCGCAATATTCAGGAAGCGCTCGCATTCGAAGCCGCATTTCTCCAAGTCTTCGGCTCCTGACGGTCCCCCGGATTTCTTGGAAGAGAAGATTTCCGAGAACTTTCCGCGATAAAAATCGTAGTACGCTGGTGAAGGAGATCTAGTCGGGATTACTCAAGCGTGAAAGCCCAGCAGCGGACTGCAACGAGTTTGAAGAGTGACTTAGGAGCGGCAATCAGGCGCGCGAGATTCATTCTTAGGATTTCCCAAGGAGAACTGGCGTTTCGTGCCGGATTGCATCGTACGTACATTTCGGATTTGGAGCGCGGAGCTCGAAATCCTTCCGTCGAAAGTATTGAGAAACTTGCGGCCGCATTACAAATTTCAGTCGCAAAACTTTTCGAACAAGCCGGCGCCGGCAAAGCCTAACGCTGGACGGCCGGTGAGCCCTGTCTCTGTCATGATGCATTGTTGACAGTTTCAGAGGAGCGCGCAGCATTGCGGCCTGAGCATGAGATTTGAAAATCAAAGCGCCATTGTCACTGGCGCGGGGCGGGGGATCGGGCATGCGATCGCGGTCCGACTGGCAAGCGAAGGCGCGCGCGTCGCGTGTGTGAGTCGCAGCGAAGACAATGCTAAGCGCACAGCGGATGAGATAAACATCTTGCGGGTGGATTCGGCGAAACATTACGCGGTTGACGTTGCCGATCACGCCGCGGTGCAAAAAATCGGCGCGCAGATTGTCGAGGACTTCACCAAAATCGACATTCTCGTGAATAACGCCGGTGTGACGCGTGATGGACTTGCCATGCGGATGTCGATCGAAGATTGGGACGCGGTCATCAACACGAATTTGCGCGGCGCCTTCAATTTCACTCAAGCGATCATCCGCGCGATGGTCAAGCAGCGTAGCGGTCGCATCATCAACATTACTTCGGTGATCGGTTTGATCGGCAATGCAGGCCAAACCAATTACGCTGCCAGCAAAGCCGGGCTGATTGGTTTTACGAAATCGCTTGCGCGGGAGCTGGCCAGTCGCAGCATCACCGTCAACGCAATTGCGCCGGGATTCATCACTACTGACATGACCGCGGGATTGTCCGATGAGATTAAGAAAACGATCCAGTCACAGATTCCGCTCGGCAAGACCGGCACGCCTGAAAATGTCGCGAGCACAGCTGCATTTCTCGCGTCGGACGAGGCGAGTTACATCACCGGCCAGGTGATCTGTGTGGACGGTGGAATAGTAATGTAGTTACGCGGCGGCTTCCGCGCGTTCTTCCTGCTGGCTCGAGGCCGAAGGCGAAATCCCGAATCGCTCACAGTACTCCGCGAACCCGTTCATTCCCTCCAATCGGAAGTAGGCTGCGTCGTAGCGATGCACGCCATTCGTTTGCGAGTTCTGTTGCGCGAGGACGGCATTCATTTGCTTTTCGACTTCCGGTGAAAACGGCCAGCCGAAATGTTCATAAACGTGTCCCGCGGCCGCAATCGGATCCCGGCGAACGTCGTCGTAACGCAGATCGCAAACACGCTGGGGGGGCAATTGATCACGCGCACACATGAAGGTCTTCAGCGCCTGTGACCAATAAGTCAGCGCGTCGCGACCGATTTGCACTGGATCAACTGCATCACTGAACACCTGTCGCAAGATTGTGACCAGACTTGAAACGGATGCGACTGCTTCAATCGGATCGCGATGGATTTGGACGAATCGCGCGTCCGGATAAATCGACAACAACGCGGGCGCGGCGAACATGTGTGCTGGCGCTTTCAGGACCCATCGCTCCGCTGACTGGCGGAACTGCAAATGCTGCAAGGAGCGGCGATGAAATTTGTAAGCCGGCCGCAAGTCTTGACTAAAAAACCACGTGCGATACGACGGCACGTTATACATGGTGTCGAATTGATCGCTCATGAAGGTCGGGCTCGTCAGCGAGACGCATTCCTGCGGCAGCTCGGCGCCGGTCGCATGCACACTTTCAAAGGTTGGCGCCAGCCAGCGCAGGACGGCGAGATTTCGGGACGCCTGCTGAATTCGCTGTTGTCGATCTTCCGAACTCGGCGGCGATGGCGACATCACTTCCCACGTTAGCGGCGCGCGATGCGCCGGATCGGCCGCGAGAAGAATGTGTAACAACGTCGTTCCGCTGCGCGGCAAGCCGACGATGAACAACGGTTCACGGATCGTCTGTTGCGCAATCTCGGGATAAATTCGGCGATCGCGCTCAAGGAGAAGGCGATTTCCCAAAATTCGCACGACGTCGCTTCGTAGCGCCATTTTTCCGATCACGTTGAGCCTCGCCTCGCGATGACAGGATTCCAACAAACGCGAAAGGGGCTCGAAAAATTCGCCGCCGCCAAAATCCTCCAGGCCACAACGTCGCTTCGCCTTGTCTATTAATTCGGCGGCGGATGGAGCTGTCGCTCTTATGCCGATTTTTTCCAGCGCGGCGCCGCATTTGTTGAGCAGCCGAACCGGAAACGGCGCGCGCGTTTGCTCGACGGTAGTGGGCGCGGGCATAACATCGACAATTGCGGCTGGCTGAGCCGAACGCAAGCTTCAACTCCGCTTGTTGCGCAGCGCAGGCAGACGTTCGATCATTTGTTATGACGATGGAGAAAGCGACGTTCGGGGCGGGTTGTTTTTGGGGCGTGGAGGAAACCTTCCGCAAACTGAAAGGCGTCACATCGACGGCCGTCGGGTATGCGGGCGGGAACAAAGAAAACCCGGGCTACGAAGATGTTTGCAGCGATGAGACCGGACACGCCGAGGTCGTCCAATTGGAATTCGATCCATCGCAAATCAATTACGATCAGCTCCTGGATGTTTTTTGGTCGAACCACAATCCGACTACACTGAATCGACAAGGCCCCGATGTGGGGACGCAATATCGCTCGGTGATCTTTTATCATTCGCCGGAGCAAAGAGCTGCGGCCGAAACGTCGAAGCGAAAGATTAGCGAAAGTGGGAAATTTAATCGCCCGGTAGTCACGCGGATCGAGCCGGCGCCTAAATTCTGGCGCGCCGAAGAATATCACCAGCGCTATTTGGAAAAGCGCGGCCAATCGCACTGCGCGATTTAGGCGGATGGCTGGCGACGTTATTCGGACGAAGGACTTCGCAGCGGACGCGGCCAACTTCATTGTCGATCTTGCCCACAAGGCGCTGGCAGAGCGGCACGAGTTCCGGATCGCGTTGTCGGGCGGAAATACGCCGCGGCCAGTTTATTCCGAGGTCGCGCGCATTGGCCGCGATCTGCCGTGGGAGCGCATTTTAATCACGTTCGGGGACGAGCGTTGTTTCCCTCCGAACGATGCGCAAAGCAACTTTCGCATGGCACGAGAAACCCTGTTTGTTGCGGCAAACGTCCCTGAAAAATCGATCATGCGAATGCGCGGTGAGATCGATCCACAAATCGCGGCCCAGCAATATCAGGACGATCTCGATCTTCTGGCCACGCAGCACGGCGAACAAATGTATCGGCACGATCTGATTTTGCTCGGACTTGGCGATGACGGTCACACCGCCTCACTGTTTCCCGAAAGTGCCGCACTGAACGAAGCGGCCCAGCGCGTGGTCGCGAACTTCGTTTCGAAACTGAACGCGTGGCGTCTGACGTTCACATTCCCGCTGATCAATCACGCGCGACACGTTTGCTTTCTGGTGAATGCGACCAAGCAGTCGAAACTCGTCGACCGTGTGATCAATGGCGATCCGCAGTTTCCTGCATCGCGAGTGAATCCGACCGCTGGCACCCTGACGTGGATGCTCGGGGAGTAAAGCGCGACCGAAATCAATACTGTTCGCCTTCGTCCGGAGTCGGCGTTACCCGATCTTCGATTGCCCAGACGTGCAACATTACCGCGCCCCAATAGGGAATCAGCATAAGAATTCCCCATCCGGCGGAAGCGATCGAGGCTAAAATTGCGAAAGCGATGGCGGTCGGAGTAATGAGAAACAGAATGATTGCCCCCATTATGCGATGACCTTTGTAGATATGACCGAGCCCCGGAATGATGCTGAGCAAGATTGCCATCGCATCGCTCGCTTTCGGTTCGGCGGGCTTGGTGGCTTCGCGCGTCCAGTCGCAGTTACGACACGCTTCAGCATTACTCGGCAGCATCGTGCCGCAATAAGGACACTGCATCATGTCGGCGCTAAACGGCTGCGGTTCGGTTGGGGCGTCCGTGTATTCCATGCGAATCAAGGTCGACCATCGAACGTCACAAGGGCCGCCGGATTCGTCAAGCAACATGAATTGGTAGGGCGTTTTCTCCGAAATGCCTTTCGAGTTGGCGTCTGACACAGACCCCCTACAATTATTCCAGATGGCCTCGCTGTCCCAGATCGTTAAGTATGGCGATAAATATCTTCGCGTTCGAAAAATCGAAGATTGGCCGAATGCGCTCAATGGGCTTCAGATCGAAAACTCCGGCAACATCACGAAAATCGGCGCGGCAGTGGATGTTTCGACACGTGTTCTAACCGCAGCCGCTAAACAACATGTCGATCTTTTGATCGTGCATCACGGATTATTCTGGCCCGGTTTACAACCGATCGCCGGCGGTTTGCGTCGGCAATTGAAAATCGCGTTCGAAAACGACATCGCGCTCTACAGCGCACATCTGCCGCTCGACGTCCATCCTGAAGTGGGCAATAACGCGCAGCTCGCGGCGGCGCTAGGATTCAGATCGACGAAACCGTTCTTGGAAGAAAAGGGGGAGTTGGTTGGATTGCGAGTCAAAGGCGCGTTACCGCGGGCTGAAGTCATTCGCAAACTCAGAAGAGTATTGCGCGGCCCAATCAAGGCGTTCAATTTCGGGCCAAGAGAAGCCACCAGGATCGGTATCGTCACCGGCGGCGCTGGGTCGGAAATTTATCGGGTCACGCAAGAGAAGATCGACATGTTCATCACCGGCGAAGCACCCCATTGGGCGGCGGCGGCGGCGGAAGAGCTCGGAATCAACCTTCTCCTGGGCGGTCACTACGCGACCGAAACCTTTGGCGTCAAAGCGATGGCCGCGCGTCTTTCCAAGCGGTTCAACGTTCCGTGGGAATTTCTCGATTTTCCAACCGGTTTGTGAATTCGGTTACAGCTCGATTATCGCGCACTTGATTTGCCGGCCGTGCGGCAAAGTTGCTTTGCACGCGCCAGCGCCTTTGATGCCGCCTGCTTGTTTCCGGAAATCCCTTCTTCTCTGGAAAGTTGGAGCCAGGCCGCGAACGAAGAGGGTGCAACCGCCTTTGCGTGTCTCGCATACTCAAGGCTTTCCCCCTTGTTCCCAAGTTTTTCGGCACACCCGCTTAAGGCAATCCAGCCAATGTCTGCTTTTGGAGCCAGACGAGGGACTTGCCGATAGTCCGACATCGCCGCGGCGAGACGATTTTGCCATGCCTCAGTCATCCCGAGTCCGAGATATCCAATTGCCAAATTCGGTTGAATTAAGAGCGCTTTCCGAAATGCGCCTGAAGCCTCGGGGAATTTGCGTAGCATGAGGGCCAGCTAGCCAGGGCAAATATGCGCGACGACGCTTTTTGGATAACGGGCCGCCAGTTTTTGCGAAAGACCGAGCGCGTTTCTGGCGGCGACAATTTCTTGATTAACTGATCAATCGAGGCGTCTTGAGCGCAAGTTGCTGTGGTGCTATTAAGGCGGCCGAGTATCCCAAGGGTGACAGTTTAAAGAACCATGTCGATCCGCGCACTTACGAGTACTTACGTCGGTTCTTTGCGGCTTTAAGAGCGCCTGAAGAAAAATTTTCCAGATTTCGGCCGTGGTTTTTGGCGGCCATGCTTCAAGGACCGCAGTTGCACGGATTGTCGTCGGATTTGGGCGTTGAAGGATTTTTGATAAAGCGATCGCGTTCCAACTCAAAACCGATATCGGGGCTCGAATCGTTGCAGTAGTCGGTCGAGTTATTTGCCGGGATGAGCGACCATCAAAGCGAGGAGATGCTACTTATTAGTTTCACCCCCGCGGCGCGCGGAACGGATGAAAAATTGAACAGCGCATGGAAAAGGGGCGACGCCGATGGGATTTGGAGAATTGCCAGCGCCATGCTCAACGATGTCCCAAGCATTGCCGACGGGGTAATCACACGTCGAAATCACAACTGGATACCGAAGATCGATCGCTTGCTTCAAAGTAATGAAACATATTTTGTCGTAGTTGGTGCCGGACATTTGGGTGGTCCCGATGGTCTTTTGGCTTTGCTTCGTCAACGGGGCTATAAAGTGGAGCAACTTTGATCGGCAACGGTGATCAGTCCGCCAAGAGGCGATTCGAAGTTTTTCCTTTCGTAAATTTGCGGACGTTGTTCTTTGTTCGCCGATGGCTCACGTGCCAACTCAGCGAATAAGCACGCGCGCGACCGGAATTGTCGGCGTGGCAATTCTTTGCAGCCGTGTTCTCGGCCTCATCCGCGAAGTTGTTTTCGCCGCGCTCTTCGGCGCGTCGCGAAATATGGACGCGTTTCTGACTGCCTTCCGCGCGCCGAATATGTTGCGCGATCTCTTTGCGGAAGGCGCTCTCTCGACCGCATTCGTTACGACTTTCTCCCAGCGAATCGCCACCGAGGGCGACAAGTCGGCGTGGAATCTTGCGAGTAAGGTCGCCACTCTCACGCTCGTTTTTATGAGCGCGGTCTCGCTGCTCGGCGTCATCTTCGCTCCGGTTCTCATCAACATTCTCGCGCCCGGTTTTCCCATCGAGAAAGCGGAGCTCACTGTTTTGCTCACGCGCATCATGTTCCCCTTTATCCTTCTGGTGTCGCTGGCCGCGCTGGTAATGGGAATGCTCAACGCGAAACATGTTTTTGGGATGCCAGCGATGGCGTCGAGCTTTTTTAATCTCGGCTCGATCATCGGTGGCGTCGCGCTTTGTTACTGGCTCGATCCGCAACCTGATTGGCGGCACCCGCATTTCGGCGAGCGCGGTTTGGTGGGTTTGTCGATCGCGACATTGATTGGCGGATTTCTGCAATTAATCGTGCAGTTCCCATCGCTTGGCCGAGTCGGGTTTCGATTTCGTCTGGACTTCAATTGGCGCGATCCGGGCGTGCGAACCATTCTTGGAATGATGGGGCCGGCAACCATCGCCGCCAGCGCAGTGCAAGTGAACGTGGCCGTAAACAGCATCTTCGCCTCCGGATTGGGCGATGGGCCGATTGCGTGGCTGAACATCGCTTTTCGCCTCATGCAATTACCGCTCGGAATTTTCGGTGTGGCGGTAGCGACGGTTACTTTGCCGTTGGTTTCGCGCAGTGCCGCCGTTGGTAACACGAGCGAGTTTCGTTCTGCGCTCGCCCATTCCATCCGGCTTGTCCTGTTGCTGACGATTCCTGCGGCCATCGGGCTCATTATCTTGGCGGAACCGATCATTCACTTGATCTACGAGCATGGCCGATTCACTCCTTACGCGACTACGCAAACCGCGGCTGCTCTGCGCTTTTACGCCATCGGCCTCGCCGGATATTCTGCGGACAAAGTGCTCGCGCCCGCGTTTTACGCTCTCAACCGACGCTATGTGCCGATGTTCGTGACCCTGACCTCAATCGCGATAAACTTTTCTCTCAACTGGTTCCTTACCTTTTATCTCCATTGGGGACATCGCGGTCTCGCCTTCTCTACTAGCATGGTCGCAATCACGAATTTTATTTTTCTTTATTCAATGATGCGTCACTACACCGGCCGGCTTGAGACTGGCGCGATGTTTCGGACAATTGCCAAACTTTTGTTCGCAGGAATCGGACTGGCTGCCATCTGCTGGCTGGCGTCCACGTTTTTCTTTTCCGTCCATACTCATTTGGCGGGGTGGAAGAACTTCCTTGCGCTGATGGTTACAATTGCCGTCGGCGCCGGAACATTTTTCGGAGCGGCCTACTTGCTCCGCGTTGCTGAAGTGCACGATGTCGTGGATCTCTTTAGGCGGAAGTTTGGCCGGCCGACGTTGTAGAGGCGTTTCAAACGCCCGACGAATAGATTCGGCGCTTGGCACAAGCGCCGCTACAAGCTCAAGGCTTGATCGAGATCTTCGATCAGGTCGTCGGCGTTCTCGAGCCCGATCGACAGTCGGATCAAACCTTCCGGCGAGATTGTGCCCGGGCCTTCGATCGACGCCCGATGTTCGATCAAGCTTTCCACGCCGCCCAAACTGGTCGCGCGGGTAAAAATTTTCGTGCTCGTCGTGACTTTCATCGCCGCGTCGCGGCCATCTTTCACCTCGAACGAAAGCATTCCGCCGAACATCGACATCTGCTTTTGCGCGATCTTGTGGCCCGGATGTGAACGCAAGCCGGGATAATGCACCCGCTCAACATTGCTGTGGCTGGCGAGAAATTCTGCAACCCTCGCTGCGTTTTCCGAATGCGCGCGCATCCGCCATGGCAGGGTTCGCATTCCCCGCAGAATCAACCAGCAATCGAACGGCGAGGGGACGGCCCCGCCTTCATATTGAATACTGCGAATCTGCTGAAAAAGATCGTTGTCTCTTTTCGCGACCACGATTCCCCCGAGAACGTCGCAATGGCCGCCGAAATACTTTGTGGTCGAGTGAAGGATAAAATCGGCGCCGAGATCGAACGGCCGTTGAAGGATGGGGGCCCAGGTATTGTCACAAACGCAAAGGGCGCCGGCGTCGCGTACGATTGTTGAAACCTCGGCAAGATCGACAATTCTGAGCAGCGGATTGGACGGCGTTTCCATCCAGGCCAGTTTCGTTTTTGGGCGTAGCGCTTTTTTCACTGCGGCCAGATCGCTCATGTCGATGAAATCAGCTTGAAGTCCCCATCGCAGAAAAATTTCACGCAATAATCGCGACGTTCCGTAGTACGCATCTAAGTGCGCGAGCACGTGATCGCCAGGTGCCAGCGCCTGGAAAATTGCTCCGGTCGCTCCCGTTCCGGAGGCGAACGCGGCCGCGGCTGCGCCGCCTTCGAGCGCGCTGACTCCTTCTTCCAGCGCCTGCCGGTTTGGATTGTTGTTGCGCGTGTACATGAATCCGCGCGAGTAAGTTCCTTCCACGTCGCGTTCGAAGGTCGTAGAAAGATGAATGGGCGCTGAGACGGCGCCGGTTGCGGGATCGATGCGCTGGCCGGCATGCACGGCGAGAGTTTCAATTTTCATGTGTCGGCGGAGAGGTTACGAATTCGTTAGCCATTGTCGATCTATTCGACTTCGCTCGCGCCTTCGCCAAGGCTACGTCGCCGCGAGCAGGACAAGCCTTGTGCCGCTTTGCATTTGACGCGACGATTATCCAAGGCAAATAGCATCTGCACTTTCCGGCGGATACACCGCCTCTCGCTTCATGACGATTTACGACGACGAAGTTTTCAAAATGGCCTGCGACCAGTTCCAGGTCATTGCCGATTATCTCAGCATCGACAAGAACGATCGCGAGCGATTGATGTATCCCAAGCGTGCCATCGCCGTCACGCTTCCGGTGCATATGGACGACGGCAGCACGCGAACTTTTCAAGGTTATCGCGTTCAACATCACCTGACGCTCGGGCCGACCAAGGGCGGGACGCGATTCGCCCCGTCGTTGTCGATGGGTGAGACGGCCGCGCTCGCGATGTGGATGAGTTGGAAATGCGCGCTGGCAAATTTGCCGTACGGCGGAGCGAAGGGCGGCGTGGCTTGCGATCCGTCCAAGTTATCGCGCACCGAGCTCGAAGCCGTTTCGCGCCGTTACATGCAGGAGATGATTTCGTTTGTTGGACCGCACACCGATATCATGGGCCCGGATATGGGCACGAACGAACAAATCATGGCCTGGTTCATGGACACTTACTCGGTCTACATGGGTTATGCCGTGAACGAAATCGTTACCGGCAAACCTGTTGCCATCGGCGGGACGGAAGGCCGACGCGAAGCGACCGGCCGCGGCGTCGTTTATTTGATCGAGCGCGCGCTGAACATGTTGAAGATCGATCCCGAAAAGTGCACCGCCATCGTCCAGGGATTCGGAAACGTCGGCGCAGTCGCGGCCCTTTCGCTTGCTTACAAAAGCGGGGTCAAAGTCGTCGGCATCAACGACGCCTACGCTGCGATCTACAATCCAAAAGGAATCGATGTGCAGGCGGCCGAGCAACATGTTTTGAAAAAAGGAAATCTGCGCGCATTTCACGAGCCCGATCATGTCGATCCCAAAGATTTGCTTACCATGCCGTGCGACGTGCTGGTGCCGGCGGCGGTCGACCGCGTGATCAACGGAACAAACGCAGGCAAATTAAAATGCCGAATCCTCGCCGAAGCCG
>Ga0207684_10004312_pt1 | contig 13459 bp, 13 predicted proteins | sample KBSK5501metaG_FD_184342 | JGI IMG/M metagenome (GOLD analysis project Ga0207684, IMG submission 184342) | Corn, switchgrass and miscanthus rhizosphere microbial communities from Kellogg Biological Station, Michigan, USA - KBS K5-50-1 metaG... | ecosystem: Host-associated > Plants > Roots >...
CAGTGTCCTGAGCAAGGTGAAGGTTCGTAACAGTAACCGGACAAGGGAGTACATCGCGTCCGATGTGCGACTCGCGCCCGGAAACTCAGGCGGACCCCTGCTCAACGCACAGGGCAAAGTCGTCGGCATCAACGCGATGATCATGGGAGGCGACCTTTCCGTAGCCATCCCCAGCAACGTCGTCAATGCCTGGGCAGCGCAGTTGCCTCAAACCCGTATCAGCCTGGGTGTGCAGGTACAGCCAGCCGGATTACCGGCCAGCATACGTCAAGCGCTGGCGCACGGGCAAACCCAGGGCCTGCTGGTAGTTGGCATCATTCCAGGCAGTCTTGCAGAGCACGCTAGCCTGCTTGTCGGTGACATACTCATTGACATAGCCGGTAAGCCCATCAATGACGTGACCACGTTGCGAGCAACACTGACTGCAAATAGCTCTCAGGACACAGTTCGCTTGCGCGTCTTACGTGCTGGTGCGCTGGTGAATGTCGATGTAGCGTTAACAGCACAGGAGCGCAACGCGGCATGATTCGTGTGTTCATCGTCGCGCTGGCACCGATGTTGCAGGTAGGCCTGCGCACGATACTCACAACTGGAGACATGCAGGTGGTTGGTGAGGCATCGGTGCCTGCCGAGTTGGCCGCCGTCGACCTGGCAGGCATTGATGTTATCGTCCTGTCCGAGGAAGCGTTGCTGGAAGACCTGCAGCGTATATTCGGAGAGAACAGGACACCGGCACTTGTTGTACTATCCAGCAACAACCGGCGCCTGGTGATGTTGTTGAACGCGCTCTCGCCGCGCGGCTGGGGAGTTGTGCCCGCCGATGCTTCCACGGCACAACTCCAGGCAGCCGTGGCGGCGGCTGCCCAGGGATTGACCGCGCTTCCTACAGCCTTGGCCGAACAACTGCTCGAACAAAGAGCGGTCGTCGAGTTAAGCGACATCGATACTACTTCACCCGATGAAGCGCTTACGGCACGCGAGCGTGAGGTCCTGGAGTTGCTTAGCCAGGGATTACCGAATAAACTCATCGCTCGTAGACTTCAGATCAGCGAACACACCGTAAAGTTCCATGTCTCCTCGATTTACGCCAAACTTGGAGCAACAAGCCGCACCGATGCCGTGAGCCGCGGCGTGCGCCGTGGCCTGATTACCCTCTGATTACAACTTTCCTCCACCATCCCTATTCCGTTATCCTTTTCTGCTACCTCCGTAGGGTAGAACCACATTATCTGGTGGAGCATAACCCCCCCTTGCGCAGACGAAGACGAGGTCGGATGCTGCCGTCTGGCTCAATGGAGCGACGGTGTGGGCGTTTTGGCGCAACCCAAGGAAGGGGTGGGATGCGGTAGCTCAGGAGTTCGCAGATGCTCCAGACGTGATCGGTCAATCCAGCCGCCATGGCAGGCGTACAGGGAGATCCCCTATGCGAAGGTTTGCTCAACTCATGATGCACACAACAGAAATTGTAGCTACATCCGATCAGATACATGCCCGTCTCAAGCGCTCGGAGACGACGAGGGGCATGACGAGATGTGCGCGTCAAGCTGGCCAGCCGTTCCCGAAAGGTGGCATGCAAGCGTTCGATAAAAGCCGTCTTGAGGACCGCGCCCCCTTGCGAGCACTGGAGCAGTTGCTCTGCTTGCTCCACCACCCCATGGGCCATCTGTCGCGTGATCTGGACCACCCGCTTGTTCTTGGTGTGCTTGATGACCGTGCCAATGTGCAACTGCGGCCAGATGTGCAAACCAGCTCGCCCAACTCCGTGGGTGTGCTTGATCTTCTCCCGAAATGCTCGGCGGATGCTGCCCGGATAGGCGCTCCAGCCGTCTGTTAGCACCAGCAGAGGTCGCAAACAGGCTGCACATCGACGAACCTGAGACAGCAAGCGGTCGGCCAAGCTACGATCGCGCGCGAGTTGGACCCCCCCACCCAGCCACAGGCGCGTCGAAACCATCATGGCCAAGCCCATCCAAGCACTCATCTTGCATCCTTTCACCCGCATCTCATCCGCTTGAACATGCACCAGGTCCAGTTTTCCTTGCGCGACCAGCTCTTGATGCACCTGGTGGCAATGGGTTCCTGCTCGATCTCGCCAGTCGGCCACCGTCCGTTCATCCAACCCGAAGGCTTGGACGATGGCTTGGACCGGACACCCATACGACAGGAGCGTCACGACAATCACGATCAGTTCGACGGGGTTGCGCAACCCCTCACACATCGTTCCCCGGCGGGCACTGAACGTCTTTTTACAGACCCTACAGCGCTAGCGTTGGCGTTGGCGATCATGGATCGCGATCTTGCCCGAACCTCTTTGGCCTCTTGCAGAACACATCGGATTCGGGCAAAATAGGTTCGACGTGTCCAGTAGCTCTGGTGTACTCTTTTGCATAAGCACATCATGCCAGGGACCGTCACTTTTTTCAATTCTCTCACTTCACCGGATAGTGGGGTTCTACCTGTTGGGCCACTAACCGCAGCGCAGAAAGTGGAACTGGCAGCTCAACTGACGCCGCCCCACGGCCCCTAGAGCAAAAGCCAGCTAGCGCGTGCGCTCCACTTTGCGCGTGCGAGCTACTACTGGCAATCGCGCCAGGCCCGTAAAGATAAAGCGGTGGCGGTGGCGGTTGAGCAGGTGCATGAGCAAGATGATACCCTGGGACATCGCAAGCTCGCAGTGCTCTTGCACATGGGCAAGAACCGGGTCAGACGGGTGATGCACAAGTACGGGATCACCGCCCGAGGCACTCGCAAACGCCCTGTCTATCCAGGCAAGACGGCAAGCGTTGTCCCCAACCTGGTGCGAACACTAGAGGAGACGGCGACGACAGAAATGCTGTTCTCCGACCTCTTCGAAGTGCGTCTGGCTGATCGAACGCAGGTACGAGGCTGTTTTGCCTTATGGAAGCGCACCCGACACATGCTAGCCCTGGTGTTTGACTACCGCATGCAAGCCGAGCTGGTGGTCTCCACCGTGAACATGGTGCAGTTCGGCGTCCCTGGGACCATTTGGCATTCTGATCAAGGCAGTCAATATGGGGCAGAGAAAACACGCGTGGCTCTCTTAGAGAAAGGTTTTCAGGCCTCCATGAGTCGAGCCGGTACCCCAACAGACAATGGCTATGCCGAGCGCTTTGTCGGGGTCTTCAAGTTGGCAGTGGCTGAGCGCAGGCCCTATCATACCTTGGCGAGTTTCTCCAGGCTGCAGAAGCGTGGATCAACTTTTATACTAGCCAACGCCCGCATGAGGCTCTGAATTATCGTTCGCCCAATCAGTTTGCGGAAGAACAGGACTTACCGACTCTCCCTTATTTACCCATTATCTAATGTCTAGTAGATCACCACTAAGAATTTGACAGGTAAGAAAGAGTTGGGTCAAGTACCTCTTAAAAACGGAGGAATCCATGCCCAAGAAAGAGTACCAGGTCAAGTTGACGGATGAGGAGCGTGCAACCCTCATTACACTGACCAAGAAAGGAACGAGTGCTGCACGCAAGCTGGCTCGTGCCCATATTCTTCGCCTGGCGGATGAAGGAAAACCAGATGCCGACATTGTGGCAGCACTGGGAGTAGGTCTCTCCACGGTCGAACGGACCCGTAAAAAGTATGTGGAGGGAGGGCTAGGACATGCGCTCTCTGAGCGTCCTCGTCCTGGAGTCAAGCGTAAGTTGGATGAGAAGCAAGAGGCGTATCTCATCGCTTTAGCTTGTAGTAGCCCGCCCCATGACCAGGTGAAGTGGACCATGCAGTTGCTCGCTGATCGGCTGGTGGAAGTCGGCATCGTCGGCGAGATTTCCGATGAACCCGTGCGACGTACACTGAAAAAACCATCCTTAAGCCGTGGCAAAAACAGCAGTGGTGTATTCCCACAGTAGGAAGCGAGTTCGTCTGGCGCATGCAAGACGTGCTGGATGTCTACGCACTGCCTCTTGATCCCCATGCACCACGGGTCTGCTTCGATGAATGTCCCTCTCAATTGCTCGATGACGTGCGCGAGCCGTTGCCGCCGCTGCCTGGCAAGCCAGCGCGCGAGGATTGCGAATATGAGCGGGACGGGACCTGTAATCTGTTCCTGTTTGTCGAACCCAACATTGGCTGGCGGCATGTGGAGGTCACGAAGCGACGCACCAAGCAGGATTTTGCCCAGGCCATGAAGGATCTGGTCGATGCCCACTTTCCCGATGCTCCTCTGATCCGGGTGGTGTTGGACAACTTGAACACACATACGCCTGGCTCGCTCTATGAGACCTTTGAGCCTGAAGAAGCTCGACGGATCTTGCGACGGCTGGAGTTTCACTCCACACCCAAGCATGGCAGTTGGTTGAACATGGCTGAGATCGAGTTGAGTGTTCTGGGACGTCAATGTCTGAACCAACGTCTGCCGACGATGCAGCGAGTGAACGCAGTGATTACTCCCTGGCAACAGGGGCGCAATGAGCATCATGTCACTATTCAGTGGCGTTTCACCACTGCTGACGCTCGTGAGAAGTTGCATCGACTCTATCCTTCATCTTCTTAGTGGCCGTCTACTAGTAATTTAGGGACTTGACACAATTCAGGCAAGAGTGCTCTCAAACTAAGCAACGTTAGCAAGAGGCTCTTTGAGCTTATCTCCTTGGCCAAATTTTGATTTGGGTTACGCTCGTGTCAAAGCTCCTGCTTTATTAGATTAAACCTATTCCATACCTTTCTCGAAGATTCCGCCAACCTCTACCCACTGAGTGTTTGTTTTAGTATCTCATAGTTCGGAGTCAATATAGAAAAATTTGTCCCTCTTTTCTTACTTTTTTCGGAGTTACAATGTTATGTGGACACTTGACACCCGGTAGAGCATTTGTTCATAATAAGAACAGATGTTCACACGAAAGGAGCAAGTGAACCATGCGAGTACGCCGTATCCAACAAGGGAACGAGAACGACATTTTGTTTGAACTCCTCGATGAGAATGAGAAGCCTATCGCCGCGATCTCTGGCTTCATGCGGCATTTACGTGCCCGTGGGTGTTCACCTAATACGCTGGCCGCCTACGTCTACGATTTACAGCATTTCATGAGGTTTCTCAAGGAGCAGCAACTCACCTACCAGGAGTTCAGTCCGGTACACTCCCTGGCTTTTCTGGAGTACCTGAGTACATTGCCTAGTCGTAAGCCATCTCGACGACTGGGACTGGTGCTCTCTACGACAACACCTGAAGGAAACTCTACCACGCGCCTGTCGCCGACCACGATCAATCGGATCTTCGCCGCCGTCTCGTCTTTCTATGAATACCTGATCCTCTCTGGAGAATTCACGGAGCGTGAGAATCCCATTCAAAAAGTCGATGATCCCTCTTTGGCGCGCGCGTCTTCGCGACATCGACCGTTCATGGGTCGGGTGAGTCGCCAACGACCCATTCGGCGAGCAGTACGAGTGAAAACGGTGCAACGCCTTCCACGCCCGATGGATGATGACCAGATCGGCAAACTTCTTACCTCTCTCACGTGCAGACGGGACAAAGCCATGTTGCTCTTGATGCTCCATGGCGGTCTCAGGCCGGGGGAAGTACTTTCGTTACACCTGGAAGATCTCCAGTATGGACGAAAGCGCGTCGTCATTCGCTATCGAACTGACCATCCCAAGCGTGCAAGGACAAAGTCTCGTACAGAGCGGATCGTTGATCTCCTTCAGCCAGAAACGTTACAGACGATCAGTGACTACGTGATGCACGAGCGACCAACCGAGAGCGAAAGCCCTTACGTCTTTCTGGTTGGCGGGCGTGGGAAAAGGCGCTGCGAGCCACTTGGCTACTATGCCCTGGTCAAGCTGTTTGCGCGTCACTGTGAGCGTCTGGGTATCCGTACACCCTGGGTGACGCCTCATGCTCTGCGTCACACGCATGCCACTCGTATGTTTGAGAACGGCATGCGCGAACTCCCCCTGCAAAAGCGACTGGGTCATGCTTCGCCTGAATCGACTCATATCTACACACAGGTATCTGATCCCCTGGTGGTTGAGGAGTATCGTCGAGCACTTGGAGAGGAGCCGTTGGAATGAAAGCATCTCATACTCGCCGAGCTCTCTCACCATCACTATGCCAGCATGCCAGTGAAGAAGAATACACCTCTTTTGTCCAGAGCTACACCAACAGCGAAAGGTACAGACAAGATTTACTGGATGCGCGCGAGAAGTTTGTGCGATCCTATCCTGACCTTCGTGATTGGTTTCGTATTCCTTTGACTGAGCGCGTAGGAAGCTCAGAAGAGAGAAAACTGCATCCTGCACGTCAGGTAAGAGAAAGCTGCCTGTGCCGTTACCTTTTGTTTCTTGGTCTGAGGGGCTATGTCACATTTGATTGGGAGTGGATCATTGCTTTACCTCCTCGTCTACGAATGTGGACGATGATGAAGAGTCTGGACCTCGACCAAGATGTTATCCGACTCATTGGAGAGGCTATTGCTCTCGGTTTTGAGCCTTCAACAGCAGAGAAAACAATGCGCTGGGCTGTGAGTCGTCTCTTCCTGCATCTGCCCGTTCCTCAAGGAGAGAGGATCTGTGAAGCCGACCTCAATGAGTTCGTAAAAGCGCTGCAACTCTTTGGGGAGCGTCCAGAGGCAGCTCTCTTTTACAGCTCGACTGAGCAGTATTTCGAGCATGCACACTACTCCCAGGCACGCCTTCATCGGCTCCACGTGGTGTTGTACCATCGAGGTCAAATCAAGACAGAGCCGCCAAAGAAGCCGCCGCCTGTCCACTCGCCAACGAACACACCTCGCATGCAAGCAGTGCTTGATCGCTATCTTGCGACACGTCGCCTTACCGATAACCTGCAACAGTCAGGTCATTCAATACGAACATTCGCAGATTGATTACTTGGCTTGAGAGAACTCATCCTGCTATCGAAACCTTTGCCCAAGTGACACGTGATCACATCCTCGAATTCGCCGAGTTCCTCACAACAAGTGCCAATCTGATCACCGGGCGACCATTAGCTACCAGCACACGGCGACAATCGCTTTCCAAAATCTCTGTATTTTTCCAGGATGTGGTCTCCTGGGAATGGGAGGATGTCCCCAGCCATCCATTGATCAAGAGCGGAGATTTGCCAAAATTGCCGCTGTGTATCCCACGCTACATCCCCGATCACGAACTGGACCTTCTCATGCCTGCCATTCGTACTCTAGCATGTCCTTACCAGCGTGCCGCACTCGTTATTGCACGATGGAGTGGAGCGCGACGAGAAGAGATCCAGCGCCTCTCTGTTGATTGCCTGGACAGCTATCCTGATGGCACTCCAAGGTTACACATCCCGGCAGGCAAAACGAAGCGCGAACGTCTGATCCCGCTCAACCAGGAAGCTGCTGAAGCCATACGTACATTGCAAGCTCAGCACAGAGGCGGAAGGGGATTGCGTGATCGACAAACTGGAATGGTTACTCAGTATCTGTTCATGCTGCGTGGGAAGTTACTTTCGGCCAACTACCTGTTTGAAACGCCTCTTCATGCACTATGCAAGGAAGCTGGACTGCTCAATGCAGATGGCAAAGCGACAGTGACCGCACATCGCTTTCGGCATACAGTGGGAACTCAGTTGGCTCGACGTGGCGCTCGGTTGCGAACCATTCAGAAAGTTTTAGGGCATGAAAGTGCTCAAATGTCCGTCGTGTACATTGGCATTACTGACGAAGATGTGCGCAACGATTATCAGGCAGTGCTTGGCGCTGACGCGAACATTGCTGGCCCAGGAGCAGAGTTGATCCGTTCAGGTGGCCTAGCTCAATCAGAGATTCGCTGGATCAAGGAACATTACTTCCAGACTGAGCTAGAACTCGGCAGGTGCTTACGTTTACCGCAAGAAGGACCATGTGAGTGTGACCTGTATCTCACCTGTGCCAAATTCGTGACCTCTCCAGAGTACGCTCCTCGCTTGCGTCGTCGCCGAAGGATAGAACAGGAACTCGTTGAGGACGCTACTACACATGGCTGGCAACGAGAGGTCGAGCGGCACCAATGTACAATTCGGCGTCTTGAGCAACTGCTGACAGATCTTGGCGAGCCCATCGAGGGCCTAGAAGCAACTGACTAACTACACACCCACAGAAAAAAGGGGTGCGTATTCACGTGGCCAAAGGATGAACGATGGGGGGTCACACGTGGCCATCCCTTTGGCTGCTAACTTGGAGGACCAGGGGATCGGGATGGGCGTGAGCATCCCATGCAGGAACATCTGCACGGAGTGTGTTCTGCCAGATGAGAGAGGCTCTTGAGAAGTCGCTGAGACGCAGCCGGATGCTGAACAGGTGCCAACCGTCAAGCAATCGTGACACGACGTGTTACGATAGAATTGTGACATGAGCTGTCACGATTGTGTGAAAGTGAGTCTTTGATGAGCAACGGAGAAACCGAAGCCCGGTGCAAGTCCTGTGGTCACCCGGTGGTGCAGATACCTGGACGCCGGGAGCGTGAGTTCTGCAATGCAACCTGTCGGCAGCGGCATCACCGCAAGCACGAGATCCCACATGCACGCGTGGATGAGGAACAAGCAACACCTGGAGCCTCGTACGAGCAGCTTGCCGCGCTCCAGGAGGAGAACACCGTCTTGCGTACGAGCATGCAGACCCTCTTCAACTTCCTTGAGAGGTTACGGAACGTGAAGGAGACGGCTCGCACGGATACCCAGGCCCGTCCGTTCAAGGCATGGCTGAGGCAGGCGCGCGCGTATGCCGAAACCCCGTTTGGCCAGCGATTTCTGGAGAAAAATATGGCTATGTCACCGCGTGGCTCCCGTGGCAGGTACCAGGAGGAGATGCGGCGAGCGGGCTTCCTGCCAGAGGAGAAGGAGCTCTTCCAGGAAGCCTGGGAAGCGATGCTCTGGCAGGACCTGTTCAGGGTTGAATACGTGACAATACGTGACACCATTGAACGTGCCATTGCGACCCTGTCCTCTGGGGGTGTATACTCATGAGAAACAACCTGTATGGTGGGGTGGCGGAAGTGGCCCAGCGCACCTGGCACCAGGAGCCCGAGCAGAGGCCCGCCGGAGGCACGCCTGGGGTGCTGTCACGGTGCTCATGGCAGCAGGCGGCGTGAAGCAACGCGGGCGCAGCTTCCCTTGACCTCAGCCATTACACTCGCAGAGCGAAAGCGAGGGTCAAATGGGACAGCACACCAGTATACCGCTCACCCTCGCTTTCGGCCCGCGGGGCTGTATGGCTGAGGTCAAGGGCCGCGTTGTAGCCGCCTGCTGCCTCGACGCTACGGTCGGGGCGTGTTTGTTAGGATGAAGAAATGTCCACATAAACAATGGAATCTCGTTTCATTTCGGAGTTACGGTAGAATTCTGTCATTATAGCGATGGTCTTGCAGATTCGTGAGACCATGGTTTTGCAGGGGATTGAGCTTGAGGGACAAGCCGGTTGATTACACTTTTGGGTCTTCTGGTCGTTCGCTGTCTTGATGGGCAAGCATGGTTTTGCAGAAAAACTTCACTTATAGTAGAAATAGAAAAAGAGATGGCAGTGAAAGACCAGATCGCCAATTTTTACGAACGGATAAGGCAAGGAGCCAGCATGCCTACCAAGCTCTGGTTCATTCGTCGTCTGTGGAGGCAAACTTCCGCCGTGCCTCGACCGAGGGGACGCGCGTAATAGGCCCTGCTGACTGCCGTCGTATATTTGGTCAGGGCATCACGAATGCCATCCTCTGCTCCAGCCATCCGAGCCAGCATGGGGCCAGACGCTGCTGGTCGAGGCTTCAGCCGATAAACATCGTCCCATGTTCGGTGGCTGTTCCGAAAGGGGTATTGCGGCAGAAGATGTGTTGTTCCACCCTGTTCTCCTCGATCACCGTGCGCGACACATGGGAGTGGGCACCGCGTACCTCCTCGGCGAGCTGGGTACTCGCCTGTTTGGTTCGCCCAATGACCTTCTCTTGCCCCTCAACCGCAAGCGCCCCGAAGTCGCTCACTCCTGCTGGTATCTTCTCGGGCGCAACGCGCACCCCCAGCGATGGCCTGAAGCCGACTACTGGTTTCACGCCTCTGGTCGTCATACGTGGTCCCTCCGGGCTGGCAATCAGCTGAACCGGCATAAGTGGATCACCGCTTTCTTGCAGATCGAACGCTAGTGGCGTCATAGTGTGTCCAAAAGCATCGTCTCTTGCTAGATCTGTGTGTCAGCCTGTCCTTCGTTGTGGTGTAAGCGCCCATGGGTCTTATGACGCATCCGGCTCTGATCAGGCGCTCCCTAGATCTCTATTCCCGCAATAGCCGTGAGTAGGTCGTGAATTCTCGTGACACAGAGGTGAGTACCATCAGGTATGATATCTTAGCGGTGTGGCTACCCTCGCGGCGATGCCACTGGGACGTAAGCTCAAAAGGCGCAGCATCCCGGCAAACGTAGGGGCGTGTTTGTTCGTGTAGCGGGCTTTTTCACGCGTGAAACGGTTTGGACGAGCCCTACAGGGAGTTGCCTTCATGAAAAAGAAAGGTCGTCAAAAATTTACCGACATCTGGGCAAACCAGACGAATCTCGGGAAGCAGTTCGGGTTGTCGCCCATCGCGATGGGCAAGAAGCTCAAGGAGCTAAAATTGCGGGGCGAGGACGGGAATCCAACCGCGCAGGCCCTCTGCCAGGGCTACTGCACACCGACGCCGCTCAAGGATGGCACCCCGTTCTTTCTGTGGAACAGGCAGCAGGTCGAGGAACTGATGCAGGCGCATGGGTATCAAAGACTCGACCCCCAGGAGGCCAAGGCGCGCGAGCTGGCGGAAAGCTGGGTGCAGGTCCACGAGCAATGGCAGGAGGCTATCTACGGTGTCGAAGAGGAACTCCTCATGGAGGAGGCACGGGACATCAAGAAAGAAGCCAGGCGCAGGGGTTTGACCGAGCGGGTCAATGCGCTGCTGCGAGAGCGCAAATTTGATGGTAAGCTCATCACCTGACCTGCCTTCAGCGAAGAAACCGGACGCCCTCTGTCCGTTGCCCGAGCACTGCATGCAATTGGCAATTAAAATAAAAGGTATTGACTGTCAGCAACGTATGGTATAATGGGCATAGATGAGGCACATTATACCGGGAAGGATAATCGTCCCGTGCCAACTCAGGAAGACCGCATAGCCGCGCTCGAGCGGAAAGTAGCGATGCTTGAACTGTTACGCTCTCAGGATGAAAGAAAGGCAGAAGAGGCTATCTCTCCTGTACAGGCGCGCACTATGAGAGAGATCAACGAAAATCTCACCATTCTGCTTGGGGTCACTTCCAGCCAGGGAGGGGATATCAAGGTCATAAAAGAAGATGTCAGCAGCATCAAAGATCGTCTAGACCGACTGGAAACACAGTCCAATGACCAGACAGTGTTGCTCAATGAACATACCGGGCGATTTGCCCACGTAGAAGCGTTACTGACGCACATCCTTGCGCGTCTTCCAGAGAACCCCTAATCTATCTTGCTTTTGCTTAACACGCTTGCTTCCAGGTCAGCTCGGGAAGCAGAACAGTCTCAAGAAAAGAAAAATATTCTGGCTTTTGTTAGGGCGGGCCAGCGTTGCTGGGATCACCGCGGGTATAATCCCTGGGCCATGCCTTTGGGGGAATGCGCTCGGCTTTCTATGGTGCTACCCATACGTCCTGGTTACTTACCTCCCCCATATGCTTTTGAGATATTCAGCAAACGCCATAAATTCATCCTGGTAAGATTTGAGTGTCTCTTGATCTGAGAGCAAACCGACAATAGCACCTTGATTTAATAGGGTATAGCTCCCTAAACCGTTTGCTTGGATCACAAGACGACAGGGCAGGGGCGTTTGCCTTTCCTCATAAAAGCCCGTTAGGAGGCCCAAAAGGCGTTGGCCTAATTCCGACATGGCATGAACAATAGTGTTCTTCACGGTAAGGGCCTCTTGTGATAAGGGCTGAGTTTCCATCATGCTCACGTATCGGGGAACCAAACCAGCTACTGCTCTTTGGGGTATGATCGTGATGTAAGGGAAAGCCGCCAAACCATCCAGGTGCCCCCTACAACTAAACAGTGTACCTATACCCACGAGATTGAGCGCAAGCTCACAGTTGAACATATCACGATCATAATGCTCTCGGCCTTGATCTTGATCTACGTCTCTAAAATGTTCCTCTGCTTGTGCCCATAAGTTGAGTTCAACGTGCAATCCCGTGCGTGCTTGCTCCTTTCCTTCCAAAGATGGCGTCGTAAATGGTTCTCACTACCGCGTCACCATAGCACATTCGGCGAAAGCCTGGGTGATGGGAGGGTCTCATGCTTCTCCCGCCTTGCCAACCTCGGAGGATGGCAGCGCGGCGTGCAGCAGCTGTTCCAGCGCCGCGGCACGCGTCGGCGAGATACCGGGGACCGTCGAAAGTTGGGCGGCGTCGGCGCTCAGCAGGTCGTGCAGGCTGCGGAATCGCGCACAGACAGCGCGTGCGGTGATGGGGCCGATGCCTGGCAGGGATAATACGATCTGCATCTGCCGCTCGGGCAGCGAGGCCCCGCGCCGACCTGCTGCAGGGCCGGGAGACGCGTGCCCGACCTGGCACTGTTTGGCTGCAGCATAGATCAGGTGCGCAGACTCTGCCGGGCCACTGCTGGGCAGGATCGGCACGCGCAGGATGGCGGTGATGTAGGTCAGCGCCCCGCGGATGCTTTCAGGGTGCATCTGGGAGTGATCGACGCGCAGTGGGTTCCCCTCTAGCAATAAGATGGGCGCGAAGCGGCTTTTGCGCAATGCGGTGAGTTGCGCGAATAAGCGTCCCTGCGCTAGACTGCTGAGAAAGTCACTCCCCGTCTTGCGCTCGAACACCCGGGGTGGATCGCCGCCCACGTCATAGTCGCCCATGCGCAGTGGGATGACCTCGATGTGTACCTGTGGCATGGCAGCCAGAAGAGCGGGGATGCCAGAACGTTGTTCTTGCGTGTCGATGCGAATATGGACTGGAGCTGGCGGCTGTTTCGGCATGGATTGTACGGCTTCCCCTCTCTTTGATGTGAGCGCGTCGCAGCGTAAGCGCCTTTCTCAAACTATGATAGCAGACGGACCTCTTTCCCATCTCAGAGACTTTCACGGGATACTCACGACCATTCCGCGCCGTCCGCGATAACGTGAGAATGGCAAGGGCGTGAGGAGTGAGGGACGTCGTCAGATATTAGAAGTTCCCGCCTTTGTTCGTGAGGATCTCGTGAAATGGTGTGAGCCAGAGCTGAGTTTGGTCTGCTATCATTATCGCAGAGGGTGGGGCAGGCGTCCCGTTTCCCTTTTTCACTCGTCGCCAGAGAATAGTGCTAGAGCAGATTGCATAGATGGGCAGCATACCCAAACGGAAGGAGAATGGCGTGCCGCACTTCACGGAAGACAACGTGCAGCGGATCATCATCAATCCGTTCTATGCCATCGCCGTTGCCTCCCAATTGACCGAGGAGCATGAGCCACCCATGGGCGAGGCCGAGTGGGTGCGGGCCAATGCTTCTCTGATGGGGG
>Ga0207684_10004314_pt1 | contig 13455 bp, 13 predicted proteins | sample KBSK5501metaG_FD_184342 | JGI IMG/M metagenome (GOLD analysis project Ga0207684, IMG submission 184342) | Corn, switchgrass and miscanthus rhizosphere microbial communities from Kellogg Biological Station, Michigan, USA - KBS K5-50-1 metaG... | ecosystem: Host-associated > Plants > Roots >...
CCGTTCTTTCTCGTACTGGGTTCGATACTTGCGGGCATCGAAGCCTCCGGGATTTGGGGGCTCGACCTGCGCGAAGTTCGGGGGTGGGGCTGGACGGGCTGCCTTGCCATCGTTCCGTCAAGCACAAGCCGGTGGACGTTTCGGTCACCGCATGGAGAGAATAGGGGCCAGCCACAGACAGCATTCAACTGAAAGGCCTCTAAACATGAAACAAGCGGCACGTCTTCCGACCGGGCCTCGAACGTCCCAAGGCGGTCGGCCGTGTAAACCGACCAACGTACTCCCAACGATTCGGCGGAAAGATCTCCCGGTCGTTCACCTTCCACGGCAAACGCGATCACAGGGCGGCAAGACGAAGCTGACGAATCACCGAGCGGCCATCATCTTGCATGCCATCAGTTGCGGCTGCTATCGAGAGACGGCGGCCGAACTGGCCAGCATCAAGGCCGAGACCCTCTCGCACTGGATGGGCTGGAGTGGCGAACCGTACGAGACCTTTCAGCGCCTCGTGCGGAAGGCCGAAGCGGGCCTTGAATCGCGGATGGTCACGATCCTCACCGGGCAGGCCGAAGTCCGACCGGAGCTGGCGCTAGCGATCCTCGAGCGAAAGTTCCCCCAGCGTTGGGCAAAGGTCACGGTGGTGGCGGCACCGCCTCACCATCTGACCTTCAACGTCGCCGACATCCTCCAGAAGGTTCAAGAGCGGATCGCTCAAGGCCGCGCTCAAGCTCAACTTCCCGGTGCCACCATCATCAATGCCGCCGGGAACCCAACCAGACCACACGACCCACGTCCGCCCCGGCTTGCCGTCGTATCCGACCTGCCCGGTGATAGCGAGACCAAGCCCACATAGCAGGCTGGGCTCGAGGGGCCCGAGAGGCCGCCTGCTGAAGCCGCTGAGCCCAGGTTGAAGATTCGCTAGGGACCCCCCTAGGAGACCCACTCCGGCGATCCGGCTCAGCCTGGGGGCACCCAGGCAGTCTGCGGTGCGGTCCCGCCGATTTCCGTACGGCCGGCAGATAGCGACCCACTAATTTCTAATTAGATCCCTCCTCTGCGGACTTGAGAACTCAGAGCCTTGCGTGACACGGCTACCACCCTGCTACCACCTCCCTCAAGGCAAGGTGGAATACGGGCTGCGCAGGGGCGCGAAAGGTACAACCGCGAGAATCGGACCTAGGGCTCAACTATTCCGTGGCCTATCCAGTCACCTGTGAACGTCGAGAGCCAAGCCTCGATCCGAGCTCTCGCTTGACGGCAAAGTGCACATGGTACCGTTGCATCACCGTCGCGGTAAGCGCTTCTGGTGAGAGGGCGGAATCGATGTCGGACTGGGACCACTCCTTGCTGTTTACGAGACCCTGAACCCCCATGACGCTCTCAACGAGCGCCTGCTCAAACCAGCCTCGCACCGCATCGCGTGCGAGATCCAGAATCGCTGGGACGTCTCCGAACTCTCTAGCAAAATGCACAACCATGTCTCCGAAGACTCGGAAATCGCCATTTGCGAGAAGAAGGTTCTGATCCGCGAGATACTTCGCCGCCCGATCCTCGATATCACCGTACTCTCGTGTCCCGTCCTTCACGCTGATCCATTGAACCGTTGGAAAGGGATCCTGCTTCACTTTCTTTCCCGGTGTGCCGCCAATTTTCTCGAAGACCGCGTACACATTGCCGAGGGTGCCCCCAGCTATACCGGGTCTACTACCGTCTCCAGGTGACCGCGGTCCGCGTGGTTGGTCGCCAAGTCGTCCGCCACGGACAAGTCTCTCTTCGTCGATCCGGATGTCGCCGCCCGGTGTAGGTCGGTAGCGGCTCAGTTTGAAGAGATCCATAATCTCCTTCAGTCGCTCCCGGATCGATTTCCCATGATCGGTGTTAGCTGCGGCGGCGGCTTTCTCAGCGACTAACTCGGCGATCTCGTCCGGTAGTTTCTCGCGAAACTCCGCCGCCCAGTCTGCCCAGGGCAAGGGCTCGTTCTTAATCAGCAGCGATGTCCTGGCGGTGTTTGTACTTAGAGTGCCCTGCACCTCATGACGAGGTTCGACGTAAATGACAACATAGCGATAGCCAAACGTGACACCAAACTGCTGAACCCTCGACATACCAGCGCGTGCTGTCGCCAGCTCGTAAAGTTCATTCTGGTAAAGAGCTCCGACATGCCCCGCGGACTCTATGAAACCAGAGTTATTGGAGATGGCAGGCTCATCCTTGAGAATCCACCAGTGGGCGGTGGCGTCTGACAGATCGACCCTACCCGACGCAACAGAGTGTTGCGCCAGGTACAGCTCTTGGCCCGTTAGAGTTCGGAGGTAGTTGCGATCCTTGTCTGAACGTGGATACTCCCATCCCTCACGCGCCTTCACCTTTACTCCAGCCGGGAATCGGTAATAGCGCGTGTTGAGATACTTGGAAATCCATCGAGATGGAGACGGCGCGTTTGGAGGGGCTTGCATCGTGTTGGAGTCTTCTGCCGCACCGAGCAGAACAACTTTCGTGCCGTGCTCATGAATGAGTTCGGGATGTACATCGTCCTCAAGCCGTAGAAAGTGCGCGTACGACCCGTCCTGGTGGTGCCACTGCATTAAGCCGTACTGTCCACTATCGCCATCTCGGTACAGGTGAATCATGGAACCGTCTCCTTGCTTCCATGACAAGTACAGAACACCAGCTGGATTGCGGGTTGCCGCGGCGATCTTTGCCCCTACTCCATAGTTGCCTGAGAGGGATTGTGCGGACACCGAGGAGGAGAGTTGGTTGATGAAGCGCACCATCTCGTCGCCGGTCATTCCATCGCCCGTGTCGGTGATGCAGAGCTTCTGAACACCCTCTAGGTCATAAGTAGTCCAGTCGACGTCCCAGACGATTTCCCCCGGGCCCTCAGATCTCTGTATTGCCTCGATGGAATTCTGGGTGAGCTCTCGGAGATACTGGACGGGATGGCAGTCCTGCCCGAGACGGTCAAGCAGGAACCCGATGTTTTGCACGCTCATGGCAAGGAAATTACTACCACCACGTCGAGGACGGAGGGTCATGGCGATCTCCTTTTCCCAGTGGTAGGTTTTGGCGACCACCGGGCATTCGGTCGGAGCACCCGAGGCGGGTTGAGTGGGTGGCAGGAAGACCAGCGACCCAACCTCTCCGGGGGCGCAACGAAGGCACCCTACCGTGTTCAGTGGAGGGAATCAAGCCGACTTTTCTTTGTTGTCAGAGCCGCGGAAGCCTGGGCGGCAGCCGGGCTCGGTGAGCCGGGGATCGACTAGCCCGGCCCGCAGCCGGGCCAGGAAGCGCCCTGCACCGCCGGGGGCAGGATGCCCATGATGTCGTGAAGGAACGGCGACATCCCGAGAGCCGCCCAGTACGAGCCTCCGGTCGTCACTGTCAGACCGATCTGTTTCGCGGGGCCACGGCCAATACCCAGCGCCCTTGAAATAACGGTGTCCTCTTGGCGCGCGTGATCGAGACGTAGAACAGCCGGCGACGCTCGTCGCGGTATTCCGCGTCCGTGCCGGGGTACTCGTCCCGCCGCTGACCCGGGAGGGCCTCCCGGCACACACCGAGGATGTACACGTGCTCGGCCGTCACGCCCGCCGCGCCCCCACAGGGTGGCAACCTGAAGGTTGCTCGCCTCGCCGGTGGCCAGGGGTTCGTTTGTGGCGATCTGGTGCCGCAGACGTTCGACGACAGCCTGCAGGTGCCGTACGGATTCCTCCTCCGGTCTGCGCTCATGCTCGTCTTGCAGCAGCGCCAGGGCTTTTTCGCGGAGAAGATGCAGTGCTGCGTAGTCGGTGTCGTCTTTACGCCCCAACAGTGGTGGGCGCCCGTCGTAGTCCCCGCCGTCCTCGTAACAAGTAACCCTACCCGCTTCGCCATCCGCTTCCCTCAGGGGCGGCATGGTGGCTCTCGTGCCCCACTGCAACACTGTAAGCACAACCTGCAGTTGACCCCCAGAGTGTCTTCCAGCTAGACTCCGGTTCGCGTGCCTACAGCATCGACACTGGGACCTCGAGCAAGTTCGCGCCCTTGCTGACCGTCGATCTCCTCGCGGCTCTTGTAAGCCGTCTCAAGGAGGCTCGGGCTAAGGGCCGCCTTGAAGCAGTACTGAAACAAATCAAGGCAGATCCCGACGTTTCCAAGAGAAGCTTCCGCGCATCTGGCACCATCGAGCAGTTACGCGACGCAGTACAGAAGGCAGGCGAACAGGGCCTCATCTCCGCGCAGGACCTCGCCTCACTTGTCGACGATGTCGAGGAAAACGGCGGGCAACACATTTTCCTCTTCGATCTCAACGCGCTCGGAATAGCGAGAGTACGCTCACAAGAATTCAAAGATTCTTTCCAGCGTCTTCCTGCCCAGCCGACTCCGACTCTCTATGCGGACTTGCCAAATGCCAAGCGCACTTACTACATAGAGCGCCCACGCCAGATAGTCGTGAAGCAGGTCTATCCAGCGGAGTATTGGGAGAAGGACGAGGATCGTTCGTATGCCGATGCCGATGAACGCGTCACGTACATTGTCCGTAAGCAACGGCGCGCAATCAATCTTCTGCTTCTGGATCTAGCCAGAGGTCAAGCCGAGGTCCGGATTGATCGCGTTCGAGGTCAAATGGACGACGGCCTCGCCTTGGAACTCTTCTCTCAGTTCCGGAAGGACATGGAGGAGGCTTTTGATTTTGATTCGCTAACAACCCCCGTCCCGATTTGGCAGGGATTCACGCGCATTGTTTCTAACCGCACCGACACCTATATGAGCACCGACGGCGCCAGAGATGCCTCAGTGGTCGTGAGCATTTCCAATCGCCGCGAGAACGATCGCGGCACGGATGTCCGGGATCATCCCTCCTACGCCTATGCCACCGGCGACTACGCTCGTGATACCCTAAACGTCTACTGGTTGCAGGAAGGAGGGGAGAAGATTCACACAATACTCTCCCGTGTGCCAGGCACAGGCATGGGCAAGATCTACGTAGCCGCAAAGCTTGAGCCGGACCAGCTGACCAATGTCATTGAACGCATTCGACAATCTACGCTCGACGCACCCTGACTGGTTGGACGTGATTGCCGCGATTGAGCGGCTGATCAACCGGACGTTGCGCGTAGACCCGCACGCTGTCATCGACGATGAGATCATCACGCAGCAAGTTCGGATTGATCCGAAGCAGGTCATGCGTCTTCTCGTTGAATTGGAAGGGTGGCACGCGCTGGTTCGTCGTCTTTTCTGGTTGTGCCCCGCCGGAAGAGGAACGACATTAGAAGCTAGCAGCCTCCAGGAGTTTCCCGCCTTCATCGAATGCTCCAGGTGTGGTCAGGAGCATCGTCTGCATGCCGGAGACGTTGAGGTTAAGTTCTTACCATCCGACTCCCTCCTCCGCGACGTTCTCGCCACTCAAGATAGGTGAGGGCCCCGGTCTACAATCCGATAGCCGAAGACTTGGGCATTAAGCCCCTGTATCTTGCCGCAGCAATCTCAGTCCACGGGATGAACACGCTCGGCCCGTGGCAAAAGAACATCAACACCACCCTGCAAGACAATTTCATCCGACATTCTCTGGTCGACTATGGGTATCAGCGGCGCCGTGCATTTCGCCCGTTCACTGGTGGATTGCTTCACGAAGTGGCACCACTCATCGTGGCGGCCTACGTCGATAGTCAACGGTGGGAGTTGCCGACGTCGGCCATCGGCCATAGCTTCGGAACATTGTCCATAGGGACTGCCCTGCGCTGGAATCCCGACCTCATGTTCAATCGCATCATCACGTTTGGCTCAATACTCCCACGTGACTTTCCGTGGCGGACGATGTTCGATCGTGGCCAGGTACAGAGGGTCCTCAACGAATTCTGCCAAAGCGACCCATGGGTACGCCGTGCTCGTTTCTGCATTGCTGGTGCAGGCGACTCTGGTTGTCGTGGCTTTCATCCCCCCGAGTCATTCATCGATCAAGCTGGATACGACTGGACCGGTCATAGTCTGCTGGGAACGCCTCTACACTGCCAACAGGTGTGGGTTCCTTTCATCCTCGCCCGTTAAAGTCTCTGTACATCCCGCACACGCCACTCACCGACCGCTGCCCGCTAGCCGACCGGCGGGTTACGTTCGTGCCGGTGTTGGGGGAGGCGCGTTAGACCAGCGGTAGTTGCTCGCCCCGGCTCGCATCGCCCGGAGCTTCGACGCGTGTGATGTGGTCCACGCCGACCGCTCCTAGCTGCTTATGTAGCCGACTCACCGACTCCGCGGCCCATGCTGACACGCATTCGCGCTCCCAACCACAGGAGCAGGTGACAAGCCAGAGTGGGCGGGGCAAATTCATAGTTCCTGCCCCTCGCATCGCCCCCGCCAGTCCGGGCCGAGGGCTACGCGACCCGGAGTTGGATACGTAAGCCGCTTATCTCCGGGGAAGGTGAGTAGCCAGAGCGCCTCGTTCAGCAGAGCTTCCGTCACGCCCAGAGCGAGCCGCAACTCCGTCAGGCTCATGCTGCGGTCATCCTCGGCAGGCGTGTCCTGGTAGCGGATGCACAGCCGCTGATAGACCCCCTCGACCACCTCATCCACGTGCATGGGTGCCGCGCTCACTTCGTCACTCCGATGTTCATGGGAACAGCCACTCGATCGTCCCCCACATCGGTGTTACGGGCCGGACCTCCACCGCGATGTCCACCTCCACGTAATCCGCGTCCTCCCCTGGGTCCGGCGGAGTCAATAACCCGAATGCTTCAATGCTGACCTTGGTGATGAGCGCATCATCATCGAGCAAACACAGAAATGGGGATGGGCCGAGCACGGGCTCCTGAGGCAATTCGTCACCGTTGTGGGGCATGCGAAGAGCGTCGAACAACGTCTTCAGCCGATTGTCCAGGTCCCCACCCCGCGAGATGATCTCCCCAGGAGCCTCGCGCCTGAAAAGACGAATGGCCAGGCGGCACCGAGCTTCTCGAACATGCGTGATCAGGGGAACAAACCGAATGCCACGCACCTCGTGATGGTAGAACCAAGCGGCTGCACCACCTTCAATCGGGCGCCTGACATCGAAGTGGCCTTCCTTCATCTGGCCCTGTTGAACCTGGCCGGGATCAATCCCAGTGAAGCGCGGATCCTTCCCCCAGAAGATCTGTAGCTGCTCGCGCACGGCCTGCCTGATCTGGTGCTTCGCAGGAACTTGTTTGTTGCTACTCGTTGCGGCAGGGAGCAAGCCTCGATACTTCAAATCGAACTCCACAGCGAGCCTCCTAGTACGCCCAATCTTGAACCCCTCATCGAGGTGCGCATGCGAAACTCGGCCTATCTGGCCGGGCCTCAGTGCGAGTCGCTCGCAGGCCGGGGCCGGAACACCTTGGAGGATAGCAAGTCAGGTGTCCCCCCACGACCCGCGGCGTAGCCTCGCGAGGAAGTCGAGCGAGTGCGCCAGACGATGCGGGATTGGTTCCGCGTCGTCGCCCCGTAGCGCCCACGCCCAGCCTGACCGCAATAGGCCCCCGTAACGCCCACGGGCCGCAGCTAGAAGACTAGGCCCGTTGCTGTCCCTGTTGTCCCTGTTGTCCCGCTCCAGCCGTTTCCGTCCTCGATCGGGACAACAGGGACAAGAAGGACAACACAATCCGGAGTACCGCCCTGCCCTCTAGGCCGCCGAGTCGCGCGCCTTCTGGCGAAGGATCGGCTCAACTGGATGTTGCGCTTGACATCGGCCAGCATCGGCTCTATCACGGAGGAGCATTCGGCTAGCGTGCGACCCCGAACCGTTTCTAGGGTCGACCTGCACGCTTTGCCGGGCCCGGGGGTCTGGGGGGAAACCGCCTTACTCACCTCCCGGGTGAGAATCAGCCGTGCCGTGCCGGTGGGCGTCCTGCACGGGCGGCGCGCGATCTACGCGCGTGTGAGCTATTTCCAAGCGCCAGGCCCTTAAGAAAGGTCTGCGCTATGTGCCATTCTTCGTCCCTCCCCGTTAGTCTGCAGTCCCGATCCAACTCCTGAGCGGCGGGGTCCCTCATGCCACGCCATCCAGGGCGCCCAGCACCACAAACCGCTCCCGTCACAGCTAGCCGTCTCGCGAAGCTAATCCCTGTGCACACGCAGCGCAACGAGTGGTTCGACACCAACTGTCCAGCGCACAAGGACACAAATCCAAGTTTCGCGTTCAAAGACGACCCCGACGGCCTAGTCGTCCTCTGTCGCGCCGGATGCATGTTCGAGAAGATCGCTGCGGCACTCCGCGAAGACTTCCCGAAGGAAACGTTCGTCTTTGCCACGAAGCAGCCAGGCCAGAAGCGACAGGTCATCGAAGTTTATCCCTACCACGACGAAGATGGCCAAGTCCTCTATGAAGCAGTCCGGTTCCAGCCCAAGACCTTCAGATTTCGTCGCCCCGATGGTTCAGGCGGGTACCGATACAACCTTCAGGGTGTCCGGCGTGTGCTGTATGGGCTTCCCGATCTCAAGGGACAGGAGTTGGTCTGGGTAGTTGAAGGGGAGAAAGACGCGAAGCTCTTGAAAGATTCCGGTCTACCAGCCACGACGAACCCCGGTGGCGCTGGCAAGTGGACCCCTGATTTCACGGAACAGCTCAAGGCAGCCGGCGCCCGAGCCATCAACATTGTCCCGGATAATGATCCAGCCGGCGCCGATCACGCCCGCCTGGTTGCGCGTGCCTGTCTTCCGGCCGGTCTGGTAGTTCGCATAGTCCAACTACCCGACCTCGAAGCAAAGGGGGACACCGCCGAGTGGCTGGGGCGAGGGCATACGATCGCCGAGCTACAGCAGCTCGCCAGCAAGGTCGAGCCGTTGGTTGAGTCCCCCCGCGACGAATCCGAAACCGGAGATGGCGCGCCCGCTATCGGTACTGCGTCGGCTGACCGCCTTGTGCACTTGGCCGATGCGGCCGGTGTCAACCTCTTCCACACCGCAAAGGGCGAGCCATTCGCGGTCGTTCCGATCCGAGACCACCATGAGGTATGGCCCCTCGCGGGAGAGATCTTCAAGGCGTGGCTGAGTCAGTTGATCTGGCGGGAAGAGCGTCGAGCCGCCAAACCCGATGTCCTCGCGAGTGCCGTCCTGACGCTCGGGGCCCGGGCACGATTTGAGGGCCCCGAAGAGGACGTGCACCTCCGGACGGCGTGGTCGGGCGACGCGCTCTACTACGACCTCTGTGACGCCCTGTGGCGGGTGCTAAAGATCACGAGCGACGGCTGGGAGGTCCTACAGGTTTCGCCCACACAGTTCAGGCGATATGCGGGCATGAAGGCCCAAGCAGTTCCTGTGCCCGGTGGAGATCTGGACGATCTCTGGAACTTCGTCAACATTCCGCTCCCACATCATCGCCGGTTGCTGAAGGCCTGGTTGGTCGCGGCACTGAACCCAGACATTCCCCGTCCACTCGTCGTGTTTCATGGTGACCAGGGCTCGGGCAAGACGACGGCAGCCCGACTTCTCGGAGATCTCCTCGACCCCAATGCCGCCCCCATTGTGGGGGCCCGGGACCAGGCGGAGTTTGTCCAGGTTGTCGCTCATCATTACTTGCCCATCCTAGATAACCTCTCCGACCTCCAAGAATGGCTGAGCAATCTGCTCTCTCGTGCCGTAACCGGTGAGGGCTTCGCCAAACGTCGCCTCTACACCGACGATGACGACGTTATCTACTCCTACCGCCGCGCCATGATCCTCACGGGCATTAACCTCGTCGTGACGAAACCAGACCTGCTCGATCGGTCCCTGATCATCAATATCGATCGCGTCGATGAGGAGAACCGCCGCGAAGAACGCCTCTTGACCGCTCGGTTCACCGCGGCCAAGCCGACCTTGTTCGGCGCCTTACTCGACCTCCTGGTCAAAGCGATGGCCGCATACCCAAGCGTCAGGGTCACGCACCTCCCGCGCATGGCTGATTTCGCACGATGGGGCGCAGCCGTCAGTGTTGCGCAAGGGCGATCGATCTCGAACTTCGAGCGGGACTACGAAAGGAACATCGAGCAGCAAAACGAGCAAGCTATCGCCGAATCGCCGATCGGGACCCTCCTGCTCACGTTCATGGGGACCGACACCGAGTGGACGGGCACTGCGGAACAGCTTTTGAGCCGCCTTCACCGACTCGCTGAGGACATGAGCATCGCGAAGCGGGATCTGCCGGGCAGCCCCCAGCGGCTCGGCCGCCGCCTGCGAGAGATCCGGCCGAACCTTGAGGCGATCGGTTTTGCGATCGACTTTAAGAAGAGTCAGAACATTCGCAGCGTCAGGATCGTCCGGAAGGAGCGTGGGGCTTGATGCCGCAGCAGTTCCGGTTGTCTTCGGCCGACACCCAAGGGCGACCCATACTCGTTCTCTTGGACAACAGGGACAAGAGGGACAAGACCTTGGTCGGCTTTCCCCTCGATGGTCCGTACATGCCAACCGTCAGCCCGACCTCGGCAGACAAGCCCGCGGCTAGGCTCATCCAGACCTTCCCGGTTGGTCGCCAGCTCAAACTTCTCTGGGCGGCCTGGGGGGAGATAGCCTTCCGGCGACATTCTTCAACCTGCTTCATCCATGGAACCCTGGCAGCCTTCTTCCCTGGGGGCGATGGTCTAGGCCATGTCCGCTAGCCTTCGGGACCTTGTCGATTCGCCCGAGCGTGTGAGATCACTGCCGCCGGAAGCAATGGCGGGAGTGCTCGGAGAGCTCGTCCTTCTTCTTGCCCGCCTCCTGGTGAGGATCAACACAAGTGTGCCAGGCACGCAGCAGGATCCCAAACAGTACGTTCAAGAACATCTCCTTACGGTGCCCCAAGCGGCGGACCTGCTCGGTGTTAGGCGAGCCCACATATATGCACTCGCTCGTCGGCGTGAACTCCCGGTGATTCACGTGGGCAAGTTTGTGCGGATTCGCCCCGGTGATCTTCATCTATGGCTCCAACACCACCGCCAAGAAGGAGTGGACGGGAAATTACATGCAGGTCTAAGCTCGCCGCTAGCGATGAGTGAGCGTGGGCTTAAGTCCCCTGGCCAAAAGAGTCGCTAACATGGCGTGTATCAGGAAGCGGCGAGGAAAGTGGGTGGTCGACTACCGCGACGCCGCGGGTATTAGGCGGTGGGCAACCTGCAAAACCCGTCGACTTGCGGAGGCTGTGTTAGCAGAGCGGCTCGACGAGTCGCGCCAACCGAGAGAGCCAGCGGTCGACCCGGACATCCGACTTGGTGACTATGGGAATCGCTGGCTCGATCTGATCGCGGCTACCGTGAAGCCACGAACGTTGGAGGGCTACCGTCAACTCTTGCGGCTTCACCTTATTCCCCAATTCGGCTCGACGAAGGTGCGCCTGCTTCATAAGGGACAGATCAAAGTCGCCCTGGCAATGAAGCTCAATTCAGGGTTAGCTCAAAACAGCGTGCGCCTCATCCTCGCCGTGCTGAGAGCCCTGCTCAACGCTGCCGTGGACGACGGCATCATCCTGGCGAATCCTGCCGAGAAGCTAGGTCGCTCCCTTCGGTTGATCGCCAACGCCAAGGCGCACCAAGAAGAGATTAAGGCTATGACGCGCGAGCAGGTCTCGGAGTTCCTGAGGGCGGCTCGGACGACGACTGACGCTTACGTCCGCCGCTATTCTGTGCTGTTCCTTCTGTTAGCCCGAACGGGAATGCGTTTAGGCGAGGCCCTCGCGGTCCAATGGGACGACGCGGACTTCAAGCAGCGAAAGGTTCGAGTGGCACGCGCCTTCTCGAGGGGCCGCGTCGAGAAGCCCAAGTCAGGCCACGGGCGTACCGTGGACATGAGTGAATACCTTGCCAACTCCCTGCTACGACTTCAGGTCCAGCGGAAGACAGAATCACTGATGCACGGGTGGGCCGAATTGCCGAAGTGGGTGTTCTGCACGGAGGCAGGCACGCCACTCGACGAGTCACGTGTCCGGAAGGTATTCTCCAAGGTCCTGAAGTTGGCAGATCTCCCACCACACTTCTCCCCCCATTGCCTGCGGCACACCTTTGCCTCGCTGCTACTCCAGCATGGCGAGTCTCCGCAATACGTCCAGGAACTCCTCGGTCATCGCTCGATCACCTTGACCGCAGACCTCTACGGCCGATGGCTCCCGAAAAAGCCCATTCGCGGGGGAGTGAACAGACTTGACGACCCAAGTGGTAGCAAAGTGGTAGCAAAAACAGAATCGGCCACTTCCGATGTCTTGGAAGTGGCCGATTCGATTGGTGGGCCGTCAAGGACTCGAACCTTGGACCCGCTGATTAAGAGTCAGCTGCTCTACCAACTGAGCTAACGGCCCGCGACGTAGCGGGTACTGCTACACCAGTAGCGATATCAGAAAATGGTGCGCCCAAGAGGATTCGAACCTCTGACCTTTAGCTCCGGAGGCTAACGCTCTATCCAGCTGAGCTATGGGCGCCCGAATCTGCCCCTGGCTTTCAGGAGTGGGGTGACCGAAGGGAATCGAACCCTCAACCCCTGGAGCCACAGTCCAGTGCTCTAACCAATTGAGCTACGGTCACCGTCCCGGGACGACAGCCAAGTTGTGACTCTACCGTATGTTTCCGGGCGGGTCAACGGCCGCTCCGTCTGTCACCGGGCCCGCGTCCAGCGCCGTCCGCATCGCACGCAGCCCTTCCTCCGCGCCTCGCAGCGGCGTCTTCAGCAGCCGGCGGGCCTTGCCGACGTCGAGCCCGCCGTCGAGCGGGCGGCCCGCCTTCTGCCCGAGCTCGGCGGTGGTCGCGGGCGTGAGGCGCGAGTCGTCCAGGTCGAAGACCCGGCAGACCAGGCGCGAGAAGGCCATGCGGTCGAGCGTGTCAGCGCCCGCCAGGTGCCAGATGCCCCGCTCCTCCCGCTCGCAGCACTCGACGGTCGCGGTGGCCACGTCCACGTTGTAGGAGGGGCTCGCGCGCTGGTCCACCGCGGGGCGGAACCCCTGGCCGCCGCGGCAGGCGCGGATGAGCTGGTAGACGAAGTTCTTCTCCTGGCGCTCCGGGCCGTAGACCACGCTGGTGCGGATCACCAGGGCGCGGTCGAGCGCGCCCAGCACCGCCTGCTCGCCCTCCGCCTTGCTACGCCCGTAGACGCCGAGCGGCCGCGGGGGCGCTTGCTCGGTGTAGGGACCGCCGACGCCGTCGAAGACGTAGTCCGACGAGTAGTAGACGAAGCCCGCGCCGGCGCGGGCCGCCGCCCGGGCCGCGGCGAGCGGGGCGTGCAGGTTCACCGCAAACGCCTCGTCGGGGTGGTCCTCGCAGTAGTCCACGTGGCTCAGCGCGGCGGGGCAGAGCACCCAGTCGGGACGATGGTCGGCGAGCAGGCGCTCGAGCGCGGCGCCGTCGGCCAGGTCGAGCGCCAGAAGCCCCGGATAGGCGTGATGCGCCCAGGTGCCGACCGCGTCGTGGCCGCGCGCGCGCAGCACGCGCACGAGGGCCGCGCCCACCTGTCCCGAGCCGCCGATCACCAGCGCGCGCATGAATTCTAGGCTACCATCCCGCGGGGAGGAACCCACATCGATGGCTG
>Ga0207684_10004316_pt1 | contig 13451 bp, 12 predicted proteins | sample KBSK5501metaG_FD_184342 | JGI IMG/M metagenome (GOLD analysis project Ga0207684, IMG submission 184342) | Corn, switchgrass and miscanthus rhizosphere microbial communities from Kellogg Biological Station, Michigan, USA - KBS K5-50-1 metaG... | ecosystem: Host-associated > Plants > Roots >...
AGCCGTCCAGCCAAATGCCCTCCCCTCTGGAATCTAAGGGAGGGCATTTGTGTTACCAACCTTATCGTCTGCGACGCGTGATCTGTTGGATCGCGTCCTTATTTGTTTACGCCTTGTCGAAGACCGCGATGTTTTTAAATCGCTTGCCCTTTGCATCGGTCCCGGTGGTGGTGACCGTGCGGCTCTTGCCGTTGGCTGTGACAACTATTCGCCCGCTGACTGTTACCTTGCCGGCCTTCTTGCCGGTTAAGGCCAACGTTCTGGCGCCAATCCTCCGATACGAACGCATGTCCGCCGTCGGATCGCCGGTCACAGCATAGTCCTTTCCGTCAAACTTTCCGGTCCATTCGTTGTGCGTCGCGGCGCCGGCGCCGTCGATACCGTCCACGGTGACTTTGATTTGATCACCAACAGCCTCGTAGACAACTGTCTGGTTCTTTGCTGCGCCGGGGGCGAACTTTGATTTCGCCTCGTTTAATTTCCAGGTACCCATGTGCAAATTCTGAGCAAAGCACACTGGCGCCATGAATAGGAAGAGTCCCAGCGCTAATAGAATCGTTTTTGGTTTCATGGTTACCTCCAGGAGATTAAGGTAAAAGTGATTTTGCGTGCGCAGTCTATTGCGCAATCTTGTTTTATGCAACTGGTATTTTATCAGTCGGCAGAGCGGGCGAACGATAGAGAATTCGATCGAAATCCGCCCGCTACCGCCGGGTGGCACTGACCTCATTTCGTCGAGGGCACGAATGATCAGCGGTAGAGGCCGACCCCCGCCTCACTTTAGTCTTGAAGCTTAAGATTATTCCCGATTGGCAAAGTTGACTCGAAGGATTTGAGCAAACTTGCAGCTGAAAGTCTGAAAAGAAACTGAGGGACGTCAGATAGCGTTCCGAACATAGCACAAGGCTTTCCGGATAAGCCATGTAAATCACGGCGAGGTAACCCGAAGTCGACAGGGGCGCAACCATAATCACGTATAAGACTTCATCAGTGTTATCCTAATGCCCCGCACATGACTGCCGATTGCAACCCACAAGGTTGCGAGAAAGTAGCCGGGGTCGCAGCGAAGCGAAGACCACCGGTTAGACGGGTAGAAATGACAGCACCCCGACGGGGTGCCAGATGTAAAGGGTGTGAAGGAGATTCTGGCACCACTTCGTGGTGCAAATTTTTTTCATTTGTCCCGGTGGTTTTCGCTTCGCTTCAACCACCGGCTACTATCTTCCAGCCCTCCGGGCTGACGCCCAACAAGCATGACGAACAACCACGACAGCGTCGATATCGATGATGGCTCAGTCAAGGTAGCTCCGATCAACCGGCTCCGTGGCAATTTGTGTTTACCCGGAGACAAATCCGTCTCCCATCGCGCCGCGATGATCGCCTCCATCGCGTACGGCGAATCCGTGCTGGAGAATTTTTCAACTGCACAGGATTGCGCAGCGACACTTGACTGCCTGCGAGCGCTTGGCGTTCGTGTCGAGCAGGATGGTTCTACCGTTACGGTGCTCGGGACGGGAGCTTCGGGTCTTCAGAAGCCGGCGCAAATTCTGAATGCGCAAAATTCGGGTACGACGATGCGCCTGCTGTCGGGCATTCTTGCAGGCCAACCCTTTGAAACAACTATCACCGGGGATGATTCTCTTAGGAGTCGTCCCATGCTGAGAGTTGCGGAACCATTGCGCTTGATGGGATCGGAGGTTGAACTGGAGTCAAACGGCTGCGCGCCTCTGCGCATCAAAGGTCGCCGTCCATTACGCGCTGTGGAATATCAACTGCGAATCGCCAGCGCGCAGATCAAATCTACGGTGCTGTTTGCCGGACTGGCGGCAGACGGGATTACGACAGTCGAGGAACCGGCACCAACGCGCGACCACACAGAGCGTCTGTTGAGTGAATTTGGTGCGCCGATCCAACGAAACGGAAAAAAGATCAGCGTTCGAGGTGGCGTCGAATTAGGTTCTCGCAAGCTCTTGGTTCCGGGGGATATTTCCTCTGCCGCGTTCTTCATCGCCGCCGCCGTTTCCCTACCCGGTTCCGATCTTGTGATTCGCGATGTCGGCCTCAATCCCACCCGCACAGCTTTCTTATCAACACTACGCACGATGGGCGCAGACATTGTGGTGTCAGATGAGCGTTTGGAAGGTGGCGAGCCGGTGGGCTCGCTTCGTATTCGGAGCGACAAATTGAAAGAATCGCGATCACTGGAAATTTCCGGCGCTGAAGTTTCGAATCTAATTGACGAACTTCCGCTGTTGGGCTTCCTCGCGGCCAGTCTTGGCTGCGAGATGAATTTGCGTGACGCCGGCGAGCTGCGCGTTAAGGAATCTGATCGCATCGCTGCCACCGTTGCGAATCTCGCTCGCATGGGAGCATGTGCAGAGGAACGCCCTGATGGCTGGCACGTCAAAGGCGCGGCCGCGCTGCACGGCGCTGCCCTGTCGGCCTTTGGCGATCATCGCATTGCCATGGGTTGCGCAGTCGCTGCCCTTTCCGCTCAAGGTTCTTCTCAAATCGAAGGCGCGGCGAATTCCGTTGCGGTGTCGTTGCCAGAATTCTGGAGTTTGTTAGAAAGTGTTGCTGAGTAAGGCCTGGCTAACGGGGGGCAATGGCCGCTGACGTTAGCGCAACTCTTTGGTCTATCGAAGGTATTGTTGCCCAGTTGGATTCGTGCGCAGCCGCCGTAAAAGCCGAAACTCAATGACCAAAATTATTCTCTGGACTCTCACAATCCTCTGTTTCTTGGCGTGCGGGTACTCCCTTTTGGCCATAATGATGGCTGGGATGCTCTCAGGCGCTCCAAACTACTCACCGGAACGGCTCCAGTTCAATATCAACATCTGGGGCTCTTGCGCGGTGGTCTCTTTTCTTCTCGGCGTGCTGTTCTCAGTTCTAATTTGGAAGAGTCGAAAACAGAATCGCGATTCTGTTGAACAATCAAAGCGATCCACTACCTAAGGCAGGCGCCTGTTGCTTTTCGGACTCAGTAAGGTCAGAATCTAAGCGAAGCAAACCGACTCCATTATCCCAATTATAGAGGCCCTTCTGATGACTATTCTCCATGATGATAGTGCAAGCGCGGCCAGTGTCAGTGAGGCAGCCAGCGCTCGCGACACCTCCGTTCCCTTGAGTAAGAATGAACACCTGCTGCGCTGGGTTGAGAAAATGGCGCAGCTCACTCAACCCTTGTCGATCCACTGGGTGGATGGCTCCGTGGAAGAAGACGAGAGGCTCAAAGCGCAGCTGGTCGCCGGTGGCACCTTCATCAAACTCAATCAAGACCTATGGCCCGGCTGCTACTACGCGCGATCAGACGCCACGGACGTTGCACGAGTAGAGGACCGCACGTTCATCTGCTCGCTCTCCAAAGACGGAGCCGGTCCGACGAACAACTGGGAAGAGCCGTACCAGATGCGGCGAAAACTCAAAGAACTATTTCAAGGCTCAATGCGAGGACGCACGATGTACGTCCTGCCGTTCAGCATGGGACCGGTCGGTTCGCCTATGTCGCAGATCGGCGTGCAACTTACTGACTCGCCTTACGTGGTGGTTAACATGCGCATCATGGCGCGCATCGGTCTGCCCGTCTACGCTGAGATCGATAAGGACGTGAAGCGCGTTGTGCCGTGCATGCACTCGGTCGGTGTGCCACTCGCTCCCGGCCAAAGTGATGTGCCCTGGCCCTGTAACAAAGAGAAGTACATTGTTCATTTTCCTGAGACGCGCGAGATATGGTCATACGGCTCCGGCTATGGCGGCAACGCGCTGCTCGGCAAGAAGTGTTTCGCACTGCGCATCGCTTCCAACATCGCACGCGATGAGGGTTGGATGGCAGAACACATGCTGATCGTCGGCGTTGAAGATCCAAATGGCGAAAAGACTTACGTCACCGCGGCTTTTCCGAGCGCTTGCGGTAAGACAAACTTCGCCATGTTGATTCCGCCGGCAGGGTTTGAAGGTTGGAAAGTTTGGACTGTGGGAGACGACATCGCCTGGATCAAGCCGGACGCAAACGGCCGGCTGCGCGCTATCAATCCCGAAGCGGGCTTCTTTGGCGTTGCGCCTGGCACGTCAGAGAAGACAAATCCCAACGCGATGGCAACGCTTGCAACGAACAGTATTTTTACCAATGTAGCGCTCACGCCCAAAGGCGGAATTTGGTGGGAAGGCATGACTGACGAACCGCCCGCAGAGTGTCTCGACTGGCAAGGTAAAAAGTGGACACCGCAAATCGCGAAAGAGACCGGAGCGAAAGCCGCTCATCCGAATGCGCGCTTCACCGCGCCGGCGAAGCAGTGTCCAACTATTGACCCGGCCTGGGAAGATCCCAGCGGCGTGCCCATCAGCGCAATAATTTTTGGCGGGCGGCGCGCAACCACGATGCCTTTGGTCTATCAGGCGTTTAACTGGAGTGCGGGAGTTTATGCAGGCGCCACGATGGGATCGGAGATGACTGCAGCCGCGGCGGGAACAATCGGCAAGGTGCGGCGTGACCCGATGGCCATGTTGCCCTTCTGCGGTTATCACATGGGCGACTACTTCCGGCATTGGATCCGGATGCAGCGTTCACTGAGCGAGACGCCGCGTATCTTCCACGTGAACTGGTTTCGCAAGGATGATCAGGGAAACTTCATTTGGCCGGGCTTCGGCGAAAACATGCGCGTGCTGAAGTGGATCGTTGACCGCGCCCGGGGACGAGCGATGGGTAAGGAGACGCCGATCGGCTGGGTGCCTCACTATGAGGACGTCGAGTGGGAAGGTTTGGATTTCCCGAGAGATAAATTTGATGCGCTCCAGGATTTCGACCGCGTGGCCTGGCGCAATGAAGTACTCGGACACGAAGAACTGTTTCTCGATTTACACGACCGTCTGCCACCGGAAGCGGTCTACGAACGTGAACTGTTGATTTGCCGGCTCTAGTTAAGTGCGTTTAAGGATCGGGTTTTCTATCTACAGTCCACTGGCCGATGCGAAAGATAACGAACTCGGCGGGTCTAACTGGCGCAAAGCCGATCAGGCAGATCAGACGTCCGTTGTCCAGATCGTTTTGTGTCATCGTAGTGCGATCGCATTTTACCCAGTAAGCCTGCTCAGGCTTGTTACCCACAAACGCGCCGCGTTGAAATTCGTTCTGCAGGATATCCTCAATCACTCGCCGGACATTGCCCCACAGTTGTTCCCCATTAGGTTCGAACACGGCAAACTGTGTCCCTCGATCAATTTCACGCTCCAGCCAGGCGCGGTAACTTTGCGTCCAATGTGAAACATAAAATCGCAGCGGCAGTATGGCTCGTAGAAGGCTGCTCAGGAAGTTGTTCATTGGTTTGGATACTTGTGCAATAAAAAGGGGAACCAGTCAACTGGTTCCCCTCTTCGGTAACTGATGCATTTACAACCGCGCTAGTACTGCCTTTTAATTGAAGGCCTTCTTACGCGCTGGCAACGGTGACGTGCTTCTCGATCATGCGTGAAATCGATTCTTTGCTGGTCGCTCCAACGACGCGCTCAACTTCCTTGCCGCCACTGAAGAGAATCAGGGTTGGGATTCCCTTGATTCCGTAACGTTGCGCCGTTGAAGTGTTGTCATCAACGTTTACCTTTACGACACCCGCGCTCTCACCAAACTGCTCGGCAATAGCATCAATCGTCGGGGCCAGCATGCGGCAGGGCGCGCACCACGCCGCCCAGAAATCTACCAGCACCGGTTTGCTTGATTGCAGCACGTCCTTCTCGAAGGAACTGTCTGTCACTTCCGAAACTTTCTCGCTCATCTTAAGTCTCCTCTACCCTGATTCTCTTGTTAGGACGGGCAGCTCCTGCCCGTCAGTTATTAAATGGGACAAACGTGAAAGTCTGTCCTACTGAACTTATTGTCGTTGTCCTTCGATGAAGCTCTTCAACACGCGGGCTCGCGAAGGATGGCGCAGCTTTCTCAGTGCCTTGGCTTCTATCTGACGAATACGTTCGCGCGTTACATTGAAGTCCTGCCCGACCTCTTCGAGCGTGCGCTCGTGTCCTTCCCTGTCCAGGCCAAAGCGCATGCGTATGACACGCTCTTCGCGCGGGCTCAGGGTTTGCAGCACGTCACCGGTAATCTCGCGCAGGTTTGAAGTGATTACTCGCTCCGCGGGACTGGTGCTCGATTTGTCTTCAATCAGATCGCCGAGTTGCGAATCTCCACTTTCGCCGATTGGCGTCTCCAGCGAAACGGGTTGCTGCACCAGCTTGCGCGCTTTGCTGACCTTCTCGACAGACATGCCCATCTTCTTGGCTATTTCTTCGGTCGTAGGCTCGCGACCCAGCTCGCGCACCAGTTCACGCGAAGTGTTTCTGAGCTTGTTAATCACTTCAATCATGTGCACCGGGATACGGATCGTTCGGGCCTGGTCCGCAATCGCGCGCGTAATTGCCTGGCGAATCCACCAGGTTGCATAGGTCGAGAACTTGTAGCCGCGGCGCCATTCAAACTTATCCACGCCCTTCATCAAACCGAGGTTGCCCTCCTGTATTAAGTCGAGGAATTGCAGGCCGCGATTTTGATACTTCTTGGCAATGGAAACCACCAGACGCAGGTTGGCTTCGGTGAGCTCGTGCTTTGCCTGTGCCGCCTGGGCTTCGCCGGTGACGATCATCTGGTGTGAACGTTTGATCTCGAGCGGTGAAACGTGGTGTTCAGCCTCAATATCTTTTAGCCGGCGTTTACCCGCGGATATTAGTTTCTTGAGTTCTTTGACTTCATCCGCCTTGATTCGCTTCTTGGTGAGCTTCGCCGTGTTAGCTTCAATCTCGCGTTCCAGCGTACGTGTTTCTCGATGCATCGTAGCGATTGCATTGATCAGTCGCTGTCTGACTGCTTCCTTCAAGTGAAGCAGACCAATCTCATGCACGATCTCAAGGCGGGTACGCGCAACTTTGCGCCGCAGTCGAGTTAACTTCTTCGACGCCTTCCCGCGTCTCAGCTTTTGCTCGGCGTTGAGTTGAGCAAGCTCCTTGAGGCCGCGCTTATAGAGTTTGCGAATATTGCCGATGCCTTCGATCGTCCAGGCCAGGTACTCCTCGGTCTTATCCTCATGCTCTTCGGTCTCCATCTGATCCGAGAACACGACCACGTCGCGGATACCAATCGTGCCCGCTTCCAATTCAGCGCCAACCTTCAACAACTCTGCAACCGCCATCGGCGAACGTGTGATTCCCTTTTGCGCGCGCTTCTGTCCCCACTCTATCCGCTTGGCAATCGATACTTCCTGTTCTCGCTTGAGAAGTGGCACAACTCCCATCTCGCGCATGTAAACGCGAACGGGATCAGAAGTCTTGTCCAGTTCCCCTGCCGATAGGTCCAATTCCATTTCTTCCGGAGCCGCGTCATCGTCTTCCGCCTGCGCCGCCGAGGAAGAAGCATCGCCGATTACCGGCTCGTCAGTTTCACTTCCGGAAATGCCGGCAGTCGCCAGCTTCTCCAATACCTCATCGATATCCTCGATCGATACGGCATCTTCCAGGAGTTCCTCATGAGCACTTGAAAAATTCGGCTTAACCGAATCCATGGGCTCAACTCCATCAGAATCTTTCTGAAGCCTACTCAATTGAAGACCGTCCTTTCATGTCATGCGAGACTTGCTTTCGGTGTAGAGAGCCGTCTCGCCGCTGCAACTCTCTACTGAACTCTCACTTCTTCCGGGCACCGCAGAAATAATACGAATCCCGTGGAATACTAGTTTCCGGCCGCCACCAACTGCACTTTCCTCACTTGCTTTCGTTGTTTGGGAGCCGCAGTGCTGACGCACGGTTGCAAGCGCGAGACAACATCTTTAATGGTGATGTTAGCCAGCACCCGCTCAACCGCTGTATCTACTTCGTCAAGCACCTCGTTTAGCACCGTTCCGATATTGACTCCTACCGGGCAATCACGATTCGGAGGATGGCGGTGCAACGAAAAGACGCCACGGCTCTCCACGGCCTGGTAGATATCCAGTAATGTAATCCGTTCCGGCTCGCGCGCCAGTTTGGAACCACCCATGGCACCTGATTGCGAAACCACGAGCTTGGACTCGGCCAACTCACACAGCATTCGCCGAATGACAACGGCATTCGTGTTGACACTTTCGGCTACATGCTCTGATTTGAGGGGTTCATCGTCAGCCCACGCCATCAGCGTGAGGACATGAACTGCTACTGCGAACCGGCTGCTGGTTGACATAAGTAAGAAAACTTGGTTAATCGTCTGTAACTAATATAGTTACAGTTGACTGATTTGTCAAGACCCTTCTGCGCTGCTGGCACCACCCTGCTCGGCTTTCCACAACAATAACGATTAAGCAGGCTTAGACTTGCGAACCTTCGTCTTTCACTAGGATCTTCAACGAATCTGGTACTTGAAACCATGTTGAAAGCTTGTTGAACCAAATTCGCACAAATACTAAGCGCCGGAAGTGAACCGTTCTAATGCAGCTTGCGTCGGTTGGAATCGGCATTTTCAAGTAATACCGGTGCAATACCGGTGTCTGCGGGGTTTCGCTCAGATGGCATGAGCATTGCTCCTTGGGGAGAGTGTTCCATTCGACTGAAACTGCAGGTTAATTACAAAAGGAGAGAGATTATGCTGTGGACAATTCTTGTGATTTTGCTCGTGCTTTGGTTACTGGGATTCATTGGACACGTTGGCGGTGGGCTGATTCACCTACTTCTGGTGATCGCGCTGATAGTGTTCATCATCAACATTGTTTCGGGCCGGCGAACTGTTTAGCAGCAGTCTTCGTTCCATAGATAATTGGCCTTGTTGTTCGAAGTTCGCCTGAAACACATCAAGGTCGTTGTGTGTTCCAACAGGATGGAAATGCGCCACCTCTGTGGCGCGTTTCTTACAGAGCCCTGGCGGTAACGCGTCAGAGCATGTCCACAGAGTCAACGCTTCTTCAGCAATGGGGGAGCGTTGTCTTGTGGGGACAGATCAAAGCAAGCGGCAGGTCGTAAAGAAGTAACGCCTGGTACGTCTCAATCAGAATTTACTGTTCAACGGCGCGGCCCAGTAAGGGCCGCGACGTATTTTTGGCGATGTATTTTCTGCTACCCCTTGATAGACTTCACTGCTAGAATCACTCAAAACTAGCGAAGGAACAACATATGCCAGAACAACGTGGCAAACAGGCGACCGCCGATGTCAAATCGGAGTGGACGCGTGCTTACCAAATCTACCTCAAAGCCCCAGGCGATCGTTACGATAAGAAGAAAGACCGCACCGCCCGCATTGATTCAGTGGCGAATGAGCTGAGACTTACGCGCAAGCAGGCAAAGCGTCGCGTCAGAAACTACGAGGCCTGGCAACGAAATATCAAGAAAGGCCTGGTCGAGCCTTAAGTATCCTGTCAACACATTTCCACAACCCCTGTTCGTGTCCGTGAAGCCTGTCCATGGAAAATCGACGAACTACAATTACTCTGACCCTGATAGTCTTCATCTGTTTTTTCCTGCCCTGGGTACAAGTCAGCTGCGGCTCTAGCACTAGTCGACTGACCGGAGTGGATCTCGCACGCGATAGTCATAGTTCACTCTGGCTAATTCCGTTGCTAATGCTGGCTATTCTTCTCGTGGCCGTTGCGCGTGTCTGGCGAGAACGGCGCCAGATCTCGGCTTTGGTCCCATTCATAGGTGGAGTTGTGACCACTTTCCTCATGAATCGTGAACGAATGAGAGCCAACGATACTTCAGGCTTGGTTGCGGTAAGACTTACTGGCTGGTTTTGGCTCGGTCTGATAACAGCAATAGGAATCGTCGGGGTCGCAGCATTTCGTTTTCTGAAGGGTTCGGAAAAAACCTCTTAACAACAGTACGAGCTGAGTTCGTTGCTCCTTCACAAAGTTTCTCGCCTCTGGTTACAATCCTTGCATCCCCAAGTAAGTTTCAGTGACGAACAGCCAATGGAGGCAGTATGAATTTTGTTTGTCGTAATGGACATCTGTGGACCGTTGCGTTCCTAATCGTCAGCCTGGGCCTGGCGCTCACAACTTCGTGCGCCAATAACCCGAACTCGCCCGCCGTTTCAAGCGCGAAGGGTACACCGGAAGAAGCCGCGAAGTTTATCGCCGACGCCGAGAAACGCTTGTTCGATCTGAACCTTAAGTTCAGCCGGGCCGATTGGGTCAAAAGCACTTTCATCACCGGGGACACCGAAGCTCTTTCCGCCAGCGCAAATGACGAGCTGATAGCTGCGACCACTGAACTCGCCGAGCAATCGCGGCGATTCGATGGTCTACAACTATCACCTGACGTCGCACGCAAGATGAAACTCCTGAAGTTGTCGCTGACACTGCCGGCGCCAAAAGACGAGAAAGAACGTACTGAAGTCACAAAGCTGGCTGCCTCGCTGGAAGGCGCTTACGGTAAGGGCAAGTATTGTCCTGACGGCGATAAGGGAAAATGTCTCAGCCTCGGCGACATGGAAGAGATCATGGGAAGCAGCCACGACCCGGAAGAGTTAAAGAAGATTTGGCTTGGCTGGCACCAGGTTTCGCCGCCTTATCGAAAAGACTACGCGCGCTTTGTCGAGCTCAGCAACAAGGGTGCGGTCGAAATGGGCTTCAAAGATACCGGGGCGATGTGGCGCGCAAAGTATGACATGGAGCCGGATGCTTTCGCGGCCGAAATGGAACGGCTGTGGCAGCAGGTCAAACCGCTTTACGATTCACTCTACACTTACACACGTCGCAAACTTTCTGAGAAATACGGCAAGGAAATCGTTCCGCTGGACGGGCCCATCCCGGCACACCTGTTGGGCAACATGTGGGCGCAGCAATGGGGCAATATCTATCCGCTACTCAAACCGGAAGGCGGCGGGGATCGTGGTTATGACCTGACGCAGATTCTCAAGTCGCGCAATACGGATCCTAAGCAACTAGTGCACTATGGTGAATCCTTTTTTACCTCACTTGGTTTTGATCCGCTGCCATCTACTTTCTGGGAGCGGTCCCTGTTCACAAAGCCGGTGGATCGCGAAGTCGTCTGTCATGCGAGCGCCTGGGACGTCGATTACGAAAAAGATGTGCGACTGAAAATGTGTATCCAAATCAACGAGGAGGATTTCACCACTGTCCACCACGAACTGGGACACAACTACTACCAGATGGCTTACGCAGGCCAGCCTTTCCTTTATCGCGACAGCGCCAACGACGGTTTTCACGAAGCGATCGGCGATACGATGGCCTTATCAGTGACGCCACCCTACCTAAAGCAAATCGGATTGATCGATAAGGTGCCGGACCAGAGCGCGGACATTGGATTTCTACTGCAGCGTGCGCTCGATAAGGTTGCGTTTTTGCCCTTTGGTTATCTGGTCGATCAATGGCGCTGGAAAGTTTTCTCAGGCGAAATCAAGCCAGAGGACTACAACAAAGGCTGGTGGGATCTACGCGCGAAGTATCAGGGACTGGCGCCGCCGGCGCCGCGCAGCGAACAGGACTTTGACGCCGGCGCCAAATATCACGTGCCGGCCAACACGCCCTACGCGCGCTACTTTCTGGCGGCAATTCTACAGTTTCAATTTCATCGCGCTTTATGTCGCGAAGCTGGATTCAGCGGGCCGCTCTATCAATGTTCGATCTACGGCAACAAGCAGGCGGGCGAGAAGTTGAAACAAATGCTGACGCTGGGACTAAGCAAGCCGTGGCCGGAAGCGTTGAATGCAATGACCGGCGAAGACAAGATGGATGCAACTGCCATTATCGACTACTTCGCGCCACTCAAAACGTGGCTCGACGAACAGAACAAGAAACCGTAGCAAACTACAAGGCTCTGGTTCCAGAGGAACCAAGAGTTTATAGACTTCGCCGCAAACACTGTTTCGCGCTCCAGCGAAACAATTTTGCACGGACTTTCCCAAGCTGAAATGCCGCGACCTTTTTTGGTTGCGGCATTTTTCAAATGGACTCACCTTCGTCTTCGCTTGATAACGTCGGCAGCGAGAAAAGTTAATACTACCTCCGGCGGCCAATGGCGATGTTCAGTGCCTTCCCTGACAGTCGCGAAATTAACGCGCGTCACCTCAGCCGATGTAAGCGGACGCCTTCCCAATCGATCAACGATGCTCGGTTGGTCTTGAGGAACGCCTGATTGAACCAGGGTGGAAGCCACTGAATTTAGCCAGTTATCGAACGATTCTCTTAACTTCGCGGCCTTGTTTTCCGTGCCCGAAAGATAGGCGCGCGCGTCAAAGGGTACCAGGGAAAGATTTTCAGATTTTTGTGCGGACTGTTTCATTTATTCACGCTGATAACCTAAAGAACGTCTAATCGAGCGTGAATTCCAACAATGGGCGACTTAAAAATGCGCCCGATTTAGGCGGCACTAGCTGGAACGCCTTCCCGGGCACCGCCCTTTGAGTGATCGACTCGAAGCTTGTTGAATTCTTCCTGCAAAACCTCCAGCTCTTCGTCAGACAGCTTTTCCAGATTCACTAAACCAGTGCGGGCGCCTTTTACCCCTTTGATTAGTTCATCGAGTTTTAGATGGGTCGCCACCGCGTCGCGGTTCTGCGTATTTTGAATTAGAAATACGGCCAAGTACGTAAACACGGTGGTAGCCGTGTTAACGACTAACTGCCAGGTATCTGAATAGTGGAAAAACGGACCGGCAACCAGCCACACCAGGATTAGCAAGACATTCGCGATGAACATCCACGACGAACCCAGGGCGTTGGCTGCCGCAACCGAAAACTTGCGAAATACCTGATTCATGATAAAGCTACAACCCGCTGGAACTTTTTCCTTTTACCGACTGATCGCCAGCCTACTTCGCAGGTGCGCTGATGTTTACATCGACTTTCTTGTTGCCGCCTATGAACCGGCCGCCAAAGATCACTAATGCCGCTACTACAATAACCACAAAAATCACCAGTACCGCTACGACCCCAGCACTACCGCTTCCGCTATCGTCTCCCATAATGTTTCCTCCTCTGAACGTTTCTAACTAACCGCCGGTGCTTTCACCGCTTAGACAAAATAATCAAAACAATTGAAATTTATTTTCACATCGACTCTGCAAATGCCGCGCCCGAAGTAGCGCTGTGAAAAGCTGAAGGCTTCGCACGGCCGTCCAACTCGGTCAGTACTGGGCTAAATGAAGGGACAAAACGGTGGCATCACGATTGCCGAGGCCATGATTGAAGGATTCAAAGAGATTGAAAGGTGGTCTGTAACTAAACAAGGGTTGGTGGAAGCTGTACAGGAATCCTACACAGGCGACAGACCTCAGGCGGAAATGAATTTTCACTCTGTAATGCGAAACTCGATCTCATTCCTGTTTCAATGACAAAGCTGGAACAACTTCAGCGAACAGGAATACATCGCGTTGGCACAAAGGAACGCGGGTTCAGGTACCAACGAGCCGATCTCGAAAAAGTGAGCGGCGCGGATCTCAAGCGCATCCGTGAACTAAAAATCCCGCCGGCCTGGAACGACGTTTGG
>Ga0207684_10004317_pt1 | contig 13449 bp, 14 predicted proteins | sample KBSK5501metaG_FD_184342 | JGI IMG/M metagenome (GOLD analysis project Ga0207684, IMG submission 184342) | Corn, switchgrass and miscanthus rhizosphere microbial communities from Kellogg Biological Station, Michigan, USA - KBS K5-50-1 metaG... | ecosystem: Host-associated > Plants > Roots >...
CGTCGAGCTCGGTCGGGACGGGGGCGTCGAGCTCGGTCGGGACGGGGGCGTCGAGCTCGGTCGGGACGGGGGCGTCGAGCTCGGTCGGGACGGGGGCGTCGAGCGCGGTCGGGGCGGGGGCGTCGAGCTCGGTCGGGACGGGCGCGTCGAGCGCGGTCGGGACAGGCGGCGCGATGACCGGCGCGCCTGACCGACAAACCGTCGTCTTCTTGATCGACGTATCCGGGTCGATGAACGGGGCCTCGATCGTCGAGGCGCGCGCGGCGCTTCGTCTGTGCCTGCGCCATCTGCGAGAGGGCGACCGCTTCAACATCATCGCCTTCAACAATCAGCATCGATTGTTCTCAGAGGAGCCAATTCCCCTCAACCAGACCACGCTGGAGCGAGCTGACCGATGGGTCGACGCGCTCAACGCGGACGGTGGAACAGAGCTGCTCGCGCCGCTGATCCGCGCGCTCGAAAGCTCGCCGGACGTGGTGATGCTGCTCACCGATGGGCAGGTGGGGAATGAAAGCGAGATCCTCTCTCGCGCCGAGCGCGTGCGAGGGACGACCAGGGTCTACTCCTTCGGGATCGGAACCAACGTCAGCGACCTCGTGCTTCGCGACCTGGCGCGGCGAACGTCCGGAGCCGTGGAGTTCATCCATCCCGGGGAACGCGTCGACGAGAAGGTGGTTGCCCAATTCGCGCGCGCGATCGCCCCGCGCGTCCAGAACGTCTGGGTGAGCTTCCACGGCGTGGACGTCAAAGAGCTCGCGCCCGAATCGCCTGCGCCGCTCGTCGACGGCGAGCCTTGGTTGCTGATGGGCCGCTATGGGGAAGCAGGTCGCGGGCACGTGGAGATTCGCGGTCAGCTTCGAGGTGAGCCGTTCCTGCTGAAAATCCCGGTCGACTTTGCCGAGAATGCCTCGCGGCCTCACTTGCCCAAGCTCTGGGCACGGGAGCGCATCCGCGATCTCGAGGACGCACAGCTTTCGGGTCGCCCGGCGGAGGCCGTGCGCGACCGGATCTTGAAGCTGGCGCTCGAGCACGGCCTCGCTTCGCGTTACACGTCCTTCCTGGCGATCGAGCAGCGAACGGATGAACGTCGCGCCAAGGGTCATCCGCAGACGCGCGTGGTGCCGGTGCATGCACCCGCGGGCTGGGCAATGTTCGATCGAAAAGAGGAGATGTGGCCCAGCGTGATTCCCATGGGGCGCGCAAAGGCCGGAGGAGCGATCGCATCCGTGGCGCGTGGTTTGACCATGTCTGCGATGGCTCCGGGCAGCGCGGGTAGGGCGCGTGGGGGAATCACCATGGCGGGCTTCGCGCCGCCCATGGCCTCCGAGCCCGTCAGTCCCCTCGACGCGCTCAGCGACGCAATGAGCGCAGGAACCATCGGCGGACACGTTGCGCCAGAGCCGGGCTCCGGTTCGCGCTCGGAACAGGACGCGGTGTCCAAGCTGCTCCGCAGGCAGCTCGCTTCAGGGCTATGGGCCGATGGATCGGACCCGAGCGAGAAAAGCCAGGTTCGCGCCACAGCGCTCGCGTTGCTGGAGCTGGTCCGGGCCGGCATCACCACGGCCCACGCGCAGCACGGCCCCCAGCTCCGAAAGGCGATCGAAGCTCTACTCGAACAGCTCGCGCGAGCGAAGGACTCGCACCTGGTCGAGCTTGCGTTCGCGGTCGCTCTACTGGTCGCCAGCGGACCGAGGACGCGGGCGCGAATCGAACGAGCCATCACCGGCCGCGCGAATCTCGGAACGCTTCGTCCTCACCTCAACAACGAAAGCGCGCTGCGGGCGCATGCCGACGCGCTCGCTTCCCGAGTTTGAGCACCGGCGTCGCGGCGCGAGTGGCGACCTAGAGTCCCCCGGTGACAGGCAGAACCGGGCCGGCTCAAGACGCCCGAGCTCGAAAAGAGCGGGAGACGAGCAGCGCGACCGCCAGCGCCACCAGCCCCGCGTTCGCTGCTGCCAGGCCAGTCCCCTCGAAGCCCACCACGCTGGCCTGGAACACTCGGAGCGCGCCCTGGACGTTGCGGCTGACCAGCAGGATGCTTGCGAGCACGAGCACGGTGGCGGCCATCAGCAGCGGGAGCGCCCAGCAGACGAAGCTCAATCCGGCGACCGAGCCGCGGGCGATCATCAGCGCGGAAAGCAGCGAGCATGCGCAAGCGAGCAGCATCGCCGGAAACGCCAATGCCAGGAGCCAGTAGCGCGCTCCCGCGCCGTCCGCCCGTTCACAAGCTTCGGGGACGGATTTGAGGCCAAACCAGTCGCACGACTGCATGGAGGCGGTGGCGGACTGTGGATTGGCGATCAGCGAGACGCCCCACAGATGCAGCTTGTAGCGTCGCCCGGCGCTCCAGCTGGCGCCCCACGGGGCGGCGACCGACCACAGCAAGAGGACGACCGCGATGCCGACCAGGGCCAGCGCGAAGAGCCGGCCCTTCACCTCTGCGACCTGACTCGCGTCCGCCACTCGCGCGGCGCCTAGCGCTTCTTCTTCCAGAGCGCCGCCATCCAGTCCTCCACGTCCTTTCGCTCGCTCGGAAATGAGGCGGAGAGATTGCGATACCCCTTCTGGGTGACGACCACGTCGTCCTCGATGCGCACGCCGATCCCGCGATAGCGCTGCGGCACCGTGAGGTCGTCGATCTGGAAATACAGGCCTGGCTCGACAGTGAGGACCATGCCCGGTTTCAGCTTGCCGTACTTGTACGCCTCCTGGCGCGCCTTCGCGCAATCATGCACGTCGAGCCCGAGCATGTGGCTGACGTTGTGGAGCGAATAGCGCTTGTAGAACTGGTGCTCCTCTTTGAGGGCCTCCTCGGCGGTGGTGGGCAGGATTCCGAGGCGCTCGAGCCCCTCCGCGAGCACCTGCATTGCGCGCCGGTTTGGCTCGAGGAAATCATTCCCCGGCTTCACTGCCTTGAAGCCCGCCGCCTGCGCCTCGTACACCAGCTCGTAGATTTCCGCCTGCTCGCGCGTGAAGCGGCCGCTGACCGGAAGCGTCCGCGTGATGTCCGCGGTGTACAGCGAGTTGCCCTCCACTCCCGCATCGAGCAGCAGCAGGCTCCTGGGCCGCAGGCGACCGTCGTTTCGCGTCCAGTGGAGGATGCAGGCGTGCGCTCCGGACGCGGCGATCGGCAGGTAGCCGACGTCGTTTCCCTCCACGCGCGCGCGGAGGTTGAAGATGCCTTCCACCTCTCGCTCGGAATGAGCTCCCTTGAGCGCGCGGATCACGTCCTCGAAGCCGCGCTTGGTCGAGGCGATCGCCGCGGAGAGCTCGCGAATCTCCAGGTCGTCCTTGATCAGCCGCATCTCGGCCAGCGTCGCGGCGAAGTGGCGATCGCGCTCGGGCTGGTCCGGCAGCATCTGATCGGCGTTCTCCGAGATCTCGCGCAACAGTCGCCACGGCCGGGTGGCAGCGCCGCGCAGGGAGCCGATTGCCTCCGGCAGCTCGGGCAGCCCGCGGGCTTCGTGGACGCCATAGCGAGCCTTGCTCTGCTCCACGCCGAGCCGCGGGCCGACCCATAGCTCGCCCTTGAAGCGGTCCGTGTAGAAGGTGGCGTCGGTGTGGCCCGGGTTCGGCTCGACGAAGAGGATGTCCCGGTGTCCGCCGCCCTCCTGCGGTTGCAGCACCAGGACGCAGTCGGGCTCGAGATTGCCGGTCAGGTAATAGAAATCGGAGCCGGCGCGGAATCGGTAGAACGTATCGTTGGAGCGAACCTTCTCGTGCCCGGTCGGCACCACCAGTGTCTCTCTTGGAAAAAGCTTCGACAGCGCGCGGCGGCGCTGAAAGAAGACCTCTCGATGCTTCAGCGCGGGAGGCGGCTTGGTGGACGGCGGCTTCCAATCCTTGAGCATGAACTCCAAAAGCGCGGGCGGGGGCGCCGTGTCGTGCGTGGCCGGTTTGGCTTGGGGCTCCGAAGGGACAGGCAGGCTCGGTTTTTCTTGAGGCTGGGTGCTCATGGATCACTACTGTGAACAAAGCGCCGGCCTGGTTCAAGTGCGCCAGCCGATTTCAGTTGGATGACGTGGATCCTGCAAGAGTGGCTGCGATGTGTGACACGAATTCATGGGTGATCATCCTCCACGGCGGGCCGGGTGTTTCAGGTGGCATGGGTCCGCTGGTGCAGGCGCTGGCCGATCGATTTCGCGTGCTCACGCCGACCCAGCGCACGAGCGGCGTTGAGCCTCTGACCGTCTCCCGCCACGTCGAAGATCTCGATGACCTGGTGCGCGCTCAGTCCGACGTTAGCCGTCCGGTCCTCGTCGGCTTCTCCTGGGGAGCCATGCTCGCCTTGGCCTATGCTGCCGCCCACCCGGAAAACGTGGGCCCGATCGTTCTCGTCAGCTGTGGCACCTTCGATCGCGCGGCGCGCCAGCGACTGAACGAGCTTCTCCACGATCGGATGACGGACAACCTGCGCCGGCAACTCGAACAACTGCCCCGAAATGTCACCGATCCCGACGAGCGTCTCGCAAGCATGGGCAACCTGTTGCTACCGCTCTATTCGTACGAGCTGATGGCAGCGCCGGAAGATCTTCGCTGTGACGCTCGCGCCCACCGCGAGACCTGGGAAGATATGGTGCGGCTGCAGGACGAAGGCGTGTATCCGTCGGCTTTCGCGAGAATCGAATCGCCCGTCCTGATGTTGCACGGTGCGACCGATCCGCATCACGGCAGGATGATCCGCGACAGCCTTGCGCCGTTCCTCCGTCGCCTCGAGTACGTGGAGCTCGAACGCTGCGGTCACTACCCGTGGCTCGAGAAGCATGCGCGGGTTGAATTTTTTTCCGTGCTGCGCGACTGGCTTGATCGCAAACTACGCGACGCGGCTGATCCAATTATTGACAGGAATGGCTAATGGCATTGTCACACGCCAAGACATCGACTCTCGACATCGCGTTTGAGAGCGATGGCCCGGAGAGCGGCAAGCCGCTGATGCTGCTGCACGGCTGGCCCGATGACGTCCGGACCTGGGACAAGGTTTTGCCAACCTTGCACCGTTCCGGCTTTCGCACGGTTGCGCCCTATCTGCGCGGCTTCGGGCCGACGCGTTTTCATTCAGCCAGGACGATGCGATCCGGTCAGCTCACCGCCTTGGGGCAGGACGTACTCGAGCTAGCGGATGCGCTGGGCCTCCGGCGCGTCGCGGTCGTCGGCCATGACTGGGGCGCGCGAGCGGCGTACATCGCGGCCGCGCTCGCCCCGACGCGGATCACCCACTGCGTCGCGATCTCCGTCGGCTGGGGGACCAACGACCCAAGCCAACCACTGCCTCTAAGCCAGGTGCGGAATTATTGGTACCACTGGTACATGGCGCTCGAGCGCGGCGCCAGGCTGGTGCGGGAGGATGGAAAATCGCTCGCCCGATTCGCCTGGGACACCTGGGGGCCGGCAGGATGGTTCAGCGACGCGGAGTTCGAGGCGACGGCCAAATCTTTCGAGAACGCCGACTGGGCCGACGTGGTGCTGCACTCGTACCGGCACCGATGGCAACTGGCGGATGGCGATCCGGCCTACGCGCCGCTCGAGGCGAAGATGACGCCGCCCCCGATCATCTCCGTTCCCACCCTCGTCCTTCACGGCGGCGCGGACGCCTGCAATGATCCGACGACCTCGGCGAACCGGGAGCGGTTCTTCAAGGGTGGGTACCAGCGCGTCGTGCTCGATGGGGTGGGCCATTTCCCCGCCCGCGAGGCTCCAGAGGCGGTAGGCCGCGCGATTGCCGACTTTCTCACCGAGCCATCGCGATAAGATGCTCCTCGGATAGCCGATCGCAGCTATCGAAGGGATTCGCCATGGCGTTCGACCCCCGTCTCCGCTCAGAGAAGGAAATGCCGCTGTTCATCCTGGGGCTTATCTTCTCCAGCGTGAGCTGGCTCTTGTTGATTGTCTCGATCATCGGCCTGGTCTACGGCGGCATGGTGCTGGTGTTCGTGTTGATTGCGCACGCTCTGCACCTGGCTCACGTCCAGGGGAACGGGCTGAAGATCTCCGACCGCCAGCTCCCCGATCTCTACGAGCGCGTGAAGGTCGCATCCAAAAAGTTGGGGCTGGCGCGCGTGCCGGACGTCTACGTGTTGCAGTCGGGTGGCATCCTCAATGCGTTCGCCACCAAGCTGCTGTCCCGGCGATTCGTGATCATCTACTCGGAGCTCGCGGACAACTGCGCGGACCCGCGGCAGCTCGATTTCGTGGTCGGTCACGAGCTTGGCCATCTCGCGGCGGGTCATCTCACGTGGATGTTCTTCCTGCTGCCCTTCCGGTTGGTGCCGTGGCTCGGTCCTGCCTATAGCCGCGCCTGCGAGTACACCTGCGACCGGGCCGGATTGGCGGTGGTGGGCGAGCTCGAGCCGTCCCTGCGGGGTCTATGCGTTCTGGCCGCCGGCCGCCTTGCCGGGCGCGCCGATCTCCAGGCCTTCTCCGACCAGCGAAGCGCTTCCGGGGGATTCTGGATGAGCATCTTCGAGCTGGTCTCCACTCATCCTTACCTTTGCAAGCGCGCTGCAGCGCTCCAGGAGTTCGCCGCGCCGGGAACGGTCAAGCCGGTGCCGCGCAGTGCGCTGGCCTACCCGCTGGCGCCGTTTCTGGGGTTCGCCGCGGCTGGCAACATGCAGGCCGGTTTTCTGGTGGTGATCTTCCTCATCGCATTTGTCTTTGCCATGGCCGTACCTGCCTTCAAGCAGTACCAGAAGGCGATCAGTGCCGCGGCGACCGGCGCGCAGATTCATTCACTGCATGCAGATGACGATGCGGAACTTGATCAGCTGGACGTCGGACAGCGAGCGGGTGCTCCGGACAAGGGCCAGCAAGGATTGGACTCCCCGGCGAAGGCACCGCCGTCGCGCCCGGAGGCGGCGGACCGAGTCCGTTAGCGGACCGCGGCCCCTACGAATCGAGCTGCTTACTCGACGCGCTGCTCTGCCGCGCCCTGGCTGGGCCGCGCCTCGTGCGCCTGCAACCAGCCCAGCACGAACGGAACGAACGCCTCGACCCGGAGCGTCCGCGCGCCGAGGGCAATCGGATGAAAACCGTGGGCCTTCAGCAATTCCAGCTCGAACGGGACCCAGCCGCCTTCCGGTCCAATGGCGATCACGGTTGGCTCTGATCCAACCGTCGGCGGCTCGCTTCCATTGGGATCGGGCACGGGATGCGCGATCAGCCGCTGTCCGGCGGTGGCGAAGAGATCGCCCAGCTCGTCCTCGACGAACGGCCGCAGCCGGTCGCGGACGAGCACGCGCGGCATCCGCGTGTCGCGCGCCTGTTCGAGGCCTTCAAGAAGCAGCCTGTGAACGAACGGCTCGGCAAGAACCTTGGATTGGAAATAGCTCTTCTCCACGCGGTACGCGTTGATCAGGACGATCCGATCGACGCCCAGCGACGCCGCGGCAGGCAGAATCCTCTTCAGCGCCTTGGGGCGGGGCATCGCCAGGAGCAGGTCGACTTCAGGACGAGGCGGAGGCTCATGCGCCAGCGAGACGCGGAGCCGCAGCTCATCGGGCGAGCTCTCCAGGACCTCGCCGTCTCCGACCAGACCTCCCACGCGACCAACCCGCAGCTGTTCCCCCGGCTCCGCCTTGAGCACCTCGCGGGCATGCCAGGCGCGGCGACCGCACAAGCGGACAGTCCCGTCCGCGAGGAAATCCTCATCGGTGATCAGGAGCAGGTTCAACGTTCCCTCCCAGAACGAAGCCGCCTCTAGTTGGAGACCAGCGATTCGGCTTCCTTCTTGATTTCGCCCTTCCAGGTTTCGGCATCCTTCGCGTTGCCGACCTTTGCCGCCTTCGCCGCTTTCTGCTTCTGCACCAGGTCCGCGTGCGTGCTGAAATAGGGGAGGCTCTTGCCCACCAGCTCCTGCACGCTTTCCATCCGGTGATCGGTGAGCACTTTGATCAGCTCCTCTTTGATCTTGGAGATGATCTCGTATCCCTGGAGCATCGCGCCGGTGCAGATCTGCACCGTGTGCGCCCCGAGCAGGAAGAACTGCGCTGCGTCGAAGCCGGTCTCGATGCCGCCCATTCCCGAAAGCGGCACGCCGGGGAGCGCGCGGGCAATCTCCATCACGTGGCGCAAGGCGATCGGTCGCACCGATTGCCCCGAGTAGCCGCCCGCCACCGTGTATCCCTCGACGGTGGGCATGGGACGCAGCGTGCGCAGATCCACGCCGATGATGGAGAGGATGGTGTTGATCGTGGAGATTCCGTCGGCGCCGCCGTTGACCGCGGCGCGCGCGGGGACGACCGGGTTGCCGATGTTGGGCGTCATCTTGGCCCAGACGGGAATTTTCGCCGCTTCTTTGACCCAGCGCACGACCTCTTCGCAGATGCTCGGCTCCTCGCCCATGGCCATTCCCATCTTCCGCTCCGGAAGGCCATGTGGACAGGACAGGTTCATCTCGAAGGCGTCGACGCCGGTGTCCTGAACCCGGCGGACGATCTCCTGCCACGCGTCCTTCCGGTATTCCTCCATGATCGACGCGACCAGGATCTTCTTCGGATAGTGCTTCTTCAGTTGTCGGAACTCGTCCACCCAGACGTCGAATGGGCGGTCGGAGATCAGCTCGATGTTCTCGAAGCCAACCACCACCTTGTCGTCCTCACGCGCCTTGAGCTTGCCGTATCGCGGGGCGGTGTTGATCACCTTGCTCGCATCCAGGCTGATCGTCTTGCAAACGACGCCGCCCCAGCCCAGCTCGTAAGATTTGGCGATCACCTTGGCGTTGGTACCTGGAGGGCCGGAGGCGAGCAGGAACGGGTTGTCGAACTGCATTCCGTTGACGACCGTCTTCAATGAAACTGCCATGGATCCTCCGGAGGCTGAAACCCTTGATTACCTCGCATGGGGGGGTCGGGCGCAAGCCGCGCCGCTCCAAGTGCTGCGAGCGTCGCTCTGCTGACGGTCGCGGGTCTGCTTGCCTGCCGCGAGAGTGGCGGCTAGATGCGTTCGGCGTCTCGGGAAGGAGACCGTAACCGGTGGAGACGAGCCACAAAGTGCCAAGCGCTCTACGCAGCTGCTTCGTGATCCACTTCGCCGCGGACATCGCCTTCGCGATCCCCCTTTTTGTTGCACCCCGGGGATTCCTGGCGCTGCTCGGGTGGACCGAGGTGGATCCGATCGCGACGCGCCTGGTGGCGGCCGCGCTCTTCGGGATCGGCATCCAGTCCTGGCTGGGGCGGAATGAGCCGAAGGAAGTCTACCTCGGCATGCTCAACCTCAAGATCATCTGGTCGCTCTCGGCCTCGCTCGGGTTGGCAATCTCGATCGCGCAAGGCGGACCGCCGATGGCGTGGATGTTCCTGCTGATCTTCGCCGCCTTTTGTGCGCTGTGGTCCTCGTGGCGGGTTAGGCTGGCTCGCGCCGCGTGAGCGCTGCGAAACAACGCCTCTTCCTGCCCGTGCTGCTTGCCCTTTGGGCCGCGTTCACCGCCTGGTGCGCCTGGGGCTTCCCGCCCCCGGTCGATCTGCCGGCGCATGGCGCTCAGTTGCAGACGCTCGTGAATCTCCTTCGCGGCGATGCGGCGTTGCGCGAGCTCTATGAGATCCGCGTTCCCATCGGCTACGGGTTGGTCTACTGGCTGTTTCTGCCCGTCGCCTTTTTGTGGAACGGCGCGGTGGCGGTTCGAGTCGCCCTGTGGGTGGCTCTGTTGCTGTACCCAATTTCGCAGCTCGCTTTGCTCCGGGCGTTCCGGCGGCCCGATTGGCTGGTGCTGCTCGGCCTGCCGCTCGCGTTCAATTTCTCCTACTGGTACGGGTTGCTCTCGGGGTTGTTTGCCCTGCCGCTCGCCTTGTTGACCATCGCTGCGTTCGAGCGTGCGATTCAGTCGAGCGACGCCTCGACTTCGCTGCGTGAGACGCCTGCCGAGCGTGGTCAAGTGGGTCAGGGCGAGCAAGATCATCGAACCGAGCCTCCGACTGCGCGAGATCGGAGGGACGGGGCTCGGCGTGAATGGATCTGGTTGGCGCTGGTGAACCTCGGCGCGGCTGCGACGCTGCAATCGCATCTGGTCGCTTTCGTCGCGCTGACCCTCTTGTTGGCAGTGCTGGCCCTGTGCCATCCGCCGCGCGTTCGATCGCTGCGAATCGCAGCGATCGGCCTCGCCCTTCCATTACTGATCTCGGTGCCGAAAATCTGGTCCATGGCCTTCCGCGCCGTGACGCCGGGCCCGTGGCCACCGACGGAGTTCGCGCTGATGTCCCATCTGAACTGGTTCTTCCGGAATTATCGGCCCGAAGGTCGGCTGGCCGCATGGGGACCGGTGCTGGTGAGCTCGGCCATGGTACTGCTCTATCTGCGGCGACGGCGCAAGGAGCCGCTCGCTCCCGCGGCGATGTTCATCGCCCTGCTGCTCCTGTACCTGGCGACGCCGAAGACGCTATCGGGAATTTTTCTGATCAGCGTTCGCCTCCCGGTGCTCGCCGGCATGATCTCGCTGCTGCTCGTGGATGGAAGCGCGATTCCCAAGCCGCTTCGCGCGGGGCTGGTGGTGATTTCGCTCGCGTCCCTGGTGGAGACCGGCGTTTTTCACTGGCGCTTCGCGCGCGCAATCGATGGGCTCGACGCGATGATCCAGGGCCCGCCCCCGGGACGCCACGGCTACTGGAGCCTCGCGGGCAAGGAGATTCTCGGAAGCAGGCTGATCTATCTCGAGCACCTCGGACAATGGCTCACTGCCGCGCGCGGCGGGGTGGGGCACAACTTCTTCGCGGACGCCGAGCACCATCCGGTCCGATTCAAACCGGGCGTGGAGATTCCGACCGATCTCTCGCAGGCAACACCATCTCAACTGGCGCAGTTCGATCAGATCCTGATCTTTGGGGAAGGGCAGCTCCCGCCGTGGCTCGACGGCTTTCACGAGGTGGCGCGCGTGAAAGCCTGGCGCAAACTGCTCAGGCAGCAGGCGCGATGACTTGGGCCTGGTTCGTGCAAGTGCGCTACATTGTCACCCGCCGCTTACACTGGAATATCAGGAGATTTGTCAGTGGCGGCCAGTAAAGAAACCGTTAGGCGACAGAGATGAAAAAGCCTCCGAAGAAACCAGCCACGTACGAGGATCTCGTCGCGCTGCCGGAGACGATGGTCGGAGAGATCATCGATGGCGAGCTGTTCGCTTCGCCGCGCCCTGCGTTCGGACATGCGCGTGCGGCGTCTGTCCTTGGCGCTGAGCTCGGGGGCCCGTTTGATCGCGGGCGCGGGGGGCCGGGCGGATGGTGGATCCTCGATGAGGTCGAGCTCCATCTGGGCTCGGACGTATTGGTTCCTGACATCGCCGGATGGCGACGCTCCAGGATGACCAATCCGCCAGCGCCGACAGAGCCATTCGTGACGGATGCACCGGATTGGATCTGCGAGGTTCTCTCCCCTTCTACCGAAGCGATCGACCGAGCGCGAAAGCTAAACATCTACGCACGTGAGCAGGTGACGAATACGTGGCTCATCAATCCCCTCGCCAAGACGCTCGAAGTGATGCGCCTCGAAAAGGGCAAATGGGTGCTGCAGGGAGTTTTCCGCGAAGCGGAGAAAGTCCGGGCGGAACCCTTTGGGGCGATCGAATTAGAGCTCGACGCATTGTGGCTTCCCGCGCGCGAGGAGAGCCGATGAGCTGGAGCGCCAGGTGAGCAAGCCCCCGAAGAAACCAGCGACGTACGAGGATCTCGTCGCGCTGCCGGAGACGATGGTGGGCGAGATCATCGACGGCGAGCTGTTTGCTTCGCCGCGGCCTTCCATCGGACATGCGCACGCAGGGTCCGCATTGGGCGCAGAACTGTGGGGGCCGTTCAATCGAGGGCGCGGCGGGCCCGGAGGATGGTGGATCCTCGATGAGGTCGAGCTCCATCTGGGCTCCGACGTATTGGTTCCTGACATCGCCGGATGGCGACGCTCCAGGATGACCAATCCGCCGGCGCCTACGGAGCCATTCGTGACAGTGGCGCCGGATTGGATCTGCGAGGTCGTCTCTCCTTCCACCGAAACGATCGACCGAGCGCGAAAGCTGCACATCTACGCACGTGAGCACGTGACGAATACGTGGCTCATCAATCCCCTAACCAAGACGCTCGAGGTGATGCGCCTCGAAAAGGGCAAATGGGTGCTGCAGAGAGTCTTCTCCGGCGCAGAGTATGTTCGGGCGGAGCCGTTCGAAGCGATCGAGCTGGAGCTGTCTGCGTTGTGGCTTCCCGCGCCGCAGGAGGGCCCTTGAGCGCCACCATCGCCGAGGGCTCGCGATGAACGATAGGCTCTTACTCGCGGCGCGCGGGCGGCCGGTAGACGCGACGCCGGTGTGGATCATGCGGCAAGCGGGCCGTTACCTTCCCGAGTACCGCGCCATCCGCGACAAGGTCTCCTTTCTCGAGCTGTGCAAGTCGCCCGATCTGGCAGCCGAGGTGACGGTTCAGCCGGTCTCGCGCCTGGGCGTCGACGCGGCGATCATTTTTTCCGACATCCTCATTCCCGTGGAGGCGATGGGGATGGAGCTCGAGCTGAGCGACGCCGGCCCACGCTTCCCCGTTCCCACTCGCACCGAATCGGATATTCAGCGGCTCGCCATTCCAGACCCGGACGACAAGACTCGGTTCGTGGCCGATGCGATCCGGTTGACGCGCAAGTCGCTCGGCGATCGCGTCCCGGTGATCGGCTTCGCCGGTGCTCCGTTCACCCTCGCCGCATACATGGTCGAGGGCGGCGGCACGAAAGGGTTCGTGCAGATTAAACGGCTCCTGTTCGAGCAACCGCGCCTGGCGCACAAGCTGTTCGAGAAGCTGACGCAGACGCTGATCCCCTACCTCAAGATGCAGGTGGAAGCCGGCGCAAGCGTGATCCAGATTTTCGATTCCTGGGGCGGTGAGCTTTCGCCGCGCGACTTCCAGACATTCAGCCTTCCATACCTCACCCGGATGGTGGCCGAGGTGAAGGTAACCGGGACGCCGACCATCGTCTTCGGCACCTCGATGTCGACGTTGCTGCCGCTGATGAAAAAGACTGGGGCGGACGTGATCGGCCTCGACTGGCGAATCGAGATCGATGATGCGCGCCGCGCGCTTGGCGCGGAGGTCGCCGTCCAGGGCAACCTCGACCCGCTCGCGCTGTTCCTTCCGGTTTCCGAGATGGAGCAGCGCGTGGAGGACATCCTCCGACGCGCCGGACCGCAGGGCCACATCTTCAACCTCGGTCACGGGATCTTGCCCCCGACAGATCCGCAGGCGGCCAAGGCGATGGTCGAAGCGGTGCATCGGCTCAGCAAGCTCCGTTCAGCCCGAGCGTAGCGCTGCGGCGACCCGCTCAGAGCGAGCGTAGCGTGAACATTCTCTGTCTAAATGGACTGACCAGAGACGGGCGGTTTCAAACGGTCATCGCACCACGCGGATAGGCCGCGCGGATTTTCGCTCGTTCAGCGAGGTGCTGAATGGGCACAATGCTGAGCGGCAGGAGAATGGATCAGCTAACGCGTCACGAAGCGCG
>Ga0207684_10004318_pt1 | contig 13449 bp, 13 predicted proteins | sample KBSK5501metaG_FD_184342 | JGI IMG/M metagenome (GOLD analysis project Ga0207684, IMG submission 184342) | Corn, switchgrass and miscanthus rhizosphere microbial communities from Kellogg Biological Station, Michigan, USA - KBS K5-50-1 metaG... | ecosystem: Host-associated > Plants > Roots >...
ATGCTCTGCGAGACGTCGAGGGCGATGACGGTGTCGACGGACGACGTGGCCGTGCGCCTCGGCACCTCCCCGACCTGCGGCCCGATCAGGGCGAGTACGACGAGGACGCACGCGCCTCCGACAAGGGTCAGCTTCGTGATCTGCCGCGCGGGGCTCGCGGACGCAAGGCGCGCCCCGGGGCCGCCGAACGCCGCGAGCGCACGACGCCTGCGGAGGAGCGCGATCGTGCAGAGCGCGACGATCAAGACCGCCGCGACGAGCAGCGGAGCCAGATCCGGGTGCGCGAGCGCGATCCTCACGGCGTCCTCCGGAACACGGTCGCGCCGAGCGCGAGCTCCGCAAAGAGGATCGCGATGCCGAGCGCCAGGAAGCCGAGGTGCGCCTCCTGGTAGTCGACAAAGTCGCGCGCGCCTACATGCGACTTCTCGAGTGACTCGATCTCGCGATACACCTCGGCGAGAGAGTTCTCGTCCGAGACGCTGTAGTAATGGCCGCCGGTATCCTCCGCGATCTTCCGCATGAGCTGCGCGTCGACGCTATCGGTGCTGACGTCCACATCCGGCCCCCCCGCGACCGAGACCGCGCCGATCGTGTAGACGCGGACGTCGAGCAGCTTCGCCATGTTGGCCGCGTCGAGCGGCGAGATGTCTCCGCTGTTGTTCTCGCCGTCCGTCAGAAGGATGACGACCTTCGACTTCGCGTCCGAGTCGCGTAACACGTTGATCCCGGTGGCGAGGCCGGTCCCGATGGCGGTGCCGCCGGCGAGCCCACCGGTGTCGATCGGGGCCACGAGCTTCTGCGAGGCGGCGTAGTCGAGTGTCGGGGGGCCGAGCACGACGGCCTCGCCGCTGAAGATCACGATTCCCACGCGGTCGTTGCGTAGGCCGCCGAGGAAATCGTTCACGACGCGCTTGACCGAGTCGATCTTGGTGGAGTTCCCGAAGCCCCGTTCGGACATCGAACCCGACGTGTCGAGCACGAGCACGATGTCGATCCCTTCGGCGACCGACTCGACCGAGGCGCGTACGATCTGCGGCCGCGCGAGCGCGACGACGAACGCCGTCAGGGCCGCGACGCGGAGCGCAACGAGGATCCAACGGGCACGGACGCGCCACCCGGGCCGCGCCGACGGAACCAATCCGAGCGAGGGAAAGAGGAGCCCGGTACCCGGGCGTCGCGAGCGGATGAGATTCAACAGAAGGCCCGCTCCAACGACGAAGAGGAGGACGAGAAGCCAAGGATCCTCGAACCGAAGCGAGGTGATGTCTGTCACGAGGGCTGCCCCTTCATGAGCTCGTACTGCTCGGCGACCGCGGCCCGTCGCATCGCTTCCATCGCCGAGCGGACCGCGTGCTGCGCCCGGGCCGGATAGGAGATGGCCTGATGGAATCGGGCGCTCTCGCCCTCGCGCAGGATGTCGTAGATCGTCGCGATCTCCGTGCGATCGATGCCCGCCCGGAGCATGTCCTCACGCAGCTCCCGCGGGGTCCTCTCGTTGGCCGAGAGCCCGAAGCGATCGCGCACGTAGGCACGAAGCGCCGTCGAAAGGAGCGCGTAGTGCTCGGCGTACCGGCCCTTCTCGGGCAGACCGAGCGAGGCCACCCGATTCAGCTCTCCCATCGCGCGCTGCGCGGGCGTGAGCAGCACCTCGTCCATCTCACCGTCCTTTGGCCGGCGCGCAGCAGCGCGGCGCGTCTGCCGGACGATGAGCGCGAGCATTGCCAGCACGACGAAGGCAAGCGCGGCCTGGATCGCGAGCTGAGGGATCTGCGGCGCGGCGGTGGGCAGCCGCAGCTGCGGTTTCGCCGGCTTGATGTCATCGGTGGTCTCGCCAGGCTGAATGACGCTCGTGATGACGATCGGGATCTCGGCCGTCGGGATGACACCTGGTTCGCCGGCCGGTGACTGGTATGCCACGTTGATCTGCGGGAACACGAGGTTGCCAACCCGGAAAGCGGTCACGCGGTAGCGGAAGGTGTACCGCGTACGGCCGTTCGTGATCTTCGTGAGCTGGGGCGGGCTCGCCTCGAGTACTTCGAACTCATCCATGATCCGGCCTACCCCGCTGTCGGTGATGCGGTAGCCGGCGTCGACTTCGACGACCAGTGCGAGCGTGATCGGATCGCCGATCGTGATCCCGCGTTTGTCGACCGTGGCCGCCGCGCTGACCGGCCCGTCGGCCACAGCGACGCTACCGAGCCCGAGCAGGACGAGGCTCGCGACGAACAGAACGCGCATCAGCTGCGCCTCGAGCGCGCGTTGAAGAGCGCGAGGAGCGCCGGCACGTAGGGCCGGTCGGTGGAGAGGTCGACACGGTCCACGCCCATGCGGCTGAACGTCCGCAGGCGCTGCGCGCGGCGCTCGCGCGCGGTCCGCGAGAATCGCTCGCGCACTGCGGGATCCGACGTGTCGACGTAGCCGACGCGACCGCTCTCGGCGTCCTCGAGCGCGACGAGGCCGACCGACGGAAGCTCGACCTCACGCGGGTCGTTCAGGATAAGGGCGATCACGTCGTGCTTGTGCCCGAGCGCGCGCAGCGGCGCTTCGAAGTCGACGTCGAGAAAGTCCGAGATCACGAACACGACATTTCGCTTTTTCGTGACGTTCGCCAGATAGTCGGCGACGCTCGCGATCTCGGTGCGAGACCGGCGCGGTTCGGCGAAGAGGAGCTGGCGGATCACGTGGAGCAGGTGATGACGCCCTTGCTCGGGAGGGATGAACTCCCGCACCCCGTCCGCGAAGAGGACCAGGCCAACGCGGTCGTTGTTGTGCAGCGCGGTCACAGCGAGCAACGCCGCAACATCGGAGGCGAGCTCGCGCTTTGAGACGCTGCCCGTGCCAAACCACGCGCTCGAGGACACATCGACCGCGATGTAGATGTTGAGCTCGCGCTCTTCGCGGTATTTCTTGATGTACGGCGCGTTCATCCGAGCGGTCACGTTCCAGTCGATGGAGCGGATGTCGTCGCCGGGCTCGTACTCGCGGACCTCTTCGAAGTCGAGCCCGGAACCGCGGAACACGCTTCGATAAGTCCCCACCATCGCTTCGTCGGCCAGGATCCGCGCCTTGATCTCGACCTGCTTCACCACCCGGAGGACCTCCGGTGGCACTGGCTCCCGCTGCGACCCGGTATGGAGCGCCGTGGTCATCGCTAGGGGACCGCTACGTTGTCGAGAACCCGACCGATGACGATCTCAGGTGTGATCTCCTCCGCATCCGCTTCGTACGTGACGATGAGCCGATGGCGCATGACGTCGAGCGCGACCGCCTTGATGTCGTCGGGCAGCACGTAGTCGCGGCCGTCGAGGAACGCGTGCGCGCGGGCCGCGAGCGACACGTAGATCGTGGCGCGCGGCGAGACGCCGTATGCGATGAGCGGCTTCAGGTCGGCGAGCTTGGGGCCCACGGGGTCGCGGGTCGCGACCACGATCCTGACGATGTAGTCCTTGATCGCCTCGTCCATGTGCACCTGTCGCACTGCCCCCCGCGCGTCGACGATGGCGGCGGGCGTCGCCAGCTTTCGCGGGATCGCGGGCTCCTCGATGGTGTTGCGGTCCATGATCACCCGCTCCTGATCGGGAGTCGGATAACCGATGACGACCTTCATCATGAAACGGTCGACCTGCGCCTCCGGCAGCCGGTAGGTGCCCTCGTGCTCGATCGGGTTCTGCGTGGCGAGCACGGTGAAGAGCTCCGACAGCGGATGGGTCTGGCCGCCGATTGAGACTTGCCGCTCCTGCATCGCCTCGAGGAGTGCGCTCTGGACCTTGGGAGGTGCGCGGTTGATCTCGTCGGCGAGAAGAAGGTCGGTGAAGATCGGCCCGAGCCGCGGGCTGAAGGCCTGCGTGGAGGGGTTGTAGATCATCGTGCCGTTCAGGTCGGCCGGGAGCAGATCAGGCGTGAACTGGATGCGCTTGAAGTCGGCGTCGATGGTGTCGGCCAGGGTCTTCACGGCGAGGGACTTGGCGAGACCCGGAACGCCTTCTACCAGCAGGTGCCCATTGCACAGAATGCCCATTAAGAGCCGGTTCACTAGGTAGTCCTGCCCGACGATGACGCGGTGGATCTCGTGCAGGACCGGCGCGATGAAATCCCCGCGCCGAAGCACCGAGTCGTTGGCCGCGGGCGCGCGGAACGGGCTCGCCACCTAAGACAGATTAGAGGCTGAGGGCGCGATCGGTTCGGTCTAAGGCGTCGCGGCCGCGTAGGCTCGCCTGGTGCGGCGGCTCTTGTTTAGCGTCTGGTACTGGCTGCCGGGCAGACGTCGCTGGGACACGGGCGTGTCTCCACCCGAGCTCGAGCGGTTTGTGGGGTCGCATCCGCCTGGACGTGCGCTCGACCTGGGGTGCGGGACGGGCACGAACGTGGTGTACCTCGCGCGCCACGGGTGGACCGCGGTGGGCGTGGACTTCGCCGGGCGCGCGATCGCGAGCGCGCGCCGGAGAGCGCGCGATGCGGGCGTCTCCTGCACTTTCCTCGTCGGGGACGTCACGCGGCTCGCGGCGGCGGGACCGTTCGATCTCGCGTTCGACCTCGGGTGCTTGCACTCGATTCCGGTCGACGGTCGCGCCGGTTACGCCGCAGGTCTGGCTCGGGTCGTACGTTCCGGCGGGACCTATTTGCTCTACGCCTTCGCGCCAGGCGGGCCAGCTTTCGGGTTGAGCCGCGAGGCCGTGCGGGCGACGTTCGCCGATGCCTTCGACGTCGTCAGCGTCGAGGAAGGCAAGGGACGGCCATCCGCGTGGTACACGCTCATAAGACGGTAACCTTTACTCGATCGACCCCGTAGCTCAGCGGATAGAGCAGCAGCCTTCGAAGCTGTTGGCGAGAGTTCGATTCTCTCCGGGGTCGCAGAGCTAGTACCGCGGTACCGACCAGTGGTGCTATTCGCGCGAGAGTGACGCTACGGCACGCTCGCCTTCATGCGAGCGTGCACGAAGTGCGGCGAGTTGAAGCCGCTGGATGCCTTCCCTCCGGTGCGGCGCGGTGAGCCGAAGCGGCAGTCGTGGTGCCGCGAGTGTTTTGCCGAGGCGAACGCCCGGAACTATCACGCGAACCGAGACCGCGAGAGGGCTCGAATCTACAGATACGTCGCAGAGCGGCGCGCGGAGGTGGGTCAGAAGATCATCGACTACCTGCGAGAGCATCCGTGCGTGGATTGCGGCGAGCGAGACATCGTTGTTCTCGAGTTCGATCACATCGGCGACAAGGTTGCCGACATCTCTGTCTATGCCGGAGGCGGGCGCACATGGGCGCGTGTCAAAGCGGAGATCGAGAAATGCGAAGTGCGCTGCGCGAACTGCCATCGGAGAAAAACGCGCGAGCAATCTGCCAGCCGAGGGATCCCCACCTTTGAGCCCCAGATGCGACGAGGGAGGACTCCACCGCCGATCCAGCTAACTCTTGAGGCAACGCTCGGAATACGAACTTGTCGAGTCTGCGGCGAGGCCAAGCCCCTCATCGAGTTCCCGTACCGGTCGCTGAAGCGCGAGACGCGACAGTGGATCTGCCTTCTCTGTCAGCGCGATTACACCAACGAGTGGTACTCGCGCAACAGAAAACGACAGATCGCGAACGCCAAAGAGCGGAGCCGCCGCGCAACGGCTGACCTCAAGACTCGGGTGCGCGAATACCTCCTCGGTCATCCATGTGTGGACTGCGGCGAATCTGATCCTGGGGTCTTGGACTTCGACCATCTTCGCGACAAGAAGGCGGACGTCAGCACACTCGTTCAGTCCGGTGTCTCCTGGGAATCCTTGGCGAATGAGATTGCCAAATGCGAGGTGCGGTGCGCGAATTGCCATCGTCGACGCACGGCGAGGAAGGGCCATTACTACCGAACACTCGCGACGCTAAGCTAGAATCGAGTACCTGACCCCGTAGCTCAGTGGATAGAGCACTCGCCTACGAAGCGAGTTGTCGCGCGTTCGAGTCGCGCCGGGGTCGCAGTAGTAGTCAACTAGGAAGCAACACAAGGACGCGATCCAAGCCGCGCACATCCCCATTGAACCCCGTCGGCAATACGAACGCGCGCATCCCCGCGCGCTCCGCGCCACGATCCACCTCGTGATCCCCAACCATGAGCGTCTCGCTCGCCTTCACGCCCAACGACTTCGCGGCGGCGAGAAAGATCGCGGGATCCGGCTTCTCGGCTCCAACCTCGAATGAATGCGTGTACGAGTCGACGAGCCCGTCGAGCCTGTGTTTCGCAAAGACCGGCTGCAGATTTGCAGGCACATTGCTCACGACACCCACTTTGAGGCCACGCCGACGCACCGCCTCGAGCGTCGCCCGCGTGTCCGCGTACGGCACCCACGACCGCGGATCCATGACCCGTTCGTAGAGCGCGCGCGACAACCCCGGGATAACGCCGTCGAACCGAGAGAAGAGATCCATCCACACCCGCCGATGGGCTTCCATCGAAAGATCTCGACCCTTGGCGATCTCCTCCGGCGTCTTGCCCAGAGCCCATACCTCATCCCACAACTCGCGTGCTCGTGCCTCTGACATCTCAACACCGACCGAGCGCGCGAACGAGACGATGACCTCCGGCGCGTGCGGCGCGTGAAAGAGGGTGTCGCCCCAATCGAAAAGCACTGCGCGCAAGGGCGCGCTCAGCGGCGGAGCCAATCGTGGTCGGGGTCGAACGTGACGCACCACCGCCGCACCGGGCCGGCCATGACGTTGAGGTAGTAGAGGTCGTACCCCGGCGCCGCCGAAACGGTGTGGTACCCGCGCGGCACGAGCACGAGATCGCCGTCGCGCACCGAGACCGTCGCATCGACCTGACCGTCCGCGGTGTAGACACGCTGCAAAGCGAACCCTTTGGCATCGCGAAGCCGGTGGTAGTAGGTCTCCTCGAGGTGCGTCTCATTCGGAGGGTCGTTGGTGTCGTGCTTGTGGGGCGGATAGCTCGACCAGTTCCCGGCAGGCGTGACGACCTCGGTCACGAGGAGAGACTCGGCCGGCGCGTCCTCCATGAGGATGTGATGGATTGTTCGCTCCATCCTTCCCATACCGCGAACCTCCCGCTTCATGGCCGATGGCGGGATGTGACGCGCGGGCTCGCCATTCTCGGCCGGGGCGGAGCCGATCGCGATCTCGACGTCGCCCGAGTGCGCTGCGACTTCGACGGTCACGCCGGGAGGCGCGTAGATCGCGTGCGGCGGGCCGTCGAAGGGCGTCGCGCGCTCGCCGACGTGAGGCCACCCGACATCGCCGATGCGGACCGCGCAACGACCGGCGATCACCACGATGCACGCCTCCGAACCCTCGGTGTCCAGAAGGAACCGGCTCCCGTTCGGGATCCGAAGCGCGTTGAAGCTCACATAGCGCCAGCCCGCGGACTCCGGTGTCACCGAGACGCTGCCCTTCTGGCCACGCACGAGCAACGACGTCACAGGTAACGCCGCTGCTTTTGCTTGGCCTTGTCGTAGCTCTTGCGCGCATCGCCTACGCCCTCGGCGTCTGATGTCGCCGCAACGGGAACTTCCCACCAGCTCTCGTAGCTCGGCACGGCGACGTAGCGGTCGACCTCGAGGTGGATCACGACCGTGCGGTCGACCTTCTTCGCCGCCGCAAGAGCGTCGCGGAATCCGGACATCCCGCGAGCCCGGATCACGTGCGCGCCCAGGCTCTCGGCGTTCGCGGCAAGATCGACCGGCAGGTACGGCGCGGGGTCGCGGTCACTGTCGAGACCGCGCACGCCGGGCTTTGACTCGCGGAACTGCGTGCCGAACCCATCGGTTCCCAGCGATCGCGAGAGCCCGCCGATCGACGCGTACCCGTGGTTGTCCACGAGCACGACGACCAGCTTGGCCCGCTCCTGTAGCGATGTGACGATGGCCTCGCTCAACATCAAGTACGAGCCGTCGCCGACGAGCGCATAGACCTCGCGAGCCGGGTCCGCGAGCTTCACGCCCAGTGCGCCGGCGATCTCGTAGCCCATGCACGAGTACCCGTACTCGACGTGGTACTGCTTGCGGTCGCGCGTCCTCCAGAGCTTGTGCAGCTCGCCCGGCATCGAGCCCGCGGCGCAGACCACGACGTCGGTCGCTCCCGAGAATTCGTTCAGCGCACCGATGACCTCGGATTGTGCGGGCAGCGGCGCCTGCCCGAGCGTGTACAGCCGCGAGACCTCGGCGTCCCACTCCTCCGCGAGCCGAGTGCATTCCGCGCGGTACCCGGAATCGACGCGATAGCCCGCGCCAGAGAGCGCCTCGAGCGCCACACGCGCATCGGCGATGACCGCGAGCGCGGCGTGCTTGTGCACGTCGACCTCGGCCACGTTCACGTTCACGAACCTCACGGCACGGTTCTCGAAGAGGGTCTTCGAGGCGGTCGTGAAGTCGGTCCAGCGTGTGCCGATCCCGATCACGAGGTCAGCCTCTTTGGCGATCCGGTTCGCGGCAGAGGTCCCGGTGGTCCCGATCGCGCCGAGTGCGGACGGGTGGTCGAAAGGCATTGATCCCTTCCCCGCCTGCGTCTCGGCGACGGGGATGCCCGTCTCGTCCACGAAACGCCGCAGCGCGTCGGACGCGCACGCATAGATGACCCCGCCGCCGGCGACGATGAGCGGCCGCTTCGCGGCGCGGATCGCCTCGACGGCGCGAGCCAGCGCGGCCGGATCCGCAGGTCTCCGCTCCACGTGCCAGACGCGTTTCGCAAGGAACACCTCGGGATAGTCGTATTCCTCCGCCTGGACGTCCTGCGGGAGCGCGAGGGTCACCGCGCCGGTGTCCGCGGGACTTGTCAGGACGCGCATCGCGGCGAGCGCAGCTCCCATGAGCTGCTCCGGTCGCGCGATGCGATCCCAATAACGGGACACCGATTGAAATGCGTCGCTCACGCTGACGTCGCCGCGCGACGGCACCTCAAGCTGCTGCAGCACCGGGTCCGGGATCCGCGACGCGAACACATCGCCCGGCAGAAGAAGCACCGGCAGGCGATTCACCGTGGCTAGGGCTGCGCCGGTGAGCATGTTCGTCGCGCCCGGGCCGATCGATGACGTGCAGGCGAACGTCTGCAGGCGGTCCTTGTGGCGCGCGTACCCGACCGCCGTGTGCACCATCGATTGCTCGTTGCGCGCCATGTGGTACGGCAGGAGGTCGGGCGACTCGAAGAGCGCCTCGCCGATCCCGGCGACGTTGCCGTGCCCGAAGATTCCCCAGCAGCCCGCGAAGAAACGCTGCTCCACGCCGTCCCGCTCGACGTATTGCGACGCGAGGAACCGCACGAGCGCCTGCGCCATCGTGCGTCGCGTCACGCCGAAACCTCTCGCGCGAGCAGCGCCTCGATCTCCGCAAGCGTCGGCATCGCGTCCGCGCACGCCAAGCGCGAAGCCACGATGGCGCCGGCAGCGTTCGCGACGCCGAGCGTGCGCGCGAGCGGCCATCCCGCGAGCAGGCCGTGGCAGAGTGCACCGCCGAACGCGTCACCTGCACCGAGTCCGTTCAGGACCGGGACCTCGACGGCGGGCACGCTCACTTCATCTCGCGCGGTCCGCGCATACGCGCCCTCGCCGCCACGTTTCACGATCGCCAGACCCGGCCCCATCTCGAGCAATGCCGCGGCCGCGGCGCGCGGATCGCGGAGTCCGGTCGCCATCTCGGCTTCGTCGCTGTTCCCCACGACGACCGTCGCGCGACGAAGAGCCTCCTCTGCCCAGCGTCGCGCGTCCTGTCTGGATCGCCAGAACATCAGTCGGTGGTCGAGGTCGTGGATGGTGATCTCTCGTCCTTTGCGCGCATCGAGCGCGGCGAGCGTAGCCGTGCGGCTGGGCTCGTCGGAGAGGCCGGTGCCCGTCGTCCAGAACAGCGGCGCCGCGGCGATCGCAGCAGTGTCGAGGTCAGCGGTCGCAAGATTCATGTCCGGCGCCTTCGGCTCGCGATAGAACAGGAGCGGGAATCGGTCCGGCGGGTGGATCTCGCAAAAGACTATCGGCGTCCGCAGCGTTGGGTCGGTGCTGACCCAGCGCGTGTCGACGCCGAAGCCCTTGAGCGCGCGGCGCACGTAATCGCCGAAGGCGTCGCTTCCGACCTTCGTGATCACCGCCGCCCGCCGCCCGAGCCGCGCGGCGGCGACGGCAACGTTGGTGGCGCTGCCGCCGAGAGATTTCGCGAAGGTGCGTACCTCGGCGAGCGTCACGCCGATCTGCTCGGGATACATGTCGACGCCGACCCGGCCCATCGTGATGACCTCGAGACTATCCATGCTTCCTCGCGTAGGCGGCGCTTCGCTCTACCCATTCCGGCGGGCCGGGCGCCGGCTCGCGGTCCAGCATCACGTCCTGCTCGAGGACGTACCAGCCCACGTATTCCATTGTCCGCAGCTCGCGGAGGACGTCCTCGATCCGCGCGGCGCCGTCGCCAAGCGGACGGAAGAGACCGGCGCGGACCGAATCGTCGTACGTGAGGCTGCCTTCGCGAACGCGCCTGGCGAGAGGTCCGTCCACATCTTTGAGATGCACGTGGCGCACGCGAGCGCCGGCATCGCGCGCGACCTTCAATGGGTCGGCGCCACCGAGAGCCATGTGGCCGGTGTCGAGGCAGAGCGCGTGCACGGAGCCCTCGAGGAATCGTTCGATGTGGTGACGCCGCTCGATCGCGGTGCCCCAGTGCGGATGCACGGCGACGCCGAGGCCAGTAGCGTCCGCGATCTCGGCGACGCGATCGATGCCGTCGAAAAGCGATGGCCAGGCGGCATCCGAGATCTCGGCCGCTCCGGAGTAGCCGGTCTGCGCCAGCGCGGGGGCGAGGACGAGAAGCTCGGCGCCGGCGGCGGCGAGCCACGTGGCCCGGCGCTTTACCGAGGCGAGCTCGTCCGCGCGGCGATCGCGCTCGTGAAGCACCGCCGTGACAAACCCGCCGATCAGCTGCAGCCCGCGCGTGTCGAGCAAGGCGCGCGTCATGGTCGGGTCGGCCGGAAGGAACCCGGGCGGTCCGGCCTCGGTCGCATGCACCCCAAGCGCGCGCATGTCCGAGAGGACGCGCTCCGCTGCGAGCTGCAGGCCCCAGTCGGGTACCTCGCAGACGCCCCAGGAGATCGGCGCGGCCGCGAGCTTCATCTGCGTCAAAGAGATTCGCAGTTTAGAGTCGCGCCGAGTGAAGATCGCGATCCTCGGCGTGGGCAGGCTCGGCGCGTTCCATGCCAAGGTCCTCCACGACCTGAAAAGCGTGGACGAGCTCCGCATCAACGATGCTGACTCGGCGAGGGCGGCCGCCCTCGCGAAAGAACTCGGGGCGAAACATGCGGCGTCGATCGATGACGCGTTCGCCGGAGCCGACGCTGTCGTGATCGTGACCCCGACCGGGACGCACACCGATCTCATCAGGCGATCGCTCGACCATGGCCTCGCGGTGTTCTGTGAAAAGCCGATCGCATTGGACCTCGAGTCGACCCAGCGGATCGTGGACCACGTCGAGAGGACAAAGGGGCGTGTCCAGATCGGTTTCCAGCGCCGCTTCGACGCGGGATTCCAAGAGGCCCGGCGCCGAGTAGGCGCGGGCGCCCTCGGCACCGTGTACAGCTTCCATATGACGAGCCGCGACGCGGTCCCGCCTCCCGACGCCTACGCCGAAACATCGGGCGGCCAGTTCGTCGATCAGCTCATCCACGACTTCGACGTGACGCGATGGATGTTCGGCGACGAGGTCGAGGAGATCTACGCGACCGGCTCGACGCTCGGGTTCCCGCAGTACGCGAAATGGGGCGACGTCGCCACATCCGGCGCGGTGCTCAGGCTGCGCGGCGGCGCCGTCGGTCTGCTCGAGGCCGCTCGGCACAACGAGGCCGGCTACGACATCCGCGTCGAGGTGTACGGAGCGAAGGACACGATTGCGGTCGGTCTGGACCCGCGCACGCCGATGTCGTCGGTCGAGCGTGACGGGCCGAAAATGAAGAACCCGGCATACCCAACCTTCTTCGTGCGCTTTGACGCCGCGTACCGCGCCGAGCTCGCGCACTTCCTTCGCTTCGCGCGCGGCGAGGCCGAGAACCCGTGCACGGTGCGCGATGGAATGGAGGCGCTCCGCATCGCGCTCGCGGCGCGACGATCCCTGAATGAACATCGGCCCGTTGCACTCAAAGAGATCGTGTGACCGTTCGCGTCCACGTCCTCGGAAGCGGCAACGCGTTCAGCGACGGCGGTCGGGCGAACGCGGCGGTCCACGTCACCGCGCCCGGTGTGTCCCTGTTGCTCGACTGCGGCGGCTCGGCGCTACCGGCGATCAAGAGACACATCGACCCGGCCACCATCGACGCGGTCGCGGTGACGCACCTCCATGGCGACCACTTCGGCGGCATCACCTTTCTCGTCCTCGAGCAGCACTTCGCGGGGCGCAACAAGGCGCTCGTGGTTGGCGGTCCGCCATCACTCGAGATGCGCCTCCGCGGCGAGGAGCAGGCCCTCTTCCCCGACTTCTTCGGGCCGACGGCGCTCGGCTTCCCCTTCAACACGGTGGTCCTCGGGGCTGAGCCGACCGAGCTCGGCGGCGCGCGCGTGACCGCGCTGCCAGTGCGTCACGTTCGCTTGGCCGAACCGCACGGCCTGCGCGTGCAGGTCGGTGGAAAGCTCATCGCGTATTCAGGCGACGCGCGTTTCACCGAACACCTCGTCGCGGTCGCGAAAGGCGCCGACCTCTTCATCTGCGAGGCGTCGTACTTCGACCGCGATGATCCGACGCACATCTCCTATCGCCAGGTGATGGCGCATCAAAAGGAATTCGAGGCGAAGCGGATCGTGCTAACCCACCTCGGAGCCGAGACGCTGGCTCATCTGTCCGAGCTGGAGCTGGAACACACGAAGGATGGGACCGTCATCGAGATCTGACGACTCGAAGATGAGGCCGAGGTGTTCGACGCCCGCAGGGCGCTTGCTCAGGCATGGTGTCCGTCGTCCAGGGGGCCTCCCTCGGCCACTGACCGGCCTCGGCTTTCGCTTTCGCCGGCCCCGTGGCGTTGGGCCCAGGGTCCCCCCTGCGGGCGCCGAACACCATGCCTTCACAAATTCGGTGTCGCTATTTGGCCGCGTCGACGTATTCGTTGGTCCAGGTCTTCGTGAGGTCGATCGTCTTGCCCTTGACGTTTTGGTTGTACGTCTGGAGCACTTTGAGAACGAAGTCGGGCGCGCCGGCCGGCATCTTCCCGTCGGGGCTGAACATCGGCATGCTGCCGGTGAGGGCCGAGAGGTAGAGGTCCTTGTCCCCGGCGTAGTAGTCGGCCGGGAGCTTGTCGGCGATCTCAGCCGGCGTGTGCGTCGCGATCCACTTGAGCGTCTTGACGTACGCGTTTACCACGCGCTGGACGACGCCCTTGTTCTGGGCGACCCAGTCGGCACGCATGTAGATCGAGATGAACGGGTAATCGCCGCCGAGCGCGGCTCGCGTCAGCTCCGGCGTCCGGAGGTCGATGAGGACTTTCGCGTCACCTGTCTTTAGGAGACGCGAGATC
>Ga0207684_10004320_pt1 | contig 13446 bp, 11 predicted proteins | sample KBSK5501metaG_FD_184342 | JGI IMG/M metagenome (GOLD analysis project Ga0207684, IMG submission 184342) | Corn, switchgrass and miscanthus rhizosphere microbial communities from Kellogg Biological Station, Michigan, USA - KBS K5-50-1 metaG... | ecosystem: Host-associated > Plants > Roots >...
TACACCGTTGCGGGCGCCCGCTGCGAACCGCGCCCGAGCCCGATCCCACCGGTGATGGTGGGTGGGTCCGGGGAGAAGTTCCTGCTGCGGGTCGTGGCCCGGCACGCCGACTGGTGGAACTACGTCTGGAAGGGCCCGGAGGCCTACGCCCACAAGCAGGAGGTGCTGAAGGCCCATTGCCGCGAGGCCGGCCGCGACTACGACCAGATCGAGCAGGTGGTCCGGGTCGGCATCTTGATCGCGGAGAGCGAGCGCGAGGTCCTACGCCTCAAGGCGGCCCCGGGAACGCGCTCGCTGAGCGACATCCAGCTCGTGGGCACGCCGGCCCAGGTGACGGAGGCGCTCCAGGGCATCGTCGCGCAGGGCGCGGACCGCCTCACCGTCAACTTCGCCGACGTGCCGCGCCCGGAAGGCACCTGGCTCTTCGCCGCCGCGGTGCTGCCGCACCTGTAGGGCGCCGCTGAGCGGCCGGAACTTCCGACCCGGTAGGTTCTTCGCGCGCCGCGCCTCTCGCGCATCCAGCGCTTCCGTTTTCCCGTAGTTCACGCGGGCCCGGCGCGCGGCACACCCGTTGCACTTCCGGTCGCACATGAGCGACCGACGGCTCGACGCCCTGAGAGATCGGATCCTGCGCCCGGTGGTCTTCTTCCCGCTCCTGGCCGGCGTGGCCATGCTCTCGGTCTACGGGGTCATCCAGACCGGGCTGGTCCTCACCGATCGCTGGGATCGCAGCCTGATGGCACGCATGGAGTACTACCGTACCCATCAGCCCACGGTGATGGTGAGCCGCTACGAGGATCGTCTGCGCGCGGTACGGGTGGCGCTGCGCAAGCGCGGGTACGACGCGGGGCCGACCGGCGCCGCCATGGGTGAGCCGACCGCGGAGGCGCTGCGGTCCTTCCAGCGCCGCGAGGGGTTGCCGGTCACCGGCCGCCCCGACCAGACCACGATCAGCGCGCTGGGCCTCGAGCAGTAGTCGCGGCGCGACGCCGGCAGGCGGGCCGGGTGCTATCATGCCCGGCCATGGAAACCCCGCCTCCCGGTCAGGCCGTGAGCCATGCCCTCTGGGAGCGCGCCCGCCGCGTGATGCCGGGCGGCGTCTACGGCCATCAGAACGGCGCGGCCCTCGGCGAGGGCCACCCGCGCTTCCTCGCCCGGGCCGAGCGGGCGCGGGTGTGGGACGTCGACGGCAACGAGTACGTCGACTGGATGTGCGCCTACGGCCCGATGATCCTGGGCTACGGCCATCCCGCGGTGGAGTCGGCGGTCGCCGAGCAGGTGGCCGCGGGCGACTGCCTGCCGCTGCCGGGGCCGCGCATGGTCGAGCTGGCGGAGCGTCTCGTCGCGCTCACCCCGCGCGCCGACCTGGTCGCGTTCGGCAAGAACGGCGCCGACGCGACGAGCTGGGCGATCGACGTGGCCCGCGCCCACACCGGCCGGCCGCGCATCCTCCGCGTGCGCGGCGCCTATCACGCGGCGCGCCCCTGGGCCCTTCCCCACCTGCCCGGCGTCCCCGCCCACTACCGCGACGACCTGCTCGAGTTCGCGTGGAACGATCTCGACGAGCTGCGGGCGCGCTTCGTCGCGCATCCGGGCGAGATCGCGGTGGTGATGACGACGCCGTTCGACCACCAGACCGGCGCCGCGCCCGCCCCCGGCTTCTTCGCCGGCCTCCGCGCGCTCTGCGACGAGCACGGGGCGCTCTTCGCCATGGACGACGTGCGCGCCGGCTTTCGCTTCCACCTCGGCGGCTCGTGCGAGCACTGGGGCGCCGCCCCGGATCTCATCTGCTACTCGAAGGCCATCGCCAACGGCCATCCGCTGTCCGCCGCGCTCGCGCGCGAGGCGCTTCGCGGTGCCGCCGAGCGCATCTACTTCACCGGCTCCTTCTTCTTCGCGAGCGGCGCCTTCGCGGCCGCGCTGGCCACCCTCGCGGTGCTCGAGCGCACCGACGCCATCGCGCAAATCCAGCGGATCGGCGGGCTGCTGGTGACGGGCCTCGCCGAGCAGGCCCGGCGCCACGGGGTCCCGATGCTCCCGCCCGGTCAGCCCGCGATGCCGGTGATCCGCTTCCCGGAGGACCCGGAGCGCCGGCGCATCCGCCGCTGGTGCTCGCTCGTCACCCGGGGCGGGGCCTACGCGCATCCGGCCCACAACTGGTTCGTCTCGGCGGCCCACACCGAGGAAGATGTGGCGCGGACGCTCGAGGCGACCGAGGCGGCGTTCCGGACGGTCGCGGCGGAGGCCTGACCCCTCACCCTAACCCTCTCCCCTCAGGGGAGAGGGCAGGGTGAGGGGTGGGAGATCAGCGGGCGCGGAGGCGGAGCAGGGTGATGGAGTGGGCCGGGCACACGTAGTCGAGCCCGCCGCTCCGCGCGGTGGCCCGGCGCTCCCGCACGTCCACCCGGGTAGGATGCTCGAACGAGTTGATGGCCCCCACCTCCGGCCCATTCACCTCCCAGCCGTCGACCCCGCCCGCCACGTCCGCGCCCGCTACCTCGATGGTCACGGGCAGGTCCCGCTCATGGTCACGGTTGACCAGGGCCACCGTGATCTCGCGCCCGGCCTCGTCGCAGCTCGCGACCGCGTCGATCAGCGAGAACGGCCCGAGATCCGAGACGTGGTGCACCCGCCCGCCGCTCTCGTCGGTCTCGCGCTCGGGCGGCAGCGCGTACTGCGGCCCGTCCACGTGCACGTCGAGGGCCACCGGCCGCGTGTGTAGGGCGTAGAGCCGGAGCGGGTGGTAGATGGTCTGGAGGAACAGGCCCTCGCGGCTGGTGAAGATCGGGGCGATCGCGTTGACGAGCTGGGCGAAGTTGGCCATGCGCACCACCCGGCAGTGGCGGATGAAGCCGTGCAGATAGGTCGCCACCGCGAGCGCGTCGGTCAGGGTGTAGCGCTCCTCCACCCCGGCCACCCGGTCCGCGTGGCTCCGCGTGCGCCACCACACGTTCCACTCGTCGAAAGCGATGTGGATCGGGTGCGCGATCTGCCGCATGTGCCGCACCCGCTCGATCAGCGCGGCGCAGATGCGGACCGCCCGCTCCGCCTGGTGCGACTGCATGACGGTGGTGTAGTGGTCGACGCCGCCGGTGTAGAGGTGGATGGAGTGGAAGTCCACCATCTCCGCGAGGCCGTCCAGCACCACCTCGTCCCACTGGCTCCAGCCGTTCTGGCCGCAGCCCACCAGCTGGATGGACGGGTCGGTGCGCTTCATCACCATGCCGAACGCGCGCGCCTTCTTCACGTAGTCGTGCGCCTCGAGGCTGCCGATCTGCCAGCCCCCGTACATCTCGTTGCCGAGCCCCCAGTAGCGGACGCGGTGCGGCTCCGGGTACCCGTGCCTCCGGCGCAGGTTGGCCCACGAGGTGTTCCCGGTGCCGTTGCAGTACTCGACCCACGCCTGCGCCTCGTCCATGGTGCCGGAGCCCATGTTGACGCAGATGATCGGCTCGGTCCCCAGCTCGCGACAGTACTCGATGAACTCGTTGGTCCCGAAGCGGTTCGACTCCTCCGCGTACCACGCGAGCTCGCTGCGCCGGGGCCGCGACTCCTTCGGCCCCACCCCGTCGAGCCAGTGGTAGCCGCTCACGAAGTTGCCGCCCGGCCAGCGGAGCACCGGGAAGCGGAGCGGCCGGGCCGCGTCCAGAACATCGAGACGAAAACCGCGCGCGTCGCTGCGCGGCGAGCCCTCGTCGTAGATCCCGCCGTAGATGCAGCGGCCGAGATGCTCGATGAACTGGCCGAAGATGCGCGGGTCCACCGTGCCGATGCGCCGCCTCACGTCGATGCCGATGCGTGTGGTCATGGCGCCAGAGTCTAGGAGCGGGCTCCGGGCCTGTCAATTTGACAGTGTGGCGCGCGGGGCCGTACAGTCTCGCCCGGAGGATACGCCAATGAGCGGGCACGGCAACGGAGTCGCGGGCGGCGAGCGAAACGGCGGGAGCGGCGCACCGAGCGGAGCGCGGCGCCCGGGCGTCAGCCGCCGCGCGTTCGTGGCCGGAGCGGGTGCGGCCGGCGTCGCCGCGTGGGCCCGCGGTGCCGCCGCGCAGCCCAAGGCCACCATCACCTACTGGAACGGCCTCACCGGAGCCGACGGCAAGGTGATGGACGAGCTGATCGACCAGTTCACCCGCGACAGCGGCATCCGGATCGAGCAGCAGCGCCTGCCCTGGGTGGACCTCTACGCCAAGCTGCAGGTCGCGGTCCCGGCCGGCGAGGGCCCCGATCTCGCCCTCATCCACACCGTCGAGGTTCCCCACTTCGCCAGCGACGGCGTGCTCGAGGTCATCGACGATGCCACCGCCGCCGGCAAGGGCTTCCGCGGCGAGGACTACCTGCCCGCGATGTGGCAGGGCGGCACCTTCCAGGGCAAGCGCTACTCGCTGCCGCTCGACGTGCCCCAGCACATTCTCTACATGAACCTGAAGGTGATGAAGGACGCCGGCCTGACCGGCTCGGACGGGCGGCCGCGCGTGCCGACCGGCCGCGACGAGCTGGTGACGATGGCCAAGCGCATCGCGGCCAAGGCCGACACCTTCGGCTTCGCGATCGGCACCGTGGGCCCCGGCCGCTACACGTGGGGCTTCCACAATCTGCTCTGGCAGAACGGGGCCAACGTCTACGCGCCGGATCTCAAGAAGGCCGGCGTCGCCGATCCGGCCGCGCTCGAGGTGGCCGAGTTCTGGGCCGCGCTCGAGGGCCAGCTCAAGATCGCCCCGCCCGCCAACGCCAACTGCCGCGACGCCTTCATCGCGGGCAAGCTCGGCATGTGGATCGCGGGCTCCTGGAACTTCACCGGCCTGCGCGAGGCCAAGGTGGAGTTCGTGGCGGTGCCGGTGCCGCGCCTGTTCAAGCAGGCGGTGGTGTGGGCGATGCCCCACCAGTACGCCTTCCCCAAGCCGAAGGCGGCCGATCGCGCCAAGCGCGACGCGGCGTGGGCCCACGTGCGCTGGATGACCGATCACGTGGCGGAGTGGACGCTCAAGGCCGGTCAGGTCTCGGCGAGCCGCAAGGCCCACTCGGACCCGCGCGTCACCGCCGATCCGGTGCTGCGCGCGCTGCTCTCCCAGGCTCCGAGCTGGCAGGTCGGCCAGCCCACCCCCAAGTGGGTGGCGGCCGAAAACCTGACCCGCCCGGTGATCGAGGCGGTCTATACCGGCCAGAAGCCGGCCAGGGCGGCGATGGAGGATCTGGCCCGACAGATCAACGCGCTGCCCGACTAGCGTGTCGCGCCAGACCCGCGTCGCCTACGCCTTCCTGGCGCCGGGCCTCCTGCTCTTCGCGACCTATCGCCTCTATCCGCTCCTCGAGGGCCTGCGGCTCTCCTTCACCAATGCGCGGCTCGGCCGCCCGACCCAGCAGTGGGTCGGGCTCGCCAACTACGCGCGCCTGCTCGAGGACACCCGCTTCCAGGTGAGCCTCTGGAACACCGCGTTCTACACGGTGGCCAGCACGCTGCCGATCCTCGCGGTGCCGCTCGTGCTGGCCCTGGCGCTGAACCGCGGCCGGCTGAAGAACCTGCTGCGCAGCGTCTTCTTCTTCCCGTTCACGCTCTCGGTGGTCACGGTCGGCCTCGCCTGGCTCTGGCTGCTCGACCCGGTGGTGGGCCCTTTCAACTACTACCTGCGCGCCCTCGGGGCCCCCGCCCGCTCCTGGCTCGCCGATCCGCACACCGCGATGTGGGCGATCATCCTGACCACCGTGTGGTGGGTGACCGGCTACTACCTGGTGGTCTACCTCGCCGGGCTCCAGGACATCCCGCGCGAGCTGTACGAGGCGGCCGCCCTCGATGGGGCCTCCGGCGGCCGCGCGTTCTGGGCGATCACGCTGCCGCTGCTGCGCCCGGTCCTCCTCTTCGTGGTGGTGACCCACGTGATCGGCTCGTTCCAGCTCTTCGGCCAGGTCTTCGTCCTCACCGGGGGCGGCCCGGGCGACGCCACCCGCACCGTGGTCCAGCACCTCTACGAGACCGCATTCCAGAACTTCTTCCAGTTCGGCTCCGCCTCCGCGATGGCGTGGGTCCTCTTCGCGGTCATCCTGGCCTTCTCGCTGCTGCAGTTCCGCCTGCTGCGCGGCCACACCGAGTACTGAAGCGAATGGCGCGCGCGGGCCGCCCCCTGGACCGGCAGCGCTGGGCCCTCACCGCGGCCCTCCTTGCGCTGGCCGTGCTCTGGCTCTCGCCGATCGCGTGGGTGGTGGTGACCTCGCTCAAGCCGAGCGCCGACATCATCCGGCTGCCCCCCGAGTGGATCCCGTGGCCGGCGACCTTGACCCACTACCACGAGGTGCTCCTCGGCTCCTCCCGCACCGCCCGGATCGGCCGCGCGTTCGCCAACAGCCTGGTGGTGGCCACCGGCAGCGTGCTGGTGGTCCTCGCCACCAGCGCGATGGCGGCCTACCCGCTCGCCCGCATGCGCTTCCCCGGGCGCGACCTGGTCTTCGTGGTGCTGGTGGGCAGCCTGATGATCCCGAACGCGGTACTCCTGGTCCCCCAGTACGTGCTCACCCAGCGGCTCGGCTGGCTCAGCACCTACCAGGGCCTGATCGTGCCGGAGGCGGCGATGCTCTTCGCGTTCGGGGTGTTCCTGCTGCGGCAGTTCTTCCTCACGATGCCGCGTGAGCTGGAGGACGCGGCCCTCATCGACGGCGCGGGCCCCTGGCAAGTCTTCTCTCGGATAATCCTGCCGCTCTCGCAGCCGGTGCTGGCCGCGCTCGCGATCTTCGCCTTCCGCTCCGCCTGGAACGATTTCCTCTGGCCGCTCATCGCGGTGAACAAGCCCGAGATGTTCCCGCTGCCGGTGGCGCTCGCCCTGCTGCGGAGCGCCTACAGCTCCGAGTCCTACGGGCCAATCATGGCGGGTGCGGCGCTCAGCGCGCTGCCGCTGCTGGTGGTCTTCGTGGTGGCCAACCGGCGCATCGTGGAAGGCGTGCGCCTGAGCGGCCTCAAGGGCTAGGCGTCGAGGACCTCGCGCACGCGGCGGCTGAGGCCGTCCGGCGTGAAGGGCTTCGCCAGGAACGCGCCGCCGAACTCGCCGCCGCCCTGCAGGGCCAGAGCGGACCCGGTGTAGCCCGACATGAACAGCACCTCCATGCCGGGCCGGCCCGCCTGGAGCTGGGCCGCGAGCTGGGGCCCGTTCATCTCCGGCATGACCACGTCGGTGAGCAGGAGGTGGATCGCGTCCGCGTGGCGCTCGTGGATGCGGATCGCCTCCAGGGGCGAGGCGGCCTCGATCACGGTGTAGCCCTGCACGGTCAGGATCTCGCGGGCCAGCGTGCGCAGATTCGGATCGTCCTCCACCAGCAGCACGGTCTCCGAGCCGCGCAGTCGCGTGCCCGGCGCCTTGGCCGGCTCGGCGGCCTCGACCGGCGCCTGCACCGCGGGCAGGTACACCTTGAAGGAGGCGCCGTGGCCGGGCTCGCTCTCGACCTCGATCAGCCCGCCGCTCTGCTTCACGATGCCGTACACGGTGGCGAGCCCCAGCCCGGTCCCCTTCCCCACCTCCTTGGTGGTGAAGAACGGCTCGAAGATCTGGGCCCGCGTGGCCGCGTCCATCCCGTGCCCGCTGTCGGTCACCGAGAGCATCACGTAGGCGCCCGGCTCCAGATCCGGGGAGCGCCGCGCCGCCGCCGCGTCGAGGGTGGCGTTGGCGGTCTCGAGCACCAGCTGGCCCCCGCGTCCCATCGCGTCGCGCGCGTTCACGGCCAGGTTCAGGATCACCTGCTCGAGCTGCCCCGCGTCGGCCTTCACGTGCGCGAGCCCCGACCCCTGGATCACCGAGATCTCGATGTGCTCGCCGATCAGCCGCCGCAGCAGCGGCTCGATGCCGCTCACCGTCTCGTTGAGGTCGAGCACCCGCGGCTCCAGCACCTGCTTGCGGCTGAAGGCCAGGAGCTGGTGGGTCAGGCGGGCCGCGCGCTCCGCCGCGCCCCGCACCAGCTCCACCTCCCGGCGCAGCGGATCGTCCGCCCCCAGCTTGCCCAGCATCAGGTAACAGCGGCCGCCGATCACGGTGAGCAGGTTGTTGAAGTCGTGGGCCACGCCGCCCGCGAGCTGGCCCACCGCCTCCATCTTCTGGGCCTGCCGGAGCTGGGACTCGAGCTGCCGCCGCTCGGTGATGTCGGCGAAGCTCCACTCGTAGTGCGCGACCGCCCCCGCCGCGCTCCGCACCGGTCGCACGTTGACGCTCACCCAGATCACGGTACCGTCCTGCCGCCGGCCCTGGATCTCGAGGTTCTGGTGGGATTCGCCTCGCTCGAGCGCGCCCATCACGCGGGCCCGGTCGCCGCCCTCCGCGTAGAGGTCGGCCACGTTCGCGTCCAGGAGCGCGGACACGCTCGGGTACCCCGCGATGCGCACCGCCGCCGCGTTGGCGGCGAGGATGCGGCCGTCGGGGAGCGAGCGGATCAGCCCGACCGGGGCGCCGTCGAAGAGCTCGTGGTAGCGGGTCTCGGCCGCGCGGGCCGCCGCGCGCTGGCGGGCGTGGTCGATGGCGCTGCGCACCGCGGCGGGCAGCCGCATGAAGCGCCGCGGATCCTTCAGCACGTAGTCGTCGAGACCCTTGCGGAGGGCCTCGACCGCGATCTCCTCGCTGAGGGTGCCGGTGCACAGGATCACCGGGCAGTCCGGCCACTGGGACTTGAGCGACTCGAGCAGGGCGAAGCCGTCGGTGAACCCGAGCCCGTAGTCGGTGATGACCAGGTCGTAGGGCCCGGCCTCGATGGCCCGGGCGAGCGAGGTCGGGTCGCCGACCTCGGAGATCTCGAGCTCGGCGAATTCGCGGGTCAGCGCCCGGCGGATGAGGAGCCGGTCGTCCGGGTTGTCGTCGACCAGGAGCAGGCGGAACCGGTCGTCGAGGGCGGTCAACTCTGTCGGATCTCTGGGTGCTCGTTGAGCACCAGCCAGTAGAGGTTGATGCTCTTCACCATCTCGAGCAGGGCCTCGAAGCCGACCGGCTTCGTGAGGTAGGAGTTCACCCCGATGTCGTAGGCCCGGTTGACGTCCACCGACTCGCGCGAGGAGGTGAGCACCACCACCGGCAGCCGCTTGACGGTGGACTCCCGGCGCACCCACTCGAGCACCTCGAGCCCGGAGCGCCGCGGCAGCTTGAGGTCGAGCAGCATGAACACCGGCAGGGGGAACTTCGCCCGGTCGTTCCACGGCGGCGTCCCGCTCAGGTAGGCCACCGCCTCCTCCCCGTCGCTCAGGTGCTGCACCGGGTTGGCCAGGTTGGCCTTCCGGAACGCGCGCTGAATGAGGAGAGCATCGTCCGGGGAATCCTCCACTAACAGAATTGGCAGGGCGGCGGCGTTCATGCGGCGGGCGCCTCCGCTTCGCGCAGCTCGACCCAGAAGCGGCTCCCGGTCCCGGGCTCGGACTCGACGCCGGCCTGGCCGCCGAGGCGCAGCGCGCCCTTCTGCACGATGGCCAGGCCGATCCCGGTGCCCGGGTACTGCTGCATGCCGTGCAGCCGCTCGAAGGCGCGGAAGATCCGCTCGCGGTGCTCCGGGGCGATACCGATGCCGTTGTCCTCCACCCAGAGACGGAGCCGGTCGGGCCCCCGCTCGGCGTGGATCCGGACGCGGGGCGGGGTCTCGGGCCGCGTGAACTTGAGCGCGTTGGTGAGCAGGTTTGCGACGATCTGGCCGAGCACGGTGCGGTGGGCCAGCACCCGCCCGAGCGGCCGCTCGACCGCGATCTCGCCCCCGCGCTCCTTGACCTCGTGCTCGAGCGGCGCGCACGCCTCGTCCACCACCGCCTCGAGGCTCACCGGATCCAGCGCGATCTCGGTGCGGACGAGGCGGCTGTAGGCGAGCAGATCCTGGATCAGGGTGTCCATCTGCCGGCTCGCAGCCACGATCCGCTGCGCGTAGTCGTGGCCGGCCGCGTCGAGGCGATCGCCGTAGTCCTCGAGCAGGGCCTCCGAGAAGCCCTGCATGGCCCGCAGGGGCGCGCGCAGGTCGTGCGAGATCGAGTAGCTGAAGGCGTCGAGCTCCCGGTTCACCGCGTCGAGCTCGCCGACCTGCCGCGCGAGCGCGGTGTTCAGCCCCTGGATCTGCTCCCGCGCGTTGCGCCGATCGGTCACGTCGAGCACGAGGGCCTCGAAGGCGGGCTGGCCGTCGTCTTCCACCTCCACCGAGGTCATGGACACCCAGATCACCTCGCCGCTCTTGCGTCGGAAGCGAACCTCCTGGTCGACCAGCCCTCCGCCCGGCGCGACGCGGGACACGATCCGCTGTCGATCCGCGAGGTCCACGTAGAGATCCCGCGCGCTCAGGCCGAGCACCTCCTCGCGGGAGCGGTAGCCCAGGATCCGCGCCATCGCCGGGTTGCACTCCAGCACGGTCCCGTCCTCCCGTCGTGTCCGCGCCATCCCGGCGAGGTTGCGGTCGAAGAGCTGCTGGTAGCGCGCCTCCGCCGCCCGCCGCCCGCGATCCGTCCGCCGACGCCGCTCGATCTCGCGCCCGATGAGCAGGATGGAGCCGAGCGTGATCACCACGAACAACACGCTGCCTCCCGCGATGATCCACCGCGTGCGGGAGGCCATCGCGGAGGCGCTGGCCACCCGGGCGTCCAGCAGCACGCGCTCGGCCGCCCGCATCTCGTCGATGAGCGCGCGGATGGACGCGTCCAGCCCCGAGCCGCCGGTCAGCCGGACCCGCTCGGCGGGCGACGTCCCGGCCCTGCTCCCGGCGGAGCGCGCTGATCTCCTGGAGCGCCAGCAGCCGCTCCGCGAGGAGCGGCTCCAGGTGGGCGAGCCGGTCCTGCTGCTCGGGGTTGTCGGCGGTGAGCCGCCGGAGCGCCGCGAGGCCGATCTCCGAGCGCTGCATCCCCGACCAGTAGGTCCCGAGGAAGCGCTCCTCGTCGGTGAGCACGTAACCGCGCACCCCGGTCTCCGCGGTGATGACCCCGCCCAGCAGCGACTCGAGCGTCCCGAGCACCTCGTGCGTGTGCCCCACCCGCGCGCTCGTCTCGACCAGGACCCCGACGCTGCGATAGGCGGCCAACGCGATGGCCACCAGCACCGCCAACGCCAGCGCGAAGGCGAGGGTGATTCGGGTGCGGATCGGAAGCCGGGTCGGGCCCGCGGTGAACGGCATCCTGACTTAAAAGTTAGCATGCGTCCGCTTTATACCCCCGAGACCCGGAAGGTAACGCGGCGCAGCAACCGAGGCCGCTCTGGCCGGGGCCTCACCGCCCGTCCTGCTCCAGGATCTGCTGGAGCCGCTCGCGCGGCACCGCGATCTGGACCCCCGCCCGCTCCTCCTCGAGCAGCATGAAGCTGCTCGAGTCGCGGTCGCCCCAGCCGCGATTGAGCGCCTCGGTGATCTCCTCCAGCGCGAGATTTGCGAGGCGCATCGGCACGCCGTGCTCGCGCCCGAGCGCGGTGGCGAGGGAGACGTCCTTGTGGCCCAGGCGCAGGGCGAAGGACGGCGGCTCGAACTCGCCGGGCAGGAACTTGTCGACCAGCACGTCGAACGTGCGACGGCGGCCGGTCGCGCCCTGCCGCACCGCCTGCCACAGCAGCTCGGGCGCCACCCCCGCCTTCACCCCCATGCTGAACACCTCGGCCAGCACGGTGCGGATCGTGAAGCTCGCGCAGTTGTGCACCAGCTTGGCCACCGCGCCCGCCCCGATCGGGCCGACGTAGTAGGGCTGGTCGCCCATCGCCTCGAGGACCGGGCGCAGGCGGTCGAACACCGCGCGGTCGCCGCCTACCCAGATCGCGAGCTTTCGCGTCTTGGCCCCGACTGGGCCCCCGCTCACCGGCGCGTCGAGCACCTGGACCCCGCGCGCCGCGAAGAGCCCGTGCAGGCGCCGCACCAGGGCCGGGGCGTTGGTGGTGAGGTCGAAGAGCACGGTGCCCGCGCGCATACCGTGGATGAGCCCCTCCGCCCCGAGCGCCACCTGCTCGACCTCGGGAGGCCCGGGGAGCGAGGTGAGCACCACGTCCACGTCCTCCGCGAGGGCCCGCGGGGTGTCCTTCCAGACCGCGCCCGCGGCCAGGTGCGCCGCCGCCGCGGCCCGGCGCACGTCGTGCACCGCGAGCGCGTGGCCCGCCGCCTGCAGATTGGACGCCATGCTGGCGCCCATGATGCCGAGACCGATGAACCCGACTCTCATGACGAGGTTCCTCCCGGCCGGCATCTTGGCACAGGCGCCCGACCGTTTGCTTGACTCCCCGGCCCGCCGGGCCTAGATTCTGTCCCGGGAGGCGAGCCCAATGGCGCTGACATTCCGCAAGCTTCACCCGTGTTTCGCCGCCGAGGTCAGCCCGGTCGACCTCAAGACGGCCCACGACGAGGCCACGCTCGGGAGCATCCGGGCGGGCATGGACGAGTTCGCGGTCCTCGTGTTCCGGGACCAGGTCTGGAGCGACGCGGAGCATCTCGACTTCGCCCAGCGCCTCGACGGCCGGCTCCACACCAAGCTCGGCATCAGCGCGCTCCAGAAGAACCGCCTGGGCAACGAGGCGCTCGGCGACATCTCGAACCTCGACGAGAGCGGCGAGATCATGAAGTCGGACAACCGCAAGCGCATGTACGGCCTCGGCAACCGCCTCTGGCACACCGACGCCTCGTTCCAGGACCCGCCCGGCCGCTACTCGATGCTCTCCGCCAAGGTGGTGCCGCCGGTCGACGCGGACACCGAGTTCGCCGACATGCGCGCAGCCCACGACGCCCTGCCCGAGCCGGAGAAAGCGCGACTCGAGGGCCTGCGGGTGCACCACTCCATCGCCTACTCGCGCCAGACCCTCGGCTTCGAGTTCTCCGAGAACGAGCAGGAGGCGCTGAAGGGCGCCATCCATCCCCTGGTGCGCACGATCCCCCGCTCGAACCGGCGCTCGCTCTACCTGGCCTCGCACGCCTCGCGGATCATCGACTGGCCGGTCCCGGAGGGGCGGCTTCTCCTCCGCGAGCTGATCGAGCACGCGACCCAGCCGCGCTTCGTGTACCGGCACCAGTGGCGCGTCGGCGATCTCGTGATCTGGGACAACCGGGCCACCATGCACCGGGCGCGCGCGTTCGACGACGCGCGCTACCGGCGCGAGCTGCGGCGCGTGACCACCCTCGACGTGGAGCAGCCGGCCGCCGTGACCACCGGGGTCTGACCGGCCCCTCCCGTCGCCTCCCGGCCTCGACCCGCCCGCCCCATGCGCACGCCCTACGAGCCCCGGCACCGGCGGCGGATCCTCTGCATTTCCCCGCGCTACGCGCCGTCGTTCGGGACGTTCCACTACTCCTACCCGCTCTTCGGCGGCCGCATCCGGGCCTTCATGCCGCCGCAGGGGCTGCTGGTGGTGGCGGCCTACCTGCCGGAGTCGTGGGAGGTGCGCTTCGTGGACGAGAACTCGCGGCCGGCCACCGCGGAGGACCTGGCGTGGGCGGACGCGGTCTTCCTCTCCGGCATGCACGTGCAGCGCCCGTTCATCGAGGACGCGATCG
>Ga0207684_10004322_pt1 | contig 13439 bp, 9 predicted proteins | sample KBSK5501metaG_FD_184342 | JGI IMG/M metagenome (GOLD analysis project Ga0207684, IMG submission 184342) | Corn, switchgrass and miscanthus rhizosphere microbial communities from Kellogg Biological Station, Michigan, USA - KBS K5-50-1 metaG... | ecosystem: Host-associated > Plants > Roots >...
CCACTTCAAAGCCGTCACGGCGATGAGCCCCTTGCAATACCAGAAGCGGCTGCGGCTCCAGGAGGCCCGCCGTCTGATGCTGGGCGAAGACCTCGACGCAGCCAGTGCGGCCTATCGCGTGGGGTACCAAGACGCCTCCCACTTCAATCGGGAGTACAAAAGCCTCTTCGGCGTCCCCCCCATGCGCGACGTGCAACGGTTGCGGGAAGAGGCGCAGGATCAAGCTTCCCGATGAGCAAGACGAGAACCGCTCGTGCCTGCTGATGAGAGACGGTTGCAGGAATCCTCGTTCTCGCCTCCCGTTCTGTCTCACGGTTCTCGTGTCTCAGAAAGTCTCGCCGGGCAACCGATGATCAGACCATATCCAGCGCCTTGGACGCGGGAGCGAGATCGCGAGCGATGTATTTACAACATTCCATGCTGATACCCTAGGTGTGGAGCGGCTTCTCAAATGGTTCATGGTTGAGCTGCTCACTCTTCGCGCCGAGTGCTCACTCGTCACCTGAAAACCTGCTCACTTGTCACCTTATTTACCAGGTGCGTAGGAGGATGGTCCCTTTCCAGGGAGGCAGAGAAGAACAGGCTCTGCCTCCCTTGTTTTTGGGTCGGAGATCGAAGTATGAGGGTAGGGTCTCTCCCAGAAGCAAAAGAGTAGGGTTGCAGGCGCGAAATATGCTGGTTTTCCAGGACGCAAGTGGGCTGATCTCCAGGTATCATTGGGAAAGAACCACGCCACTGCACACGCGCGTGGTAACAAGAATACAAGTTCTGCTGATGTCAGGCGTGATAGCCTGACATCACAAGGACAAGCAAGAGAAGGATATCGTATGAAACCAGCGCTTGAAGATCTGTTTATCGGCCCATCGGCTTCGCCGTCCTTCAGCCAGGGATTTCTCTGGGAAGACAGCCGTCGGCGGGTGCGCGTGGTCTGGGCTTCCATGACCGTCGCTGACAGCACGCGTGTCATGTTGTTGCATGAATTCGGACGGTTGCCCGTCTTCTACTTCCCGATGCAAGATGTGCGTATGGACCTGATGGAGGGTACTTCGCATCACACCTTTTCACCGCTGAAAGGCGAGGCAGCGTATTGGACAATACGTATCGGCGACCGCGTGGCCGAGCATGCGGCATGGAGCTATCTCAACCCGTTGCCAGGAGGGCCGAAGATTTCAGGCTACCTGGCCTTGTATTGGGAACAAATGGACGCCTGGTATGAAGAGGAGCAGCAGGTCTTTGCCCATGCACGCGATCCCTACAAGCGGGTGGATGTCTTGCCGAGTTCGCGTCATGTGCGTATCGTGCTTGGCGGCCTGACTATTGTCGACACCCAGCGTCCCCAGTTGGTGCTCGAAACGGGGATGCCCATTCGCTATTACATTCCTGAGCAGGATGTCCATACGGAACTCTTAGAACCGACCGAGACCACTACCCGTTGTGCCTACAAAGGCAAGGCAACCTATTGGTCCGCCACGATTGGCGAGCGGTCCTTCAAGAACATCGTGTGGAGCTACCGCGAGCCACTGGTCGCCTGTTCGCCGATCGCCAACTTCCTGTGCTTTTTCAATGAGCGCGTTGATGCGATCTACGTAGACGATGAGCTGATGCCGAAACCCAAGACGCAGTGGTCCGAGTAATCCATTGAGTATACCAGGAGTAAAGCTACTATGAAAACCATTGAGATCCCTGTACTCATCGTCGGAGGCGGCCCAGTGGGGCTGTGCGCCTCGATCCTGCTCTCGCAACACGGTGTGCCGTCTCTGCTAGTCGAACGCCACACGGGCACGTCGCTCTACCCCAAGGCGAGGGTGGTGAACGCGCGCACGATGGAGATCTTCCGGCAGTGTGGCCTGGAGCTGGCTGTGCGCGAGATCAGCCTGCCGCCAGAGCAGTCGCGCCATGCCATCTGGGCGCGCACCCTGGTGGGCGAAGAACTCCAACGGCGGACCATCGTTACGGTGGCCCCCGATCTGTCTGCGGGAGTGAGCCCGACATTCGGCTGTACCACCTCTCAGGAGGTGCTGGAGCCGGTCTTGCTTCGCTGCGCCCGGCAGTTCAACCTGGGCCAGGTGCGCTTCAGCAGTGAACTCACGACCTTCATCCAGGATGGCTCTGGCATCAGCGCCACGCTCCTCGATCGTGAGCAGGGCGAGCAGACGCAGGTGCGGGCGCAGTACCTGATCGGGGCCGACGGGGCGCACAGCCGCGTGCGCGAGGTGCTCGGCATCCCGATGGTTGGGCCAGCTGACCTGGACCACACGATGAACATCCTCTTCCAGACCGATCTCTCCCGCCGGGTCGCCGGTCGTTCCATCAATTTCGCCGCTATCCAGCATCCAGATGCGCCAGGGATACTCCTGCCGATCGACGGGGTGCATCGTTGGGCTTTCCAGGCCTTCTATTCCCCCGCCGCCGGGCAACGCGCCGAGGACTTCACGCCCGAGCGCTGCATGGCGCTGGTGCGTACGGCGGTGGGGCTGCCAGACCTGCCGGTGGAGGTGCTCAGGGCGGCTCCGTGGAGTTCGTCCGCTCAGGTCGCCGCCCGCTTCCGCGAAGGGCGCATCTTCCTGGCTGGCGACGCGGCGCACCAGATGCCTCCGGCTGGCGGCTTCGGCATGAATACCGGCATGCAGGATGTCCAGAACCTCGCCTGGAAGCTGGCGGCGGTGGTGACAGGGTGGGCCGGGCCTGCGCTGCTTGAGACGTACGAGCGTGAGCGCGAGCCGGTGGACCGCTGGACCACCGAACAGACCTTGCGCAACCTGGCGTCCATCAGGCGTGTTGGCACCGGAGCTACTGAGAAGGATACCAGCATGCATGAAGGTCGCCAGGAGCTCTTTCATGAGCAGGGTCTGATCTTCGGAGCGGCCTACGAATCGGCCACCGTCCTCCCAGATGGCACAGCGCCTCCGGAGGTGGCCAACCCGGTGACAGACTACGCGCCGACAGCTCACCCCGGTTGTCGCGCGCCACACGTCTGGCTAGAGCGCGCAGGTCAGCGGCTCTCCACGCTCGATCTGTTCGGTACGAGCTTTGTTCTCCTGGCGGGACGGACAGGCACAGCCTGGTGCCAGGCGGCTGCGAAAGTTGCCCATGCACGACGCCTTCCTGTCCACGCGTTCACGGTTGGGGCGCAGGGGGCCTGGTCGATCGAGGTGGAAGCTGGGCCACGACCTACGGCGTGGAGCAGGACGGAGCCGTGCTGGTGCGGCCAGATGGATACGTGGCCTGGCGCACTCGATCCTGCGTGACCAATCCAGTAGAGACCCTCCAGGGGGTGCTCGCCAGCATGCTCGGAGAGATGGCAAGCCAAGAGGCCTGGTCGTCCGTCTGAGAACAGAGAGAGAGGCGTGTGAAAACCGTTTTTAAGAAATGCTAGCAAACGTTGTCAATCGATAGCAAATGTGGTATACTTTTCCCATGAAGTTAAGCCAATATGCGAAACAACAGGGAATTAGTTACAGCACGGCGCTTCGCTGGTGGCATCAGGGCGTGATCCGTGGCTATCAGGCCCCGTCAGGTACGATCATTGTCGAAGCCGAGGCAAAACCACACACGCGAGAAGATCGAGTCGCGATCTACGCTCGTGTCTCTTCCGCCGAGCAGCGTGAGAATCTGGAACGCCAGGTCGAGCGGCTTGTCCAGTATTGTACGGTGAGAGGCTATCAGGTGACACAGATTGTGAAAGAAATTGCCTCCGGCGTCACCGATAGCCGCCCGAAATTGTTGGCGCTGCTCAAAGACCACCAGACCACCCGGATCGTCGTCGAACACAAAGACCGCTTGACCCGCTTCGGCTTCCGCTATCTGGAAACGCTGTTAGAATTACAAGGCAGAACCATTGAGGTGGTCAATGTGGCCGAAAACGATAAAGAGGATTTGATTGCCGATCTGGTCGCCATTGTCTACTCGTTTACTGCCCGGCTGTATGGACAACGTCGGGCAAAACGCAAAACGGAACGCATTGTCCGGGAATTGCAGACAGAGGAGAAAGAAAAGGCATGAAGCTCGTTGAACAGCACGTGATCAAGCGGGGTGATCCACGCTACCAACGTCTGGATGCCGCTGCTTTTGCATCGAAGAACCTCTGGAATGCAGCCAACTACCTCGTGCGCCAGTCCTTCATTTTCCATGGGGTCTATCTGAACAACACGGCAGTCTTTCATCTGATCAAGGAGCATGAAGCCTATCAGGCCCTTCCTCGCAAGGTGAGCAATCAAGTCCTCATCCAACTACACAAAGCCTGGGTTGGCTTCTTTGAAGCCATGGAAGAATGGCGCGAGCATCCCGAACGGTTCACCGGTTGCCCGAAACTGCCTGGGTACAAGCACAAAACCGAGGGGCGCAATCTGTTGGTCTACGAGAAAGGCGCCATCTGGAAGCGGGAACTGGATCAGGGAGTAATTGCCGTGACCGAGCTCGGGGCACTCGTGCAGACCGCTCAGAACAGAGAGACCGTCTCCGAGGTGCGCATCGTGCCCAAGGGCGATCATTACGTGATCGAGGTCGTATACCAGCAAGAGGCGAAACAGGCGAGCGTCGACCCTGCTCTGTTTGTAGCGGTAGACCTGGGGGTGAGTGTGCTGGCAGCTCTCACCTCCAACAAGCCTGGTTTCATCCCTCGATTGGTCAACGGCAAGCCGATCAAAAGCCGGAATCAGTATTACAATAAACTACGCGCCCGCTCTCAGAGTCGCCTTGCGCAACAGAACCGCTTTACGTCTCGTCAGCTTGATCGGATTACGACGAAGCGCAATCGCCGGATCATGCATTACCTGCATACGGCTAGCCGTCGGATCATTGATCTGTTGGTGAGCGAGGGAATCGGCCTGTTGATTATCGGCAAGAACCCGCTCTGGAAGCAGGAAGTTGAGATGGGCAAGCGGAACAATCAGAACTTTGTGCAAATCCCGCATGCCAGATTTATTGAACTGCTTACCTACAAAGCAGAGTTGGTGGGCATCCGTGTGATACTCCCCGAGGAAAGCTATACCAGCCGTGCGAGTTTCCTCGACCGCGATGAGATCCCGGTTTATGATCCTGAGCGGGCAGAGGAACCTCGCTTCTGTGGCAGGCGTGACGGGCGCTGGTATTATGCCAGCGGGAAGCGAATCATCCACTCAGATGTCAATGGGTCCTACAATATCGGCAGAAAAGTAGTCCCGACAGCCTTTGACGGCCCAGGGATAGCGGCCCCGGCAGTTCGGCCCAGACGGCTTGCCGTCTAAACGGAGATGATGGCATCATTTGACATCATTTTTCGATACTGTCCGTCTCTCCAGACATCCCTGTCCTAAGACGGAGCGGGATACGCACTTCCTAACGAGACGCTGCCGCGTTCTACAAGGGAGATGTCCCCTAAGAAATGCTGCTGGTCCCGTGCGGCTCTCGTCTTGAGGAGAGAAAAATGTCTGCTTATTGGAACATGATGAGTCAAATGAATGGTGCCCTCGTGGAATGTGGGCCACTCCACATTTTCCAAGCCAGACGCGCACATGATGCCTTTGGCCGATGAGGGGCAACAGAACGGAACAGTGCCGAGATCGTGGCTTTTTTCGTCTTGCGCCATTTTATATGGCAAGAGTTGATGCGAAGAGCGCCTCCCAATAGGTACGCGCCATGTTATGGTGACAAAATTGGCCGTTGCCTTCTTTCCAACGAGCACCAAAGAGATGAGTGAAGATGACACGCCACATGATGAGTCAGAGAGTCTTTTTGGGTGAGATAAGGCTGGGACTATTTCTAAGCTCTACAGACGCCATCGCCTACTGGCAGAAACGCGCCAAGATATTCAACAAACGACAATCAGAACGTGTTATAGTTCCAAAACGTATGGCGTTTTATGGATACCACACGTTTTGTTTGATTTAGACGGTTATCGCTAACCGTAAGGGCTGAACTACATAGGCCGCTATTCCCTTTGCATCTACGTGAGCAAATGCATCAGGCTTACGTTTGCGCAAGATGTTGTACGAGCCGTTCACATCCGCACAGATGATCTGTCCATCTTTCGTCCGATACAAGCGCTTTCTCCGTCCAATCCGCTTGCCACTAAAGCTGTGTTCTTCCTCATCATCAGGCTTGTAGGTGGGGATCGGGTCAAGATCAAGAAAGCTGGCTTTACTGGTGTAGCTCTCTTCTTGCACCTCGACCTGGATGCCAACAAGAGACGCTTTGTAGGTGAGCATGTCAATGAACCGTGCATGAGGTATCTGGACAAAGTTTTGGTTGTTCCTTTTCCCCATACCTGCCTCCTGCTTCCAGAGCGGGTTTTTCCCAACAATAATCGTTCCCACTCCTTCCTTTATCAGGAAGTCGATAATGCGCTTGCTGGCGGCGTGCAGATAGTGGTTCACCTGCCGGTTGCGCGTGGTGGTAATCTGCTCCATCTGCTTGGTGACACGCTCCCGATCCGCTTTGGGAAGGCACAGTTTCAGCTCTTTCATGCGTTTGTTGTACCACTGGTTCATGGCTTTGAGCGTCCGACCGTTAACCAATCGAGGGACAAAACCCTCTCGGTTTGCTGTTATCGCCGCTAAGTTCGTGACGCCAAGATCAATGGCAACGCAGAAAGAGGGGTCTACTTGTGTCTGGACGGGTTCTTTGCTGTACACGACTTCCACAATATAATGACCATTTCGAGAGATAATGCGTACCTGATGAATGGCTGTGTGCTTCGTTTGAATCTCGATAGGCAGCATCGAGGGTTGAATGCGTCCTTGCTTCAACCCTTTTTTACTGATTGCCTGGATGGTGTAGACGAGGATGTTGCGCCCCTCCGTCTTGTGCTTGTATTTCGGCAAGCGTGGCCGTCCGGTGAACGTGGACGGGTCTTCTTCGTAGGCTGCTCTCGCCTCGAAAAACGCTGTCCAATTCTTGTCCAGGAGCACCAGGACTTGTTGACTGACCTTGGCTGGCAGTGCCTTGTAGGCTTCATGCGACTGCATGCGGTGGTCCATCTCAGTGTAGTTGAGGTACTTGCCCTCATGAATAAAGGCTTGCCGTACCTCGTACAGCGCCGCATTGTAGAGGTTCTTGGACTTGAAGGCTGCTTCATCGATCACACAGTAGCGAGGATCGTGCTTGTCAATCACATGCTGTTCAACGAGCTGCACGCTGTTCACCTCCTTCCTCTGTATTCTGTTCTACTTTGATGCTCAAATCCTGGACAAGCTTCCCTGTTTTGCGTTTTGCCTGGCGTTGCCCATACACTAATGGTGTTAAAGACATTCCAATGAAATATCCTTGATAAGAGCATAAAACATCGACGACCATCTTGTCAAGGGTATTTCAAAGAAATTTCATATACACCTCAAAGCTGTGACAATTGACAAGTAAGCAAGTTTCAGCTACCATTGATATATCTTTGAACATTCACGAAAGCGGGGTGCGTAGTGTGTCAACCTTTAAACAACTAAGGGAGGAAGCAGGGTTAACAGTTCAGGCACTTGCATCTGAAGCAGGGGTGTCACTCTCAACGGTGAACCGGATGGAGTATGGCACTGCTCAAGTAACAAGGCGTATCGCCTATCAAGTCCTCAATGTGATTAGTTCAAAAATTGGGAGGAGAATCACTATTGAAGAGGTTGAAGGATTGCAGGTGAAATCATAGTCCCGAGATGAAAGGGTTCATATTTGTCAAGACGATATGCTAACAGTCGAGGAAGTGGCAAAAGAATTACGGGTCGATCAAAAAACCGTCAGAAGATGGATACAGCGGGGGGAGCTTGTAGCCATTGACATAGGCCGCGAGTACCGTATTAGTGCTCACTTCGTTAAATGCATCGATAAAGCGGATCAGCCTATAGAGCGCATCTAAGTAAATTTTAGCTCACTCTTATTGTAACAGCATTTAACGAACGCAGCATTAGTGCTCACTTCGTTAAATGCATCGATAAAGCGGATCAGCCTATAGAGCGCATCTAAGTAAATTTTAGCTCACTCTTATTGTAACAGCATTTAACGAACGCAGCATTAGCGGTAGTTTGTGGACGAGGGTCAAGCTGAACTGTAAAGCGCGATGGCCTGCCCGCGCTCAAGCCATTGGAGCAGCACCTGCAACGCAGGAGGTGGGGGCAGTGGCGACCAGCCGCTCCAATAGCGCCGCAGCATGATCCAGGGCTCCAACCATCCGCGCACTGCCCGCAACGCCAGCGGCCAGGATACTCGTGGCCGCTCCCCTTTTTCCTCGCTGATTTTTTTCCCCGGTTCCCGTTGCATCAGCAGGAACGCTGATGTGGAGGGGAGCTTCTGGCTCCGATGGCGCTTTCGCCTCTTGCGTCGCGCTGGCAGAAGGGTAAGAGGCATGATACCAGCAAAAGGAGAAGGCACACCAGACTAACTGCCAGTGCCGCCGGATGGCCTGGTCGCTTCTCACCTGATACTGGGACCAGCCCAGGGCGTGTTTGACGTGTTTGTAGCTCTGCTCGACCCACATGCGCAGCCCGTACAACCGGATCACCTCTTCCAGGCTGGCTGGAGGGAACGCTGGTTCGGATCCAAGGCGCTCGCTTGGCGCAGGCAGGTTGGTCACCAGGTACCAGGTGGAGAGGTCGGGCAGGCTCTCGGGATCGGTGGTGGCCACGATCTCCAAGACCCACCAGTCCTGCGAGCTGCCATCGCGAAAGGTCCTGGTAATGTGCACCCATTTTCCTGGCTGCTCGGCACTCATCCAGCCGGCCTCGTGCGCCACGTCTTGCAGCGTCCCTGCTACATCCTCAGGATGCCACCACGCATGCGACGGTTTGAGCGCCATCACATACGGCACCCCGAGGGTACGCAGCTCCTGCCTCAAGGTGCGATCTTCCCCGTAGAACGAGTCGGCCACCATGGCGCGAAACGGCAGGCCCTCCCCGATGGCCCGTTCGACCAGTTGCCGGGCGAGCACCAGCTTGGTGCGAAAGGCGGGATCCTGCTTGCCCTTGGCAAAGTACACCGCTGGGGTGTACGGCTCCACATCCACCGGGTAGTAGACCCCTTCGTCGGCCCACAGACTGCTCACCGACACCACGCCGTTGTCGATCTTGCCCAGATTTGCCAGATACTGACGACTGACATGAGCGGTCTGGTGGCCATCTTTGCGATCCCCGGTCTCATCGATCACCAGCACCCCTTGCGCCGTCGGCGCGGTGGTCGCATCCTCTCGCAGCAGCCGGAGTCGCTCGGCTTGCACCGCTCGCTCCGACCAGTCCGACTCCGAGAGAAACCACTGCAGCCGCTGCGCTCGGGCTAACTGCGCTCCCACCACCGGCTCCGTATTCGTCAGTCCCGTCAAGGTCTTGTGTCGCTCGCTGGGCAGCAGCAAGCCCTCCACATAGCGCCGAAATCCCTCGCGCTGATTGCTCTTGCCAAAGAGCCCATCAAAGTGCTTCGTATACTCCTCCAGCGGCGCTGGTGCTGGTGCTACCTCAAGTCGTTTCGTCATCTTCTTCCCCGCCTCCTTTTCCCTCATGCTACCACAGTTCCTCCCTCGTCCACAAACTACCGGTAGAAGAAGTGCGCTTGACGATTTTATAGTCAGGCGTCAAACTGACAGGCGGGATAGGTAGCATTATTTCAACTAGGTTAAGAAGAAAAGGGCTATTTATGCCCTTTTTATTGTGTCGTCTTGGTGGAGTACGGTTCTATTAACTGGTGAAAAAATTGTAACGCTTCTCGTAACGTTTGGCCTGTCATTGGTTTTCGCGCGAAAAGATACCATATGCCAGATAACTGTCAAAGGTTTTACTTTCCCCATTTTGAATCAAGAGAGGAACAAAGAAAAACAGGTAACCTTTCTTGTACGAGTTGGGACTTTCTCATAGAATGAGAAACAGAAGGAATCTTTTGGTTCTACTAAGGAGCATATTCCGTATGGATGCAGCACATTATCCACGACTCTCCCGCTTGACGACTCCCTTAGCGATTACTCATGTCACGGTTGTTCCCATGGATACGGAGCGTGTCCTTCCTGATCAAACCGTCCTTATTGAAGATGATCGCATTATCGCCATAAGTCCTTCATCCACTATTTCCCTTGAACCATGGTATATTGTTGTTGACGCAACCGGGAAATATCTGATGCCGGGGCTGACTGACATGCACGTGCATAGCTGGTACCCTGCTGAGGCCGCTCTTTTTCTTTCCCATGGGGTGACTGTCGTGCGCAACATGTCGGGAAGCCCTTACCATCTGGCACTGCAACGCCAGATTCGGCAGAAAGACCTGCCTGGTCCCCTCCTTTTTACCACCAGTCCCCTTATCGAGGGTGGGCCTCCCGTCCATTGGTCATGGCGTGTTATGACGCATGCAGATGAGGCTGCACACCTTGTCCAGAGCTATGCGCAGCGTGGCTATCAGCAGATCAAGATCTATAATCAGCTCAAGCCGGAAGTCATTCGGGCTATGGGGCGCGCCGCGCAAGAGATCGGCATCCGCATGGTTGGACACTGTCCGAACACGATGACCTTTGAAGAAGCCAGTGAAGCGGGACAGAGCTGTTTTGAGCATCTCACTGGGATCTGGCGTGGTCATTTCAAAGCTGGCTATGAACAGCAACCAGACCAATTCAATCTGGACAGAGAGGTGTTGCAGATGGTGAATGAACAGATCGATGATGATGCTATCCGACGCCTGGGGTCCTCTTTCGCTACACACCAGATCTGGAACTGTCCCACGCTTGTCACCTATCACTACATGTTGGATGCTGAAGATGTGTGTTGCGCAGATCCAGAAGTGCAACCCTACTTACGGTACGTTCCGCAACAGGCATTGAAGACCTGGGAAGCACTCGACCCGAGTCGCTCTCAAGCTCCTTCAACATTCGAGCCTTGGATTCGAGCGATTCATCGACGGAATGAAACGTTCTCGCGTCTGGTCTCTCTTTTGCATCAGGAGGGGGCTCCACTTCTCATTGGAACGGATATTTCGGTTCGCTATGTCATTCAAGGACTTTCCATCCATCAAGAATTGGACTTGTTTGTTGCCGCTGGTCTGCGCCCGTTTGAAGCGCTCCGGTGGGCCACCAGTGAAGCTGCGCGTTTTCTGGGGCAGGAGAACGAGTGGGGAACCATCACGATGGGCAAACGAGCAAATCTGCTCTTGCTGGCTGCCAATCCTCTGGAAAACATTCAGGCTGTCTGCCAGGTTGAGGCCGTGTGTGTGAATAGTTTTTACCTTTCGCGAAAAGACCTGGATGCCATGCTTTCCCATCTCGAACAGGCCGCCTCGTCCGGTCCACCGCAATCGCTCCCGCGTATTGAGCTTGGTCCTCTTACGGACAACGGTGAGGTGGTGGCACAAGGTACCTGGCAGGAGCGCTATTTGGATTACGAAACGGGATATCTCGCGTACCGACACTGCCGCCTTCCTGACGGGACCTGGCTCGTTGAAGAGCATCATGTCTTTGAATATGGAGAGCTCTTCTCCCAGGGTGGCCAACAGCACCAAAAAACACTCCTTTCTCTCGCCCCTGACGGCACCATTCGGCGTCTGAGTCAGACGCGAGAGTCGTGGCTTGGGAGTGAGCAGCGAGAAATCATCTGGTCAGAGACTGGAGCCTACGTGATCCGTCGCAAGGAGATTGACGGGTATGAACAGGCGCAAACCGTCACGAGTATTCCATTGCTCGCAGCTGATACCCTCTCTTTCACCTCATTTCCATTGCTCATCAAGAATAACGTCGATCTTACAGAGCGGCTGGCACTGAGTGTTGATGAAACGGGTATTCACGTCATCATGCTGAAAGGGGTCTGTCAGACAGAAACCGCACAAGATGGCGAAAAGCAATGGCAGATAGCTATTCATCGGCCAGACATGCCAATACAACTCATTATGCATATGAGTGAGGATGGGATATTCTTACGCATGGAACAGACAGGAAGAATCCCTACAAGAGTCTTCGCGGCCCCTCAGCAGTAAGTTTCTTCTCGATCTTTTCTAGAGCATGGGTTAGTGTGGCATGGGTAGAAGGTGCCGGATAACCATTGTAGCGCCTGTATTTGAGGCGGGCGGCAAAGAAGTAGCGCGTTTGGCCCTCCATCCCAGCTTTGGTGAACGGCATGTCACACACTTCGCCCCAGTCGATCTGCAAGAACTCGCCAGGCACACCCTCTCATGGGGGGATATCCAGCCAACAAAAGCTATGGGCTACTCAACTGACGCTGTTACCGGAACAGGAGGAAGCCCGACCTGTTGTTCTGGTTTCTAGTTATCCGGCACGTTGTATCTTTTCGGACGAAAACTAACGAGAGGCCGTTTTGAAGACGGTGGTGTGTTATACTCGTACGAACAATTCTCTTTTCAATTAAGACGTATTAAGGTAGTGAAGCAATTCAAGTATATGCCACATATTCGTACAGAAATCATAGCGGTTAATCCAGTTCATCCTGAACCAACGGCGATCGAGCGCGCGGCAAAACTATTACGTGACGGCGAAGTCGTCGTATTCCCTACAGAAACGGTCTATGGCCTGGGAGCTGCTGCTTTTCAAACAGCAGCATTGGAGCGTATCTTTGTGGCCAAAGGACGCCCGTTTAATGATCCATTGATCGTCCATATTGCCGGTGAACATGAACTCGAGCTGCTAACCACAGCCATTCCTGAGCATGCGCAGCGACTGGCGCAGGTATTCTGGCCTGGGCCGCTCACCTTAATTTTGCCGCGAGGTCCCCGTGTACCCAGCCTGGTGACGGCTGGATTAGAAACCGTAGCGATTCGTATGCCGCGTCATCCTGTCGCGCTGGCGCTCATTCGTGCGCTCGGTTCGCCGGTTGCCGCACCGAGCGCCAATCGTTTTATGCATGTCAGCCCTACCACGGCACAGCATGCGCTTGCTGATCTCGCTGGCCGTGTGCCGCTCATCCTGGATGGTGGACCATGTCAGATTGGAGTGGAATCAACTGTACTCGATCTTTGTTCCGAGGTGCCAACGATTCTGCGACCGGGTGGCATCAGCCTTGAAGCATTGCGCAGCGTATTGCCGCATGTCCAGCTCCCCATCCAACATAAAGTACCGGGTAGAGGTGAAGATGTCCAGGCAAAGAAGGCACCCGGCCAGTTGCTTACACACTATGCTCCAACTATACCCTTGCTGCTTTTCGATGGCACAGATGAGGCCATGCGTGCCTCCATGCTGGCAGAGATGCAGCGCCGAAGCGCGCAAGGAGAGCGTGTTGGGGTGCTAGTTGCTGATGCGGATGTCCCCGTATTTCAGGGTACCGGCTCTATCATTCAAACACTTGGCAATGCTGCTGATCCTGCGGAAGTGGCAGCCGCTTTGTTTGCCGGCCTGCGTGCGCTGGAGGAGGCCCGCGTACAGGTGATCCTCTGCCGCAATTTCGGGGATCGAGGCCTGGGACTTGCTATTCGTGATCGTTTGTTGAAGGCGGCGGGTGGAAAGATATTCGGGCAAGACTAAGCACAAAACTCTTCCGCCACAGCCGCCAATATCTCCGCGCAGCGTT
>Ga0207684_10004325_pt1 | contig 13432 bp, 10 predicted proteins | sample KBSK5501metaG_FD_184342 | JGI IMG/M metagenome (GOLD analysis project Ga0207684, IMG submission 184342) | Corn, switchgrass and miscanthus rhizosphere microbial communities from Kellogg Biological Station, Michigan, USA - KBS K5-50-1 metaG... | ecosystem: Host-associated > Plants > Roots >...
CGAACACGTTGCGCCAGTTCGCTGCGCGCGCGAGGAAGGTACGGCACGTCTTGGTGTCGCCCACTGCTGCAGCAAGTCGCGCGACGGCGAAGTCGGCGGTCGCATATTCGAGCGTGGTCGCCGCCGAGCCCCACGCCAGATCGATGTCGGAGGGCAACGGGATCGGTACGTCATGCAGCCACTGCGCGAAGACACCGGTGATGGCACTAGCGTTCTTCTCGAAGGGGACATACCCCAGGCGCTGGTAGTCGCCGACGGCTTGTCGTTCGACGTACCCGCCGTTCGGGCTCGTTCCGGACTGCGTAGCGCCCTTGAGCGACGCAGCCAGTGCCCTGCGAGCGTCGAAGTCTTTCGCGCCTAGCGCCCAGATATGCGCGAGGGACGGCGGGGCTGGGTCGCCGGTCATCACGTCGGTGTGGCCGTCGGCGACCGACCATTTGGGTAACCACCCGCTCTGGCGTTGATCGGCCAGCAGCGACGTTGCGAAATCGGAGGCCTGCTTGGGTGCGACGAGGGCCAGAAGCGGGATCTGACTGCGATAGACGTCCCATCCTGAGAAGTCCGAGTACTGCGTGTACCCGCGCGCGATGTGCACCGCGTGGTCGAATCCGATGTACCGGCCATCGACGTCGCTGAACACACTCGGGCCGATCAGCGCGTGATACAGCATCGAATAGAACGTGCGGCGGTCGTCGAGGCGCCCGCCGGAAACCTCGATCTTGCCCAACATGCGGTTCCATGCGTTCCGGGCTCGCCCGCGTATTGCATCGAAGGCCAGACCCTTCGTTTCGGCCAGCAGGTTCTTGCGCGCGCCCTCCACACTTACGAAAGAGATCCCGACGCGAACTTCGACGAGATGGTTCTTCGTCGTGTCGAAGGTGACGTACGCGCCCGCTTGTGCGGTGGGTCCCTGTCCGGGCAGCCCGAACCCGTACCGCGGCCCCGATGTGAAGATGGGGCTCCCGATGGGGAGAGAATCGTGCGCAGACGTGGACCCCGGCGTGAGGGACTGCCGCGTCCATGTTCCGTACGCGGCGAACGGGCGGCTGAACGTTGCCACGAAGTACAGCTTGTAGGTGTTCGAAGACACGCAGAACCCGCCGCTGGACGTGGAGCCTCTTACTTCGTGGCGCGCGGGGTCGATGGTCACGGACCCGGCCGTGTTTCCGGTCTTGCTGCCGGTCACGTTGATGAGAACGCTGCTCGAGCGTGTGGCCGGGAACGTGAAACGACCGAGCCCCGATCGAGTCGTTGCCGTCAGCTCGGCGTTGATGCGAGCGGGCGTCTTCGGGTTGAGTCCCACCCGGTAGTAGCCGGCCGACGCGTCTTCGTCCGCGTGCGAGAACGACGGCAGGAACGAGGAGTTGTAGTCGACCGTCAACGGATCGACGGGTGAGTCTGTGATCGGCTTTGTCGTCGGCAGGAACGGAAGGTCACCTTCGTTCGGGCAGCCGCTGCCGCTCAGGTGACGCACACTGAATCCCCGGATCGTCGTGTCGTCGTACGCATAACCGCCGCCGACGTTTGCGGTCGATGGGCTCGTGTCCGGCGACCACTGGATCATGCCCAAAGGCAGAACCGGTCCGGGGAAGGTGTTCGCAGCTCCGCCGCCCGTCCCGAAGTCGGGCGCTCCGGGCTTCGTGCCGTTGAACGGGTTGACGTAGCTCGCGAAGTCGGGAGCGGCACCTGCTCTCGTCACGCCCACGCCGGCCATGATGGCGAGGACGACGAGGAGCGATGTCACGGGGCGGTGACCAGAGGAGCGAGAGCGCCGTCCATTTGAAACCGGACGAGCCGTCTGTTCGATCATCGCGGTGGTTTTCGCCGTACGATAACCGCCCACCTTCCGGCCCCGGACAGGCAATCAGCGGAGGCGAAGGGAACGGTATAAGAACACCGAGTCGTAGGTCAGAGCGTTGGCGTCGGCGCGCGAGGATGGCGACGACTCCATACGATTCGAAGCCGACGGGGGGGGGACATGGATGTGATCGACGTCGGTGGCCACCGCATCGCCTACCGGATAGCGGGGCAAGGCCCCCCGCTCGTTCTCCTCCACGGGTGGCCGATTGACAGTCGCGAGTTCCGCCGGCAACTCGAAGGTCTCTCCGATCACTTCACGGTGGTGGCCTGGGACGCGCCCGGCGCCGGCGGTTCGTCGGACCCACCGGAGACGTTCCGCTTGCCCGACTGGGCCGACTGTGCGGCAGCGTTCATCGAAGCGCTCGGCTTCGGCAGCGCGCACGTCGGCGGTCTCTCCTGGGGTGGAGGTCTCGCCATCCAGCTTTGCGACCGTCATCCAAAAATCGTTCGTAGCCTGATCCTTATGTCGGCCTACGCGGGGTGGGCTGGCTCGCTGCCCTCGGACGTCGTCCAGGATCGGCTCCGCTCGTATCTGCGGAACTCGGAGTTGCCGACGGATCAGTGGGTTCCGGCCACGGTCGATACGTTCGTCACGAAGAGAGCGGCCGCCGAGATGATCGATGAGCTCCGGACGATGGTCATGGAGTTCCATCCGGCCGCTACGAAGACCGCGATGCGCGCGTTCGCCGCCGCCGATCTGCGTGGCGTTCTCCCGCGCATCGACGTCCCGGCACTGTTGCTGGTCGGCGAAGAGGACGTACGCGCCGGTCGCGAGGTGTGGCAGGCGCTGCATTCGGGGATCCGCGGCTCGAAGCTCGTCGTCATCCCTGGCGTCGGCCATGTCATCGACGTCGAGGCCGGCGATCGCGTCAACGAGGAGATCAGGACGTTCTTGCAACCTAACGGCTAGGGCGGGGAACGGGGGTCGTCAGGAGCTCAGGGTTCTAGCGGAGGCGGCAGGAATCGAACCCACCCGGCCCGGTTAAGAGCCGCAACGGTTTTGAAGACCGCGAGGGACACCAGCCCCCATTCGCCTCCGCGCGCCAATCTACCCTGCGAAGAAGCCACATTTCGGAATCATCCAAGCCGCGGAGAACAACGAACCCTCACCTACGCTCGTTGAAGCATCGAGGGGCCGGTTTGGTCGCCCCAACCGTTTCTGGTAGATGGTGAGCTATGGGCACAAAAGGGACTCCGGTCCGTCGGGCCGTCGCGATCGGGATTATCTTCACCTTCGTCGCCGGTGCGGCGACCGGGGTCGCGCGAACGGTTGCGCCCAGGTTCCCGGTCGGCGCGCGGCATCTGAAGTCGCTCGGATCGGTCGATGTGGCACGGCTCGCCGCCGAGTCGGCGCCCAAGAAGCCCTGGGTGCGCCACTACGCGATACTGCCCGAGCACGACCTGCACCCCTCGGTGCGCGCGGCCGCGGATGTCGGGGGATCTCGCGCCCCGGCGTCGCGCGTTTACGTCGGCGGGGGCGGCGGAAGCGGGTTCAAGGGCGTCGGGATCCTCGAGATGGAGAAGGCCGGCACCGGCTCGTATGCAGGGACCAACGGCGGGCTCGAGCCGCCGGACCAGGCGCTATGCGTCGGGAACGGGTACGTGCTCGAAGGTGTCAACACCTCGTGGAAGGTCTTCACGACGCGCGGCGCGCCGGTCACGCCGGCGATCCCCATTACCCAGTTCTTCAAGATCGCGCCTGCAGGGCAGGCGATCCCGCCGAGCTCCTTCGTCAGCGATCCGCGGTGCGTGTTCGATCCGCAGACGAAGCGATTCTTCGCGCTCACGCTCGAAGCTGACGAGTCGAGCGGAGTGACCCAGGTTCCGTTCACCCGCTCGCACACGTACTTCGCCGTGAGCAAGACCGGCAACCCGGCTGGCGCGTGGTGGGTGTACTCGTTCGACGTCACAGACGACGGGTTGCAGGGGACCCCGTTGCACCCGTCCTGCCCGTGCATCAGCGACCAGCCGCTCATGGGGTTGGATCGGTACGGCTTCTACGTCAGCGGCAACGAGTTCTCGAACAGCGAGATCGTGCCGGTGCCGCTGCCGCCCGCCGCGAATGGTAACCTCAACAAGATCTTCGGCACGCTGCCTGACTATCGCAACGGTCAGGCGCAGGTGTACGCGCTCGCGAAGGACGCGCTGGTGCACGGTGTCACTCCACCGGTGTGGTCCTACGACACTGCCGACGTTCCGGTTCCCGCGCAAGACCAGGGGAAGTCCCCGGCGTCCATCTGGTCGTCGTTGCAGCCGGCTTCCTCGCCTCCGGGGGACCGCACGCCGACGCCTCCCGGCGGTGCGGAGTATTTCATGAGCCAGATGGACTTCCAGTACACAGGCGACAACCGCATCGCGGTCTGGGCGCTGACGAACACCTCGTCGATCGCCAGAGCGAAGCCGGCGTTCACGCACAAGGTCATCTCGACGCCGAACCTGCGCGACACCTACACCGCACCGGTTTTCGGCGTCGACCAGAAGGACGGTCCGCATCCCGCCGGGGACGGCTGCGGCTGTCCCGAGGAGCAGATCGCCGGCAACGACGACCGTATGAACCAAGTGATGCTGACGAACGGCACGCTGTGGAGCGCGGTGAACACCGCGCTCCCACCCGCGGTGCCGGGTGCGTCGGGGAAGGTCGGCAATCGCCGGGTCGGCATCATGTACTTCCAGGTTCGGCCGAAGGTCGATGGACGCGGCAACCTCACGGCTTCGATGGTGCGCGACGGCTATGTTCAGATCGCACGCAGCAACGTGCTGTTTCCCTCCATAGCGGCGAGCCCCGCGGGGCCGGTGGCCATGTTCTTCTCGATCGCCGGGATGGACTACTACCCGAGCGCCGCGTGGACGCGCCTCGACGCGCTTCGCAGCGGTGAGGCTCCCACCATCCACATCAGCGGCGCCGGGGCGGCGCCTGAGGACGGGTTCACCGGCTACCCGATCACAAACGAGCTCGGCATCGTGCCGCTCGATCCCGATCAAGGGACCGGCGTAGCACGGTGGGGTGATTACACCGCTGCGGCGGTCGATGAGAGCGGCTGTCTCTGGGGCGCCGCGGAGTACATCCCCGGAGGCGCGCGGGATCCTCAGGTGAACTGGGGAACATTCGTCACTCGCGTGCAACCCGGCAACTGCGCCGCGGCGACACTCGTCGCTGCGAGTCCGGGCTCCCGCCTCCACATCAATCCGTGCGGCGCGATCTTCGCCGACCCGGCGGGTGATGACGAGCTCGACGCGGTCGTGACTCCCGCGCCGTCGACGAAGGGGCGGAACCCGCAGATGGACATCGTGCGCGGTGACATCCGCGTCAGCTCGGACGGCAAGACGTTGTCCACGATCCTGACGCTGACGAATCTCACGAAGACTTCACCTCAGGGCGGACAAGCCAACACGTACTACTTCTACTGGCAGTACGCTGGGAAGGCGTACTACAGCGAAGCGCAGGTGGACGGCATCACCGGCGACGTGACGTACGCCGACGGAATCATCAATAGCAGCGGTTTGCGCGCGGAACGCGCAGCGACCGACACCGGATCGCTCAGGCTCGGGCCACACGGAACGGTGACCGTCAACGTGCCGGCGTCGGTGATCGGAAACCCGCATTCGGGAAGCGTTCTCGCTGGGATCAACGCCGAAACTCGCGAGCTTGAGGCCGTAGCGCTCGTCCTGCAGTACGACGCGACGACGTCGCAATTCGACTATCAAGTCGGAGCGGTCTGCAGGCGGTAGGAAGGACTCGTGGACGCTGGCTAGGGCCATGTTGTGGTCTTTCCGGACGGGATCGCCTCCAAGCAAGGGAGGAGCGAGGGGAGATCCGACAGAGCGGTACCATTTCCGCAGCTAGCCCCAATGGGCCCCCAGCCCCCAGCCCCCAATGCCCCCACCTTGCGGGCCGACCACACCGGATCGGCAGCGGAGGGCGCCTCTTTGCTATCCAGGGCGCGCGCGAAGCTCCGCGTCAACTCTAAAGAATGAAGGCAACAGAGAAGGGAGGGGCGGTTAACATTCGCGCTCTGCCTCTCGGGCTGTCTCCCGAGTGCGCCTCCCGCGGCTGACCGCGCGTGGGTACCGCAACGCCTCCCTTGCGATGCACACTAACACCGTCCACAGACGGTGACCAGACTTGATTCAGGCTGCTCGTGAATCGATTCTCAAAGCAGACGCTTACGCGGCGGGATGTTCGCCGCGCCGACGAAGTGCGGCCCATGCGAGGACGGCAGCCGCGAGCGTGCCGACCGCTATCGCTGCAACAGGGGACGGACGCGGGACGTTCGAGACGATTCGGGCGCGCAACGAAACCGGACGCATGAATTCCAGGATCGGCCAGTCTCGCTCGGTCGCGATCTGCCGTAGTTCTTTGTCCGGATTTACGGCGTTGGGATGACCAACCGCTTCAAGCATCGGCAGGTCGGTGGCCGAGTCCGAGTAGGCGTACGACTTCGACAGATCGATGCCGTACCGCTGCGCATGCTCGCGGATCGCGATGGCTTTGTTCTCTCCGTACGCGTAAAACGCGAGCTCGCCCGTGTACTTGCCTTCGGCGTCTACCTTCGAACGCGTTGCAATGAAATGTGGCACCCCCAGATGCTGGGCGAGCGGCCTGACCAGCTCCTCGCCGGACGAAGACACGATGTACACGCGGCGGCCGGCCGCACGGTGCTCGGCGATCAACTGCAGCGCTTCGTCGTAGATGACGGGATCGATGATGTCGGTCAGCGTCTCTTTGACGAGAGCTTCGATCTTCTCTTTCTCCCATCCCTTGGTCAGCTCGAGCAGTGCGTCCCGCATCTTGTCCATCTTGGCTTCGTCTGCACCGACCAGGTGATAGACGAGCTGTGCGTACAGCGCTTTGACGATCAGCGCGCGGCTGATCATCCCCTCCTTCATGAGCGGCCTGCCGAAGGCCAGCGTGGAGGAGCGCGCGATAACCGTTTTATCCAGGTCAAAAAATGCTGCTTCCATCGCACCGAATAGTAGCCCGGTACCGCGAGGCGCGTGTCTCCGACGTGTGTAAGGATTGGCGTCCGATGGGGGCGATCGAGGTCACGGGGCTGCGTAAGGCTTTCCCGAACGGGGTGGAGGCCGTCGCGGGCATCGACCTTTCCGTCGAGCAGGGCGAGATCTTCGGTTTCCTTGGGCCGAACGGCGCCGGAAAGAGCACGACGACTCGGATGCTCACGACGTTGCTTCGGCCGACGGCCGGGAGCGCGCGCGTCGCCGGTCTCGACGTGCTGCGCGAGGGCGCCGCCGTCCGGCGTGTGATCGGTGTCGCGTTGCAAGACGCCGGTCTCGACTACCTTGCAACGGGCCGTGAGCTCCTCGAGATCCAAGGGCGGCTCCACGGCTTGCGCGGGAAGCTCGTGCGCGAGCGCGCGGATGCGATGCTGGCCCTCGTTGGACTGACGGACGCAGCCGATCGACGGGTTGGGACGTACTCGGGCGGGATGCGCCGCCGTCTCGACCTCGCGAGCGCACTCATCCACGATCCGCAGATCCTCTTCCTCGACGAACCGACGGCGGGGCTGGATCCGGCGAGCCGGCAGGCGATCTGGGATGAGGTCATCCGGATGAATCGAGAGCAGGGGATCACCGTCTTCCTCACCACGCAGTACCTCGAGGAAGCTGATCGTCTCGCGAAACGAGTCGCGATAATCGACCACGGGCGGATCGTCGCCGAAGGAGCACCGGAGGAGCTGAAGGCTTCGATCGGATCGGACGTCGTCACCGTCGGCGTTCCCTCGGATCAGATCGAGCGCGCGGAGAATGCGCTCGCGACACTCGATGGCCTGAAAGAGATCCAAGCCGACGCGAAAGGCCTGACGTTGTTCGTGCACGACGGTTCCGGTGCCGTGGTGCGTGTGGTCAGGCTGCTCGACAAGGCGAACATCACCGTTGGGTCGATCACGGTGTCATCTCCGACGCTGGACGAGGTGTTCCTGCGCCTGACGGGGTCGCGGCTTGAAGGCGCGTCCGACGAGGAGGCTGCGTCATGACCACGATCACCGCTGGACGCGAACAGCGCGCGATCGAGTGGCACTCGCTCCGAGAGAGTGCGCGCGCCTCGTTGTGGCTCGCGCAGCGGCAGGTGCGCAACACGCTTCGCGTGCCGTTCGAGTTCATCCCCTCGATGATCTTCCCCCTGTTCTTCTATTTCGTGCAGACGGGCTCGCTCGCGAAGCTGGCGACGACGAGCGGCATAACCAACTACAAAGGCTTCGTCCTCCCCGTCGCGCTGCTGTTCGCCGTGTCCAACGAGGGCGCGGGGCAGGGGATGGTCCAGGACATCGAGCGCGGCTACTTCGACAAGCTGCTCGTCACGCCGGCGGCCCGGATATCGCTCGTGCTCGGCGCGATGGGAGGCAACTTCGCGCGCGTGACGTTCCAGGGACTGGTCGTGACGGTACTGGCGCTTCTCGCCGGCATGGACTTCCAAACCGGCGTACTCGGCGTCATTCCGATGGTTCTCATGGCCAGCCTGTGGGGTGTCGCGTTTGCCGCGTTGGGCATCGGTGTCGCACTGCGGACGGGGAGCGGTCAAGCGACGCAAGGCGCGCAATTCTTGGCGTTCCCACTGATGTTCCTCACGACGACGTTCGCGCCACGCGAGGCCATCGGGGTCCATTGGCTGCACACCGCGGTCGCGTACAACCCCGTCACCTACATCCTGGAGGCGATGCGCGCATTCTCATTCAGAGGCTGGGTTTTCGCCGATATCGCTAAAGGGCTCGTCGCCGTCGCCGCGCTGGCTACGGTGACGGTGTCGTTCGCGCTCTCGTCCCTGCGTCACCGCATGCGCTGAGCCGAAACGAGAGGTTCAGCCTCATCCCGATAAACCGAGCGTGCTCGGTTGTTCGAGCCTCGTCGCGCTCGTAGCATCGCGTTCCCCCTTCCCTTTTCACGATGAAGAGAAGGGACTCGTATGCCCGCCGAGAGCCTCGGCGTCGTCGTTGCCCACGACGACGTGGCCGTGATCGAGCAGATCGCCGGTGTGCTCGAGGCGGCCCCGGGCATGTTCGTCGCGGCGACCTCCATTGAGTCGGCGCGCGCGGGGCAGGTGGTTGTCGCCGGCGGGGAAGCCTTGGTGACGGCACGACATGTCGAGCAGCCCTTAGTGGCCCTCGCGTCGGACGATCCCGTTCGCGCCGCGCGCGCCGCGCTCGCAGCGGGCGCGCGCGAGCTGATCCGTTGGCCGGACGAATCGGATCGTCTGCCGGCTGCGATCCGGCGCGCGGCTTCCGTCGATCACGCGCCACGAGGTGACGGAGTCGTGATCGCGGTGGCCGGCGCGCGCGGCGGCGTCGGAACGTCCTCCTTCACGGCGTTGCTCGCGGCCTCCTTGGGTGAGTGCATCGTGATCGACCTCGACACCGCATCGGCTGGGCAGCGCGCGTTCGCTCCGCAGGGCGAGATTCGCACGTTGCACGATCTCGGATCGTCGCTGGCCGACATCTCTCCCGACGCATTTCAATCCGCGCTGCTTCCGTATCCCGGCGGCGGGCGCGCTCTGCATGCGCAGCCTTCCGCTGACGAGCCTTCCGTCCCGCAGCTGAACGGCTTGCTCAGAGCGGCGCGCGTGAGCGCCCGGTTCACCCTTCTCGATTGCGGACGTGGTTCGACAGAGGCTGCCCGTGTGGCTGATCTCGGGGTCATCGTGGCCGGGGACGACGTCGCTTCGATCCGCGGCGTCAAACGTTTGCGCGAACTCGGGTTTTCTGACGCGCGCATCGTTCTCCGACGTGAGCGGCGCCGAGGGATCTCGCGACGCGATCTCGAGACCGCATTCGGCCGGCGACCCGATGCCGTCGTTGGAAGCGACAAACGTCTCGCGCGCGCGATCGACCTGGGGAAGCTGCCGTCGCGCGTCCCGAGATCCATCGCGCGGCTCGCCCAGCAATTCGAGGCTGCCCATGACCGCTGACCTCGCCGCGGTGCGCGCGCGCGTGCAGGAGCGGCTGCTCGCCGAACAGCCGTCCGTCATGAACGTCACCTCCCGATGGGAACGGCGCGTGCGCGTGCGGGAAGCCGTAGCGAGGCTGCTCGGCGAAGAGCACTTGACCGTTGCGCCTGCGGAGCTGGGCTCGTTGGTCCGGGACGTTGCCGATTCGATCGTCGGCCTCGGGCCGCTCGAGCCTCTCCTCCACGATCCAACCATCACTGAGGTGATGGTGAACGGTCCCTCGCTGGTCTACGTCGAGCGCGCCGGGCGCATCGAGCGCGCGCAGGTCACGCTCGAAGACGACGCGGCCGTCGTCCATCTGATCGACCGGATCGTCGGGCCGCTCGGCTTGCGTGCGGACGAGAGCTCGCCGTGGGTGGACGCGCGCCTGGCTGATGGTTCGCGCGTCCACGTGATCCTCCCGCCGCTCGCCGTCGGCGGGCCGACGCTGACGATCAGGCGGTTCAGCGCCGTGCCGATGACGACGGAAGATCTGCGCGCGCGCAGGTCGATGACGGCGGATCAGGCCGAGGTTCTGATCGACGCGGTTCGCACACGCCGCTCGATCGTGGTCTCCGGAGGCGCCGGCGCGGGGAAGACCACTCTGCTCGGCGCGCTCGCCGCGCACATCGATCCGGTCGAGCGGGTCATCACGATCGAAGACGCGGCGGAGCTGCGTTTGCAGCGCGAGCATGTCGTTGCGCTCGAGACCAGGCCGGCGAATGTCGAAGGCCGCGGCCGCGTGACGGTTCGCGATCTCGTGCGGAATGCGCTGCGGATGCGGCCGGATCGCATCATCGTCGGCGAGGTCCGCGGCGCAGAAGTGCTCGACATGCTCCAAGCGATGAACACAGGGCACGACGGATCGATGAGCACCGCGCACGCGAACTCACCGCACGATCTCATCGCGCGACTCGAAGCGATGGCGATGATGAGCGACGACGGCCTGCCCGTCGACGCCGTCCGCCGGCAGCTGGCGGCCGGCCTCGATCTTGTCGTGCACGTTGCGCGCGCATCGAGCGGCGCCCGCATCGTGACGGACGTGTGCACGGTCGAAGAAGGCCTCTCGTTAAGAGCGCTCGCGTGATCGCCGGGCTGGCCGGTTCCCTTTGCATCGCGTTCCTCTTATGGTTCGCGCGGCGCGCGCGCGCCGGGCGGAGGTCGCGCGCGGTCGCCGGTGTCCATTCACGAATGGTGCTCACGCTTCGATCGACGCGAACGATCGCAGCGCGCGCAGCGCTTGGCGCGGCAGCCGGCTTGTTCCTCGGAGGCGTGCCGCTGGCCGCAGCGGGCGGGATCGCCGGTGCGATCTCTGCACCGGTCATGCGCGCGCGTGCGTCACGCGGCCGCGATCGCCGGATCGACGCGCAGCTGCCCGACCTGATGCGCGCGCTCGCGGCGGCCGTTCGCGCCGGACGGAGCATCCCTCAGGCCCTGGAGGCAGCGCGCGATGAAGCGCGCGAGCCGATGCGCGCGCTGCTCGCTCTCACCGTGGGGCGGCTTTCGGTCGGAGCTCCTCTGTCCGAGGCGCTCGACGCCTTCGCAGCAGACGCAGGCACGCAAGACGCAGCGCTCGTCGTCGAAACGCTGAAGATCGGTCGAGCAGCCGGCGGGAACCTCCCGCTCATCCTTGATGTCGCGGTTGAGTCCCTGTCCGAGCGCGAGCGCATCGCGCGCGACCGCCGCGCGACGTCGGCGCAAGCCAAGATGTCCGCGCTCGTCGTGGGACTGATGCCGATCGCGTTCTTCGCGATCGTGGGCTCGGGCGCGCGCGACCAGGTCCACGTCTTGTTTGGCGATCCGGTGGGCTGGGCACTCCTCGCCGCTGGTCTGGTGCTGGAGGCGGGCGGTGCGCTCTGGATGCGCGCGCTCCTGCGGCCGCGATGATCTCCGTCCTCCACTCGCGCCGGCTCCGCGCGCGCATCGCGTCGAAGGCATCTTCGAAACGAGAACGTCACCCGCGTCTCGGCGTCGCGCTCGCGCGGTGGCCGCGCGCGCGGAGGTGGGCGGCGGCCACGGCTGCGTCCGATCCCGAGCGGCTGCTCGCTCGATGCGCCGGTTGCGCGGTCGTTGCCGCCGCCTTGCTGGCGACGTCGAGCCACGGGCTGCGCGCGGCGGCCGGGGTTCCGCTCGGTCTTGTGATCGGTTGGCGCGCCGGCATGGCTCTCGACGCGCGCACGACACGAGCCGCCGCCGCAGACGCCAGGCGCGCGCTGCCGTTCGCCTTGGACCGTCTCTCGACTTGTCTTCTCGCCGGGATGAGCGTCGAGCGGGCCCTTCGCGTGATCACGCCCTCAACCGAGGGTCCACTGGGCGCCGCTCTCGCGGACGGGCTCGCGGCGCTCGACATCGGCATGACGCGCGCACAGGCGTATCAGCGCATCGCCGAACGGGCCGGCATAGACGAGGTGCGGAGCCTGATGGCTGCATTGATCCGGGCGGAGCGTTTCGGAGCATCGCTCGCCGACACGCTGGTTGCGCAGGCGCGAGAATTGCGGTCGCGGGCGCGCGCAGCCGCCGAGGCCGAGGCGCGCACCGCGCCGGTCAAGCTCATCTTCCCGCTGGTCTTCTGCTTCCTCCCGGCGTTCGTCCTACTGACGATCGCGCCGATCGCGATCTCGGCGATCCGGACGCTGAGCAAAGCGTGAGTCGCCGCCTCTGGCGGTGTGTGCACGGGGGAGGCGCGCGACGGTCGTGCGTCTGGGACGGGGCGACCCGAAGGAGGGTGATCTATGGCCGAGTCGCTCCGCGCCGGATGGCGCAAGGTGGTTCGGAAGGTGTCCGTGTTCCTCTGTCTCGGTGAGGGCGGCCAGTCGACGACCGAGTACACGCTCGTGATCCTCGTGGCCGCGACGATCGCCTTGCTGCTTCTCAACTGGGCCAAGGGCGGCGCGATCGTGAGCTTCTTCCAGACGATCTTCGACAAGGTCGTTGGGATGTTCAGCTAACCGGTTCACCGGACGGGCTGGGGTCGCGCGCGCGGCCCCAGCCACCGTTCCAGCGCGCGCCCTCTTTGTTCAACTGTCGCTCGATCGCGCTATGCGCGATCGAGTGACATCGGAAGGGGAGTTGAGCTGAGTCGGGGCACCGCAGACGCAGAAACCCATCGACGTGAGCGCGGTGAACATGGCGCCGTCCGCGCCCTCATGTGGTCAGGTCGTCGGAGAGGTGTGCGTCGTCCAGCCGAGTAGCTAGTAGCCGCGGCGCTCGACGATCATCATCCGCAGCGACACGGCCATCGTGCCGCGCAGGGCCGGATGAAGCTTGTCGTACATCACGTAATGCCCGGCGGGGCGATGGAGCTGCTCGACGCTGTTGTAGGTCTTACCCGGAGCGATGTTCACCGACAGCGGCGTGCCCGGGCCGACGATCGTCACGTTGTGCGTGATGCGATCCAGGTTCACGATGACGAGCCCGTAGTCCTGAGCAACGGCGAACGGCTGGGGGATGAAGCGGTTGTTCTTGATGACGAGCTGGTCGACTTCTTCTTTCCCGTGCTCTTCGCTCGAGTCTCCGATCATCGACTGCTCGTGCGAGGCGGCGCTGGGCTTCGAGGGGGAGGCGGCCGGCGTGATGGCGGAGGTGCCGACCGCTCTCGCGCTACACGCGGTGCCGGCGAGCAGCATCAATAGAACG
>Ga0207684_10004328_pt1 | contig 13426 bp, 10 predicted proteins | sample KBSK5501metaG_FD_184342 | JGI IMG/M metagenome (GOLD analysis project Ga0207684, IMG submission 184342) | Corn, switchgrass and miscanthus rhizosphere microbial communities from Kellogg Biological Station, Michigan, USA - KBS K5-50-1 metaG... | ecosystem: Host-associated > Plants > Roots >...
CAGGTCTACTTCTGTGATCCGCAGAGCCCTTGGCAACGCGGCAGCAACGAGAACACGAACGGCCTGCTCAGGCAGTACCTGCCGAAAGGCATCGACATCTCGAGCTACTCGCAAGCCAAGCTGAACACCGTGGCGAGACAATTGAACGAGAGGCCGCGAAAGACTCTCGGCTTCCAAACGCCGGCTGAGATGTTCAGCCAGACCGTTGCGTCGACCCGTTGAATCCGCCAACTACAGCAGACGCAGTTCATCGACCGAGCGCAGTGACGAATTTCCCGAAGCGGCCGTTCAGCGCCCTGCGACGACAGTCGGCCTCAAAGACCAGGCGTGTCGTCCTGCCAGTAGTGCGGATTTTCGCGCCATCCGCCAGCCCGCGGCCCATCGCGATGGCAGCCTCAATTGCGGCTTCTCGATGGAGGTGGGCGCCGCCCACCAAATGTGTCGTTCGTAGCGGTTACCGTTCCTGTTCCACGTCGCACGGACAGTCGCTCGACAGTCTCCCGGTCCGCACATCGTTGCGTCAATCGATGCGCATGAAATCGGTTGGCAGGACGCATACGAAGCAGATGACGGCCGTGGCCGTGCTGAGCTGGTGGCGCTTCGTGATTCCGCCCTTCTCCCTTCTTCCCTGACGCTGTCCGCAGTCCAGCAGACCATCGAGCCCCTTGGTGGGCTCAAGCAGATGGTCCGTGGCCGAGGAACGCCACCGGCCATTCCAGCGCGCCATCATCTGGCCGGAACTGGTGGTGCGCTCATCGACTAGCCTTGCGCCGCTTGGGAAAAGATTCACTCGCGCTCGTTGACAGGCGGCAACCTGTGCGCGGATTCGACTGTTCAGTTTACAAGCTGCTTGAACATGACATAGGCGTCGACGTACCCGAGCTGCAGGTGGCGAAAGGCCCCGGGAAGCATCCCGGCGACATGGAACCCCAGCCTCTGCCAAAGCCGTACCGCAGTCTCGTTGGTCGCCACGACCAGGTTGAACTGCATGGCGCGAAAGCCCTGCGCCAGCGCCTCCCGCTGGGAGTGCTCGCACATCGCGGACGCCACTCCCCGGCCACGCGCGTGAGCCGCCACGACGTAGCCGCAATTGCACACGTGCGATCCCAGGCCTGGCTGGTTGGCCTTCAGGAAGTAGGTTCCCACGATGGTTCCGTCGTCGAGACATGCCAGGTAGGTGGCCCACGGCGCCTGGACCGACAGCTTGTAGATTTCCTCTTCAGTGCTGTCCGGGGCGAAGGCGTAGGTGTCTCCCGATGCAAAGGTCGCTTGCAGCATGGGCCACACCTGGCCCCAGTCTTCGGCTCGAAGGCGTCGGATGTGCATGATGGTTTCCGGTAGCCGGGCCCGGGTTCTACCAGCTGCCGGGGCCGGCGGCGTGCCCATTGGGCCGATGAAGCAGATTCTCCTTTCCAGGCGCCAAGATCAGCAGGGTCGGTTGGCCCGCGGGCCGGATGTGGAAGCACCGGCTGCGCCAACGCACCTACGATTGCCCGCATGAACCGGCCGCTGAGCATGAACCGCGCCCACGTCGCCGCAACCACGACGAACCGCACCCCGCAGCAGCCGCTGCGCACGATCGACACCCCATCCGAGCTTCCATCGCATGCGGACGTGGTCGTGATCGGCGGCGGCATCATTGGCGTGTTTGCCGCCTATTACATGGCCCGGCGCGGTCTGTTTGTGGCCCTGGTCGAGAAGGGCCGCATCGGCGCCGAGCAATCGAGCCGCAACTGGGGCTGGTGCCGCCAGCAGAACCGCGACGCCCGCGAATTGCAGATGGCCACCCGGAGCCTGGAACTCTGGGAGCAGTTCACCGCCGACACCGGCGAAGACACGGGCTTCAACCGCCACGGGCTGCTCTACCTCAGCAATGACGATGAGGAGATCGCCCGCTGGGCACGCTGGCGCGAGTTCGCCAAGACCGCCGGCGTGACGACCCACATGCTGGGCAGTCGCGAAGCGACGGAGCGCGGCCGGGCCACGGGCCGCGAGTGGAAAGGCGGCGTCTTCTCGCCGAGCGATGGCACGGCCGATCCCGGCAAGGCGGCCCCCGCCGTGGCAGCGGCAATCATGAAGCTCGGTGGCAGGGTCCACCAGCACTGCGCCGCGCGCGGCATCGAACTGGAAGGTGGCCGCGTCAGCGGGGTCGTCACGGAAGCAGGCACCATCAGAACGCGCACGGCGGTGCTGGCCGGCGGTGCCTGGTCTTCCTCCTTCTGCCGTCAGCTCGGCATCCGCTTTCCCTCGGCCACGGTACGCCAAGCCATCGTGCGCATGGCCCCCCTCGAACAGCGGCTCCCCAACGCCCTGGCAGGCCCGGGCATTGCCGTGACCCGGCGCAGCGACAACAGCTACATCCTGGCCATCAGCGGCCGCGGCCGCGTGGATCCGTCGCCGCAACTGATGCGTTTCGCGCCGCAGTTCATCCCGATGTTCGCCAAGCGCTGGCGCAACGTGTTTCCCGGCGGCCTGGAGGGCATGCGCTGGGGCCACGAAACCCTGGCGCGCTGGAAGCTGGACGAGCCCACGCCCATGGAACGAGCGCGCATCCTCGACCCGACGCCCGACCCTGCGGGCGTGCGCGAAACCCACCGTCGGGCGCTGCGCCTATTGCCGGCACTGCGCGAGGCGAACATCGCGAACACGTGGGCGGGCTACATCGACAGCACTCCCGACGGCGTCCCCGGCATCGGTGAGGTGCCAGAGGTCCCCGGATTCATCCTGGCCGCGGGCTTCTCGGGGCACGGCTTCGGCATTGGCCCGGGCGCGGGCCATTTGATCGCCGACTTGGCCACCGGCGACAGGCCCATCTTCGATCCCGCGCCATTCCGGCCCGAGCGGTTCAGCAAATCAGTGTGGGGCAAAGTGGCCGACTTCTAGGCGCCCCACCAGGGTCGAGCGCCATGACGACCTCAATCGGCATCGAAGACCTCACAGGCAAGGGCCATCCGGGCCGCCTCTTGATGACGGCACAGGCTGCGGCGCCCACGATCAACCGCATGGCGCAGGAGCTCGGTGGCGAGTCGCCCAACGCGTGAGCTGCCGGACACCGACCTTGCACGCGCGGTCTAGGGACGACGTGGCTCGGCTTTCGTAGGCCAGTCCTGCAATACCCCACCCGCCTGCTGGCGCTGCACCAGCCGCAGGCGAACCCTTGAGCAGATCGCACGCAGCCTGGCCCCGCAGCACGGGCGGGGCCGCACCTGCGCAGAACAACGCTTCGTTGCCGACTCAAGTTCCAAACCATTGCCTCGTCCAGTCAGGCAGAACGGCATCGACTTCTGCAGCTGCCGCCTAGCATTGTCGACACGAAACTGCATGAACACCCGGATCCTCGGGTCGGTGTGCAGGATCGGGACCGCCAAAGCACTTGTCCCTTCAATCCACCAGAGAGACCCACCGTGATCTTTCGACCCAAGTACATCACCTTCGATTGCTACGGCACGCTGACCAACTTCCGCATGCACGAGGTGGCCACCGAGATCTATGCAAGTCAGCTGCCGGCAGAGCGGCTGCCCCTTTTCATCAAGGACTTCGCGGCGTACCGGCTCGACGAGGTCATGGGCGACTGGAAGCCCTACGACCAGGTGCTGAAGTCCGCGATTGCCCGCACCTGCAAGCGCCACGGCGTCGCCTTCCGCGAGGAAGACGGGCGCAAGTTCTACGACGCCGTGCCCACCTGGGGCCCGCACGCCGACGTGCCGCAGGCGCTGACCCGCGTGGGCAAGGAGATTCCGCTGGTGATCATGTCCAACGCGATGAACGAACAGATCCACTCGAACGTGCGCAAGCTCGAGGCGCCGTTTCACAAGGTCTACACCGCGCAGGACGCCGGCGCCTACAAGCCCCGGCTGGCTGCGTTCGAGTACATGCTGGACCAACTCGGCTGCTCGCCGCTGGACATCCTGCACGTGTCTTCCAGCCCCCGCTATGACCTGATGCCCGCCGACGACCTGGGCATCAAGAACAAGGTCTTCGTCAACCGGGGCCACGAACCGAGAGCCAACGAGGCGTACAGCTTCGCCGAGATCCGCGACATCAGCGGCCTGCCTGCACTGGTCGGGCTGTAAGCGCGCGGCTCGCATCGCGAGCCTCCGAGTCTCCAAGGACCGATCGAGATGTGTGCCGCTCGTCGGTTCCATCCAAGCGATGACGAAGTACACCTGCGATCCGAAGAGCGTACTCAAAGGCGGTGGCCTCAAGGCCACGCCGCCGCGCATCAAAGTCCTCGAGATCTTCCAGCGCGCCGAACCGCGGCACTTGAGTGCAGAGGACGTCTACAAGGTGCTGGTCGACGAGGGCTCGGAGATCGGGCTCGCCACGGTGTACCGCGTGCTGATGCAGTTTGCGGAGGCCGGACTCGTCGCGCGCAGCCGTTTCGAGACTGGAAAGGCCGTCTTCGAGCTCAACAGGGGCACGCATCACGACCACCTCGTGTGCCTCGGCTGCGGCCGCGTCGACGAGTTCTACGACGCCGCGATCGAGGCGCGCCAGCACGAGGTGGCCCGGGCCGTCGGGTTCGGCTTGCAGGACCACGCGCTTGCGCTCTACGGCCTCTGCTCCGATTGCACCGCCGGCGAGCGTCGCTGAGCGGAGGTGCCTGACGCCACGAGGCTGCATGCGAGCCCGGCGCGTGCCGCCCCGGCCCACGTGCTCCTTCTCAGTACCCGCTGGACCGGTCGATGACGTTCAGCAGCGGCTCGCCGCGCTGGTGCCGCCGCAAGTTTTCCAGCAGGATGGGCGCGGCGGACTCGGGCTGGGTCATGCTCGCCACGTGCGGCGTGAGAAACACGCGCGGATGCGTCCAGAACGGATGTTCGGGAGGCAGCGGCTCGGGATCGGTCACGTCAAGAATCGCGCGCGACAGGTGGCCCGAATCCAGTGCCTCGATCAGATTCGCATCCACCAGGTGCGGCCCGCGGCCCACGTTGATCAGTGCCGCGTGGGCGGGCAGCATGGCAAAGAGCTCGCGGTTCAGGATGCCCCGGGTGGCCGCTGTGAGCGGCAGCAGGCAGACCAGGACGTCACAGCCGGCGAGAAAGGGCTGCAGCTGTTCAGCGCCGGCGAAACTCTGCACGCCCGGCATGGCGCGAAGCGAGCGGTTCCAGCCCCGCAGCCGGAACCCATAGGTTGCGAGACGCTCCAGTACCGCGCATCCGAGCACGCCCATGCCCATCACGCCGATGGTGCGGCTCGAGGCGGGCGGCACCTCCAGCGCGTTCCAGCTGCGTGATGCCTTCGCCGCCACGTAGTCGAAGAAGTCCCGATGCAGGGCCAGCACGGCGAGGCTCACGTACTCGACCATGCCGTTGATGATGCCGGGCTCGACCATGCGCGCGATGGGAATGTGCGCCGGCACGGCCGAGAAGTCGACATGGTCGACCCCGGCGCCGGAGGAGAACAGCACCTTGAGTCGGGGCAAGGTGGCGAGGAACTCCCGCGGCGCCTGCCAGGCGATCAGGTATTCGATCTCCTCGAGCTTGCCGGCGTCGGGCCAGACGCGGAAATCGAGGTCGGGGGCGTGTTCGGCGAAGTAGCGTGCCCAGGCCGCGGCGCGCGGCGCGTCGGATCGATAAAGAATGCTCATGGCCTACCAGCCTCCCACCCAGCCGTCGAACAGCCCTTCGGGCAGGGTCTCGGCGTCGGCGCCGCGCAGGAAGTCGAAATCGCAGCCGCGATGCGCCTGCTCGACGTGTTGGTCATAGAGCCGTCGGTAACCGCGCTCCCGCAAGCGCCGCGGCGGCTGCCAGGCGTGGCGCCGTCGTTCCAGCTCTTCGGGGTCCACGCACAACTGCAGCCGGCGTTCGGCGACGTCGAGCTCGATGATGTCGCCGTCGTGCACCAGCGCAAGCGGGCCGCCGACCGCGGCTTCGGGTGAGACATGCAGCACGGCCGCACCGTAGGCCGTTCCGCTCATTCGTGCGTCCGAGATGCGCAGCATGTCGCGCACGCCACGCTCCAGCAGGTGACGCGGCAGCGGCAGCATGCCCCACTCGGGCATAGCCGCGCCCACCGGGCCGGCGTTGCGCAGGATCAGCACGCTGTTCTCGTCGATCTCCAGCGCCGGGTCGTCGATGCGGTCGGCGATGGTCTGCACGTCCTCGAACACGACCGCGCGGCCGCGATGGCGGAACAGCCTGGGGTCGGCAGCGCAGGCCTTCATCACGGCGCCGTCGGGCGCGAGGTTGCCCTTCAGCACGACCAGCGTCTCGCCGGGCTTCACGGGCTTGTCGAGCGGCCGGATGACCTCCGGGTCCAGCACGCCCGCGCTCGCGATGATCTCGCCGATGGTGCGTCCGTCGACGGTGCGCGCGTCCAGGTGCAGCAAGGGTTCGAGGGCCTTGAGCAACGCGGGAATGCCGCCGGCGGTCATCAGCCGCTCGGTCAGGTGTTCGCCGGCAGGCTGCACATTGGCGATCAGCGGAACCTTGCGCCCGATTTCGTCGAAGCGCTCGAGGGTCAAGGGCACGCCGACGCGGCCGGCCAGCGCCAGCAGGTGGATGATGCAGTTAGTGGAGCCGCCCACCGCACACAGCAGGGTGATGGCGTTGTCGAAGGCGCGCGCATCGAGGATGTCCTCGGGGCGTGGGCCGCCTTCGGCGGCGAGTTTCACGCTGCGGCGGCCGGCCTCGCGGGCCAGCTGGTTGCGGCGGCGGTCCGTCGCCGGCACCAGGCTGCTGCCGGGCAGGGCGACGCCCAGCGCTTCGCAGAGGGCCGACATCGACGACGCGGTGCCCATCTCGGCGCAGTGGCCCACGGTGCCCATCACGGTACGCTCGAAGGCCGCGAAATCGCATTGCGTCTGGCCGGCGCGCAACTGGTCGACCAGGCGCCAGACGCCGGTGGCGTTCGCCAACTGGCCACCCGTCGCGGACCGTGGCGTCGCCGGGCCGCTCGCCAGGAAGAGGAACGGGATCCTGGCGCTGGCGGCGCCCATCAGAAGCGCCGGCTGCGTCTTGTCGCAGCCGCCGAGCAGAACCACGGCATCGAACGGATGGGCGCGCAGTGTCTCCTCCACCTCCATCGCCAGCAGGTTGCGGAACGGAAACGAGGTCGGCTTGATGATGTTCTCGCTCAGGGACATCAGCGGAATCTCGAACGGGATGCCACCTGCCTCCAGGATGCCGGTGCGCACGTCTTCGGCCAGCGCGCGCAGATTCAGGTTGCAGGGGTTCATGTCCGACCAGGTGTTCAGGATGCCGACGACGGGGCGCGTCATCAGGTCCTCACGGCTCCATCCGGCCGCTGCCAGCGTAGAGCGGTGCACGAAGCCAGGCAGGTCGTCCTTGCGGAACCAGCGCGCGCTTCGCAGCGGCCGCTTGTGCAGGGTCTCGTTGTCGTTCATGTGTTCAACCTCGACAGGATCAGAGGATCCTAGTTGGAGAGCGCTGGGCTGAAGTGCCGTTTGTGGGCGCGCGTTCCACACGAACGTCTGGCCTTCGCGACGCAATCGGCAGAGTTCGTTGCACGCGCGTACATGCCGGAGCGTTCACTCCAATGCAGATCAGATGGGCTCGTGATCGACTCGCGCACGGCCGACTTTGGCGTGCCGCGAGAACAGCAGATGCGGGAAGCATGCCCAGCCAGTTCACGGGTTTACTGCGTTCCGGTCCACGCACAACAGCAGCACGTGCGGCGGCCGCTGCTTACCATTTCTTATCGGAGATCGGCCAAGAGCGGATCTGGCCGGCCGGTATGGAGCGATCAGTATCGAGCGCCGGCCGTCGCTGGACGGCCAACAAGCGACATTTACAACTGCATCGCAAAGCCGCCGTCCAGTGCCGGCTCCACCCGTGTCGCAACCGCAGTCGCACGGGCTCGCTCGGTGATGAAGTCAACTTTGACCAGCGGGGGCGGCAGGTTCGATCAAGCCAGGGAACCCGACTCACGGTCCAGGCGGGCCACGATTCCCTGCAAGGTCGCGGTAGGCCAATCGCCCTGGCGATCGGGCTGGCGCTGCTGGTGACCCGCAGCATCGTCCGTCAGTTGGGCGGCGAGCCGGCCGAGGCCACGCAGCTCGCCACGGCCATTGCGGCGCGCGACCAGACCGGAGCCATCGCCGTCAAGGCGGATGATCACGCGAGCCTGATGTCGCGCCTGGCCGTCATGCAGCAAAGCCAGCAGAGGGTCGTCTCGGGCGTGCGGCGGAACTCCGAAAGCGGCCACGGCCAGCGCCCAGATTGCGCAGGGCAATCAGGACCTGAGCCAGCGCACCGAAGAGCAGGCGAGCGCGCTGCAGCAGACTGCAGCCACGATGGAGCAGCTCAGCACCACGGTGCGCCACAACGCGGACAGCGCCGCCCAGCAGGCCAACCAGCTCGCGCAGGGGGCCACGACCATCGCTGCCACGGGCGGCGAGGTGGTCGGCCAGGTGGTCGCCACGATGCAAGGCATCAGCGACAGCAGCCGCAAGATCGGCGACATCATCGGCGTGATCGACGGCATCGCCTTCCAGACCAATATCCTCGCGCTGAACGCTGCGGTGGAAGCGGCGCGCGCCGGCGAGCAGGGCCGGGGCTTTGCTGTCGTCGCCTCCGAAGTGCGCAGCCTGGCGCAACGAAGCGCCCAGGCAGCCAAGGAGATCAAGGTCCTGATCGGGCACAGCGTCGAACAGGTCGAGCAAGGCACGTTGCGCGTCGACCGGGCGGGCAAGACCATGGGCGAGATCGTCGGCTCGATCCGGCGCGTCAGCGACATCGTGGCGAAGATCACCTCGGCAAGCGTCGAGCAGAGCTCGGGCATCTCACAGGTCGGCGACGCGGTCGGCCAGATGGATCAGGTGACGCAGCAGAACGCGGCCCTCGTCGAGGAGAGCGCTGCCGCCGCAGAAAGCCCAAAGGGTCAGGCGCAGCAACTGGTGCAGGCCGTGGCTGTATTCAAGCTTCCGAACGAAGCGCAAGCGGTGATCGGCGCGGCGTTCTGAAGCGCCGGCGACGCTGCCCTGCGGGAACGGACACGTTCAAGCCGCGCTTCGATTTCTCCGTCGAAGGTCTTCGGCGAATTCCGGCACCGTGTCACATCGCCGCCATCTCGACGGTTGATGTGAGCCTTGCTATCGCGGTCAGGCCGCCGGCCACGGCGGCATGCTGTTCACTGCGCCAGCGCCGCGACCTCCGCGGCGCTCAGCGCGCCCGCGTGGACCCGGAAGTCCTGGATGCGGCCGTTGAACGACGGATGTGCCCAGTTGCGCCCGAGGAAGGTGACCTGGTCGCCGACCTGGCGCGGCGACAGCAGGATGTCGTCGGATTTCGCCACTTCGGTGCCGTCCAGATACAGCCGCCCGGTGGTCCCTTGCAGAGTGACCGCCACATGGACCCAGCGCCGGATAGGCAGAGCACTGGACGCCTCCACGACCTGCGAGTCGTTGTGTCCTGCGCCGGCTATCACGAAGCGCAGCACGCCCTGACCGCCGCTCTGGGGCGCGATGCACATGTAGCTGAATCCATCCTGCCCTGAGTAGAACATGCAGCTGTCCCAGTGCAGCGAATTCGCGTACGCCCACAGGGACACGCTGAAATCGTCGAGGTCGCTGAACAGCCCCGACGGCAACTGCAGACCAGCCTTCTTGCCATCGAACACAAGGGCCTTGTCGTTGCGACGCCCGTCGCCCCAGGCCGCGCCGTCCAGCAGCGTGCCCTCCACCGACGCCGAGGTGCCGGCAGCGGTGAACAGCGTGCCAGCCGTGGCTGAGTTGTTCACGCCGTCCAGCGGCATGGCCAGGCGGGGCTCGCCCGGAACGGCGATGCGGGCCACGTTGGAGCCGGTGCCCGGGGCACCGGTGCCCTGGGCGGTGACCTGGTAGAACCAGACGCCGTTGGCCGGCATGTCGCTGTACGTGAGCAGTTCGCTCGCCGAGACTGTGCCGAGAAGGGTGAAAGGGCCGTTCGCCTTTGCGCTTCGCTTGACCGCATGCGAGGTCGCGCCGAGGCTGCCCCACCACGACAGCACGACGCGGTCGCCGCGCAAATGGGCCGTGAGACCGGAGGCCGGCTTCATCGATCCGGGATACACACGGCGATGGATCAGCGTCGGCCACCAGACGTCATCGCTGCTGCCGCCGTACTTCGGCTCGCACTGCAAGGCCATGCGAGTGACGTTGGGCGCGGCCAACCCCATGCGGTTGACGTAGTGGTTGTAGATGGGCTCCCAGGCGTTGCGACCGTGCTGGAACGACTGGTTCACTTCCGTCCACAGGGAGGTGTGAGGCTGCGACGGATCCTGTTCGCGCGCATACGGCATCGGGTAGGTCTTGCCGTTCTCGTCGAGCAGGTTGGAGCGCGCCACGTACTCGGCGGCCGCGAGGAAGCGGTTGTTGTACAGCCCGTAGAGATCGTCGCCCTGGTTCCAGGCCATCTCCAGCAGGTCGCCGCCCAGCGACATGCCCAGTGTCGCGTGGCCCTGGTCGCGGCCGCTCTCCTCCCACTGCCCGAAATGGCCGGGGTGCATGTAGTAGACGGCATGCATGATGGAGCCGTTGCCGAACATCTTGAGCTCGCCGCGGTTGTTCGCCGCGTAGTAGTCGCAGGCCAGGCGATAGAGGTCGGGCCGGTCGCAGAACACGCCGATCGCCAGCGCACCGCACAGCGAGGCCATGTCCCAGTTGGCGTGAGACCCCAGCGGCGCGTTGTTGAGGCGGCTTTGCGAGATGCCGGCGAAGACGTTGAGCAGCATCTGCTGGAAGCGCTTCAGGCTCTCCGGCGCCCAGCCGGGGTAGGTGCGCAGGATCTCGCCGATCTGCGCCAACTGGTGGCCTTGTATGCCGGCCAGGATGATGAAGGTGTGGTCGTCATGGGCGGTCGATCCGGGAGGAACCGTCCCGACCTCCTTCAGGGTGTTCGCCCAGGCGTCCAGGAACTCCACCGCCTTGTCGGCATAGCGGTCGTCCTGAGGGTCGGACAGCTTCCAGCGCAATGTCAGGGTCCAGGCGCGCTGGATGTCGACGTACAGGTTGTTCTTGCTGCCGTCGGCCCGGTAGACCGCCGGCAGCGGTTGGGGGTTGGTGTTCAGGGTGGCGAAGCGCTCGGCGCACAGCTTGTTCCACCAGCCCGTCCACGGCTCCTGGCCTGCCTTGATGAGCCCGCGGATACGCGTGGCGTCGTCTTCGGTGACCAGCAGTCCGGGGTGGCGAAAGACACCGCTGACGGACGCGGCGGTCGCGGCGGGCGCCTGGGCCGGGGCGCTGGCGGTTGCCGGTGCAGCAGAGGTGGGTCGGTCTTGCGTCTGCCCCTGGTCTTGCGCCGACGAGGAAGGCTCTTCCACGGCGGCGCCACATCCGGGCAGCAACGGGAACATCGGGAGCAGGCCCATGCCGAAGGCGAACGCACGGCGTGCCGGATCGGGCAATCCCTCGAGGCCGTCGATTTCCGCGAATGTCTTGGACACGTTCTCTTCCTTTTGTGCTTGCCGTTCGAATGCGGCACCGTAGCGGCGGCATGCCGGCGCAATCATGATCGACCGATAACGGCGAATCGAAACCGTGCGGGATTGCGCACAAAAGCGCGGCTCCGGCACGCCGAACCGGTCCGCGCCGGCTTTCAGTTCACCAAGGTCGTGATGCTCTTGGCCGGTAGCAGGACGGTGAACGCATTGCCGCTCACGCCGATGGCCGGCTGCCGCTCGAACGTCGCGGTCGCGGTCGTGCGGTACGGCGTCAAGGCGGTCAACGCGCGACTCGCGGGATTGATCGATGCCGAGAGGTTCACGTCGACGGCGTTCTCGTTCACGAGCACCACCACCGCCTTGTTGTCGGCGGCGCCCGACGGCGTCCCGAACGCGGAAACGCGCACGCCTTTCTGCGGGAGCGAGGTGGTGTCGTAGCGAACGTAGCCCGGACGAATGAAATACGAGTAGTGCTTCATGCCGATCCCGAAATAGGTCGGCGTGTCGTTCGTGCCGATCAAGCCGGTCGGCGTCGAGTCGTTGGAATTGACGAGCCACCAATGGACGTATGCGTTGTACTGCGACAGCGTCAAGCCGTCGTGGATTTCCTTCGCGATGGCCATCGCATCGTCGATGCTGGTGGGCCAGGAAGACTTGGCGTCGGATTTGTTGACCGAGTCCAGGAAGTGCTCGGTCATCCAAACTTCCTTGCCCAGCTTCGCGGCCGATCCGGGGTAGCTCGCGGCGCCTCCGTACAGGTGTCCGCCGACGATCCCGATGTTGCCGGCGGCCTTGGGGTCCGCGAGCAGAGTGTCGGTGGTTGCCTGCGAGAAGTAGAAGGATTCCGGCGCCATGAGCTTGGTGGGCGTGCCGTAGATCGCGCTCGCGCCGTAGCCGCCGGCCCAGGACTTCATTTCATCGGCGCTCCACAGGCAGGATTCATAGGTTTGGGGATCCCAGTCCGGCTCGTTCTGGAGCGACACGGCGTACAGATTCACATTGCGGTTGGCGGCATACCGGATGTAGGCGTTCAGGTACTTGGCGTAGTTCGCGTACATCGCAGGATCCAGGCGCCCGCTGTACAAAGGATTGCTGCGATCCGTGTTGACGATCTTCATGCTCGCCGGTGGCGACCACGGCGTGGCAAAGACCAGGGCGCCGCGCGCCTGGGCGGCCGCGCCGTTGTCCATCTCCGCGGACCATTGGCTGGTGTCGGCAGTCTGTGTGGACGCGTTCCAGTCGGCCGGCGCGATGCGCAGCCTGAGAATGCTCAATCCAAGACTGTCGGCGAGGCCGGTGCCGAACAGCACATTCAGGCGACCGTCCGACATCTTGCTGTAGTACCAGGCGGCCGAGCCGCCGAATCCCCGGATCGTCTGCTTCGGAACCGCGAAGTCGATGGCCGCCGTGTTCGAAGCGGGCGTGACGGTCAGCGCCGTGCTGACGGTAGCCGACCTGTAGTGCGCACTGTCCGTGGGAACGAACGTAGCTTGAATGATGGCGGTCCCGGCGGCGCTCGTCGTCGCCGCGCTCAGCGGCTTGCCGTCCACGGTCGTGTAGGTCGCCGGATCGACTCTGCCTCGGATGCCGTAGAGGGCGTACGGCGCCGTCGTGATCTGCGCGGCCGTCAGTGCGGAACCCTGGAGCACGGCCGAGGGGTAATCCCAGCGGACCGGCGGCTCGGCCTTGTTGACCGTCAGCGTCCGCACGGCGGTACTCGTCGCATACCGGGTCTTGTCCTGCGGCGTGAACGTCACCGACAGCGACTGGACTCCGACCTCGAGCTTCGTTCCCGCTGCCGGCGAATAGGTGAAGGTGCCGGGAACGCTCGATCGTGCGTTCAACTGCGCCGAGCTGAGTGCCGTGCCCCAGTCAATCGATGCGGGATCGGGCCACGCGATGGCAACGGATCCAGGTGCTGGTGCGGCAGGTGCAGCCGGTGCGGCAGGTGCGGCAGGTGCAGCGGGTGCGGCGGGTGCAGCGGGTGCAGCAGGCGCAGCAGGTGTGGATGGATTGGATGTGGGTGCAGGTGCGGACGTGGATG
>Ga0207684_10004330_pt1 | contig 13425 bp, 14 predicted proteins | sample KBSK5501metaG_FD_184342 | JGI IMG/M metagenome (GOLD analysis project Ga0207684, IMG submission 184342) | Corn, switchgrass and miscanthus rhizosphere microbial communities from Kellogg Biological Station, Michigan, USA - KBS K5-50-1 metaG... | ecosystem: Host-associated > Plants > Roots >...
ACGAGTTCATCGCGCAGCGCGCGCGCCACGCGATGCAGCGGCTCGCGCCGCGCGAGCGTGTCGTGACGCGCTGGCTCGCGCAGCCGCTCTGGCAGGCGCGCTGGATCGCCGTCGTCGCGCTGCTCGCGTTCGTCATCGGTCTCGCGGCCGACAGCCTCGGCGGCGCGATGCTCGGCACCGAGCAGCGCATCAACCTGCTCGCGCCGCCGCTGTGGGGTGTGCTCGTGTGGAACGCGGCGATCTATCTTGTGCTGATCGGCGCGGCGCTCGCCGCGCTGCTGCGCCGCCGCGATGCGGCGCAGGCCGGGCCGCTCGTGCGCGCGATGCGCTCGCTGCTGCGGGTGCGCCGGCGGCTGCCGCGTGCCGCCGCGGGCGGCAGCGCGCCGGCGCTGCGCGCGCACGCCAAGCTCTGGGCCGCGCGCAGCGGCGCGCTGACGACGCTGCGTACCGAGACCGTTCTGCATGCCGGCGCCGCCGCGCTCGCGCTCGGGCTGATCGCCGGCATGTACCTGCGAGGCTTGGTGTTCGACTACCGCGCGGTCTGGCAGAGCACGTTCCTCTCGAACGAGATCGCGCATGCGCTCGTCGGCACGGCGCTCGGGCCGGCCGCCAAGCTGTCGGGCATCGCGCTGCCCGATCGGGAGGGCTTTGCCGCGCTGCGTGCGGTGCACGGCGATGCCAAGGCCGGCGCGGGCGCCGCACCGTGGATCCATCTGCTCGCGTCGACGCTGGCGCTGTTCGTCGTGCTGCCGCGATCGCTGCTCGCGCTGGCCTGCGCGGCGCGCACGGCCTATCGCGTGCGGCGCTTCGCGATGCCGCTGGAGCAGCCGTACTTCCAACGCCTGGCGCGGCTGCAACGCGGCGGCGCAGCGCACCTGCAGGTCTGGCCGTATGCCTACACGCCGTCGCCGCAAGCGACGCTTGCGCTGCACGCGCTGCTGGCCGAAGCGTTCGGCGCGCGCGTCGGCCTCGGCATCGCGCCGAGCGTCGCGTATGGCGCCGAGGACGACGCCGTGTTCGCGGTCGACCCGGCCACGACCCACGGCCTCGCGCTGTTCGATCTGAACGCGACCCCGGAAGCCGAGAACCACGGCCGCTTTATCGAGCACCTGGCCGCCGCGCTGCCGGGCGGCGCGAGCGTCGCGGTGCTGCTCGACGAAGCGGCATTCCGCCGGCGCTTCGGCGCGCTCGCCGAACGCGTCGCGCAGCGCCAGGAGGCGTGGCGCGCCTGCTGCGAAGCGGTCGGTGCGGTCACGGTGTTCGTCGACCTCGACGCTGCGGCCATGCCCGCACGCTTCGAGACCGATCTGCGTGCGGCGTTCGTGGCGCAGAACGCGGTGCACGCGAAGATCGCGAGCGGGGGCTGAGGGGATGGATCGTGAGGTCAGTCTCGAGCAGCGGCTCGGCTTGCTGGTCGCAGCGTCGCCTTGGTTCATGAACGCACTCGAGGCCGTGCAGGCGCTGGCGCTGCCGGACTGGTGCATCGGTGCCGGGGCCGTCCGCAATCTGGTCTGGGACGCCTTGCACGAGAAGGCTTCGCCGTCGCCGCTGTCCGACGTGGACGTCGCCTACTTCGATACGAGCGACCTGTCGACGCAACGCGATCACGAGTTGCAAAGCAGGCTGACGGATCGTTGCCCGGGCCTCCCGTGGGAAGTGACGAACCAGGCGGGCGTTCATCTGTGGTTCGAGAGCGGCTTCGGGCACGCGGTCGACCCGTTGGCGTCGCTAGCGGACGCTGTCGCCTCGTGGCCGGAGCTCGCGACATCGGTCGGTATTTCGTTGAACCGTGACGCTTCGATCCGCGTGATCGCGCCGTGGGGTCTCGACGATCTGTTCGGAATGGTCGTCCGCCGCAATCCGGCGCGCGTCAGCATGGCGACTTATCGCGAGCGCGTGGCGCAAAAGCGGTACGCCGAGCGCTGGCCCAACGTCAGAGTCGTGCCATGTTGAGGCGTTCGAACCATGCTCATTGAACTGCGGCCGTTCGAGGCGGGTGCGCAACACCGCGACGGCTTGGCGATCTATTCGCTTGCGACGCACGAGGCGACGTGAGCAGCGGCACCGGCCCGACCATCAGCCTGTCGCTCGTTTCCCACACGAACGCTGGCAAGACCACCCTCGCCCGCACGCTGCTGGGCCGCGATGTCGGCCAGGTGCGCGATGCGCCGCATGTGACCGAATTCGCCGACGTCTACACGATGCTCGAGACGCCGCAAGGCGAGCGTCTGCAGCTGTGGGACACGCCCGGCTTCGGCGACACCGTGCGCCTCGTGAAGCGGCTGCGCCAATCGGCGACGCCGTTCGGCTGGTTCATGAGCGCGGTCTGGGACCGCTGGCGCGACCGGCCGTTCTGGGCCAGCCAGCAGGCGCTGCGCAACGTGCGCGACGAGGCGGACGTGATGCTGTACCTCGTCAACGCGTCCGAGTCGCCGGAGGCCGCGGGGTATGTCGCGGCCGAGATGGAACTGCTCGGCTGGGTCGGCAAGCCGGTGATCGTGCTGCTGAACCAGCTCGGGTCGCCGCGTGAAGCCGCGCTCGAGGCGGGTGACGTCGCACGCTGGCGCCATCACCTCGCGGCGTTCGCGCCGGTGCGCGAGGTGCTGCCGCTGGATGCGTTCGCGCGCTGCTGGGTCCAGGAGCTGACGCTGCTGCGCGCGATCGAGAACGTGCTCGTCGATGCCGAATCGCGTGCGCGCATGGGGCGGCTGCGCGCGGCCTGGCAGGCGCAGCGCGAACGGACCTTCGATGCCGCGATGCGCTCGATCGCCGCCAGCCTCGCGCGGCTCGCGAACGCGGCCCAGACGCTGCCCGATGCCGGCAGTGTCGGCACGAAGCTGCGCACGAACCTGCGCAACGTCGGCGCCGCGATCGGCCTCGGCAAGCCGGCCGACGACACGCCCGCCGCGCTGGCGCAGCGTGCGCTCGCGCAGCAGCTCGACGACGAGGTGCGCGCGAACACCCGCGAGCTGATCGAGCTGCACGGCCTCGAAGGCGAGGCGCAGGAGCAGATCCTGACGCGGCTCGCGACCCACTACGAGCTGCGCCTGCGGCTCGACGAGACCAAGGCCGCGGTCTGGGGCGGCATGGCCACCGGCGCGCTGGTCGGGCTCAAGGCCGACATCCTGAGCGGCGGGCTCACGCTCGGCGGCGGGCTGCTCGCCGGCGGCCTGATCGGCGCGCTCGGCGCGGCCGGCCTCGCGCGCTGCGTGAACCTGGTGCGCGGCACCGAGCGTTCGTGGGTCGCCTGGAACGCCGAGGCGCTGGACCAGATGGTGGACGCGGCGCTGCTGCGCTACCTCGCGGTCGCGCACTTCGGGCGCGGGCGCGGCGAGTGGGCGCAGAGCGAATCGCCGCCGTTCTGGAAGGACGTGATCGCGCAAGCGCTCGTGCCGCACCGCGAAGCGCTGGTCACGTTGTGGGCTTCGCGCGGCAGCGCGCGCGATGGCGGACGCCGCGGCGGCAGCGTCGAGCTCGATGACCATGCGCCCGGCTTGCTCGCTGCCGCACTCGAGCCCGTCGTGCGCGACGCGGCGTCGACCGCGCTGGAGCGCTTGTACGGCAACGCCGCTGCCGTTGCGCTTCGGGAAAGTGCGCAGCCGCAGCCTCTTGCCAGCGCGTAGGCTAGCCGCCTATGGCCGCTGCCCGCCCGATCGACTTCTACTTCGACTTCTCGTCGCCGTACGCGTACATCGCCTCCGAGTGGATCGAGGCGCTGGCCGCGCGGCATGGCCGCACGGTGACCTGGCGCGCCATCCTCGTCGCTGCGAGTTTTCAGGTCTCCGGGCTGAAGCCGCAGATCGAGTACCCGCTCAAGCGCGAGTACGCGATGCTCGACTTCGAGCGATCGGCGCGCTTCGCCGGCGTGCCGCTCGCGATACCGCCGAAGTTTCCGATCACGACGCAGAACGCCGCGCGCATCTTCTGGTGGTTGAACGACAGCGGCGACGAAGCGCGCGCGCGGCACTGGGCGCGCCATGGCCTGCGCGCCTATTTCACGCGCGGCGTCGACCTGTCCGACAACGCGGCGCTCGACGGCCTGGCCGCCGAGTTCGGCCTCGAGCCCGGCCGCGCCGAAGCCGCGTGGAGCGACCCGGTCTGGAAGGCGCGGCTGAAGCGCGCGAACGATGAGGCGATCGCCGCCGGCGTGTTCGGCGTGCCGTTCTTCGTCGTCGACGGCACGCCGTTCTGGGGCAACGACCGGCGCGCGCAGCTCGAGCGCTGGCTCGACAAGGGCCCGTTCTGACGCGCGCGTCCACGCGTCTACAATGGCGCCCGATTGACGTATACGTCAATTAGACTCCCGCCCGTTCGGGCTGAAGGATCGGAGCTCCGCGGCGCGTTTCGATCCGGAATGCGCGAGCGGAGCGATCACGACACGAGCCCGCCGCCATGCCCGTACTCGCCTCCAAGCTGAACCCCCGAACCGAGGACTTCAAGGCCAACGCCGCGGCGATGCGCGCGCTGGTCGACGACCTGAACGCGAAGCTCGCGCAGATCGTGCAGGGCGGCGGCGAGGCGGCGCGCAGCAAGCACCTCGCGCGCGGCAAGCTGCTGCCGCGCGAGCGGGTCGAGATGCTGCTCGATCCCGACACGCCCTTCCTCGAGGTCGCGCCGCTGGCCGCGCTCGACATGTACAAAGGCGATGCACCCGGCGCAGGGCTGATCGCCGGCATCGGCCGGGTCAGCGGCGTCGACTGCATGGTCGTGTGCAACGACGCGACCGTGAAGGGCGGTACCTACTACCCGATGACGGTCAAGAAGCACCTGCGCGCGCAGGAGATCGCGATGCAGAACCGGCTGCCGTGCATCTACCTGGTCGACAGCGGCGGCGCCAACCTGCCGAACCAGGACGACGTGTTCCCCGACCGCGACCACTTCGGCCGCATCTTCTACAACCAGGCGCAGATGAGCGCGCAAGGCATTGCGCAGATCGCGGTCGTGATGGGCTCGTGCACCGCCGGCGGCGCGTACATGCCGGCGATGAGCGACGAGTCGATCATCGTGAAGAACCAGGGCACGATCTTCCTCGGCGGGCCCCCGCTCGTGAAGGCGGCGATCGGCGAGGTCGTGAGCGCCGAGGATCTGGGCGGCGGCGACGTGCACACGCGCCTGTCCGGCGTGGCCGATCACCTCGCACAGAACGACACGCATGCGCTCGCGATTGCGCGCCAGTCGGTCGCGCACCTGAACTGGCGCAAGGTGCACGAGCATCGCCTGGTCGAGCCGCGCGCACCGCTGTACGACCCGGCCGAGCTGCACGGCGTGATCCCGACCGACACGCGCAAGCCGTACGACGTGCACGAGATCATCGCCCGCATCGTCGACGCCAGCGAGTTCGACGAATTCAAGGCCCGCTACGGCACGACGCTGGTCACCGGGTTCGCGCACATCGAGGGCATGCCGGTGGGCATCGTCGCGAACAACGGCGTGCTGTTCTCCGAGTCGGCGCTCAAGGGTGCGCACTTCATCGAGCTGTGCGGCCAGCGCAAGATCCCGCTCGTGTTCCTGCAGAACATCACCGGCTTCATGGTCGGCCGCAAGTACGAAAGCGAAGGCATCGCGAAGCACGGCGCGAAGATGGTCACCGCGGTGTCGACCGTCAACGTGCCGAAGTTCACCGTGATCATCGGCGGCAGCTTCGGCGCCGGCAACTACGGCATGTGCGGCCGCGCCTACTCGCCGCGCTTCCTGTGGATGTGGCCGAACGCGCGCATCAGCGTGATGGGCGGCGAGCAGGCCGCGAGCGTGCTCGCGACCGTGCGTCGCGACGGCATCGAGGCCAAGGGCGGCAGCTGGAGCGCCGACGAGGAAGCCGCGTTCAAGCAGCCCATCCTCGACCAGTTCGAGCACCAGGCCCATCCGTACTACGCGAGCGCCCGGCTCTGGGACGACGGCGTGATCGACCCGGCGCAGACCCGCCGCGTGCTCGCGCTGGCGATCTCGGCGAGCCTGAACGCGCCGATCCCGGATGCCAAGTTCGGCGTGTTCCGGATGTGACCGCAAGCCGTGGACAGCATCTACGTCACCCCCGAGCACGAGCTGCTGCGCGAGCAGGTCGCACGTTTCATCGCGCGCGAGGTCGAGCCGCACGCGCAGGCGTGGGAGGAGCAGGGCCGCACGCCGCGCGCGGTGCTGCGCAAGCTCGGCGACGCCGGGCTGCTCGGGCTGATGTATTCGAGCGAATACGGCGGCGCCGACGCCGATGCGCTGACCAACCTGGTGTTCGCCGAGGCGCTGTCGCAATCGACCTTCGGCGGCTTCATCATCACCGTGCTCGTGCACACCGACATGGCGAGCCCGCACCTGCATCACGCCGGCACGCCGGCGCAGCTCGCGAGGTACATGCCGGGGGTGACCGCGGGGCGCACGATCACCGCAGTCGGCATCACCGAGCCGGGCGCGGGATCGGACGTGGCCGGGATCCGCACGACGGCGCGGCGCGTGTCCGACGCGCAAGGCGACGGCTGGGTGCTGAACGGGACCAAGCTCTTCATCACGAACGGCGTGCACGCGGACCTGTACTTCATCGCCGCAAAAACGCCCGGCAGCGCCGGCTCGGCGCGCCATGCGATGTCGATGTTCATCGTCGAAAAGGGCACGCCCGGCTTCTCGGTCGGCCGCGCGCTGAAGAAGACCGGCTGGCTGTCGTCCGACACCGCCGAGCTCGTGCTCGACAACGTGCGCCTGCCCGCCGACGCGCTGCTCGGCGAGGAGAACCAGGGCTTCTATTCGGTGATGAAAAACTTCCAGACCGAACGCATCGCGCTGGCCGCGATGGCGGTCGGCCACTGCACGCAGGCGCTGAAGCTCACGCTCGACCACGTGCGCACGCGGCAGGCTTTCGGGGCACCGCTGTTCGACAAGCAGGCGATCCGCCAGCGCCTCGCGATGCTCGATGCGAAAGTGCATGCGGCGCGTGCATTCATGTACCACTGCGCCTGGCGCGTCACGCAGCAGCACGATGTCGTGCAGGAAGTGTCGATGCTGAAGGCGCTGACCGGCGAGCTGGTCAACGAAGTCGTCGCGACCTGCCAGCAGTTCCACGGCGGCATGGGCTACATGCGCGAGACCGCGATCGAGCGGCTGTGGCGCGACGCACGCGTGCTCGCGATCGGCGGCGGCGCGACCGAGGTGATGCTCGACGAGGTGGCGAAGCGCTATTGAGGTATCGAACGATGAATGCGACGACCACTCTCGAGATCGAACGCGACGGCCACGTCGCGCGCGTCTGGCTGAACCGCCCCGACGTCCGCAACGCGTTCAACGACGGCGTGGTCGCCGAGCTGCGCAGCGCGTTCGACACGCTGGGCGCCGATGCGGCGCTGCGCGCCATCGTGCTCGGCGGGCGCGGCAAGGCGTTCTGCGCCGGCGCCGACCTGTCGTGGATGAAGGCGATGGCCGGCTACACCTGGGAGCAGAACCGCGCCGATGCGCAGGCGCTCGCCGACATGCTGTGGGCGATCTGGCGCTGCCCGGTGCCCGTCGTGGGGCGCATCCACGGCGACTGTTATGCCGGCGGCGTCGGCCTCGCGGCGGTCTGCGACGTGCTGGTCGCGGCCGACGGCGTGACCTTCTGCCTGAGCGAAGCCAAGCTCGGCCTGCTGCCGGCGACGATCAGCCCGTACGTGATCCGCGCGATGGGCGAGCAGGCGGCGCGCCGCTATGTCGTCACGGCCGAGCGCTTCAGCGCCGCGCAGGCGGCTGCGATGGGTTTCGTGCACGAGGTCTGCGCGCCTGACGCGCTCGACGCGAAGGTCGACGAGATCGTCGCCGCGCTCGTCGCCAACGGCCCGATGGCGCTGCGCGCCTGCAAGGCGCTGGTGCAGGACGTGGCCGGTCAGCCGCTGGACGCTGCGCTGCGCGAAGAGACCGCGCGGCGCATCGCCGACGTGCGCGCGAGCGACGAAGGCCGCGAGGGCGTGCAGAGTTTTCTCGGCAAGCGCAAGCCGACGTGGCTGGGTTGATCGACACTGCGTCATCGACGAGTGGGCATCGAGCCGGCATCAGGAGGTACACGTCATGCTGTCGAATCTGAACCTCGACACCGCCACCGCCACGCATCTGCTCGGCACGCTGGACACGGCGCAGCTGCTGGCCGTGGCCGCGGCGCTCGGCTGGGCCAGCGGCCTGCGGCTCTACGCGGTGGTGTTCCTGACCGGCGTCGCCGGTTATTTCGGCTGGGTCGACCTGCCGAACGGGTTGAAGGTGCTGCAGTCGCCGGTGATGCTGGGGGCGAGCGGCCTGATGTTGTTCGTCGAGTTCTTCGCCGACAAGATCCCCGGTGTGGACACGCTGTGGGACGTGATCCACACGATCGTGCGCATCCCCGCCGGCGCCGCGCTCGCCGCCGCGGTGTTCGGCGCTGACCAGTCGAGCTGGGCGATGGCCGCGGCGCTGATGGGCGGCACACTGGCCGCGACCAGCCATCTCGCGAAGGCGACGACACGCGTCGCGCTGAACACGTCGCCCGAGCCGTTCTCGAACGTCGCCATGTCGCTGCTCGGCGACGCTGCGGTGCCGGCCGCGCTGTGGCTCTCGGTCGTGCACCCGTACGTGTTCTACGGCGCGCTCGCGCTGGTGGTGGTGCTCAGCGTGGCGCTGATCTGGGTGCTGGCGCGCTTCCTGCGCGCCCTCGCGCGGCGCGTGTCGGGCTGGTTCGGAGCCGAGCGGGCTCCTCTGCTGAGGTGATTCGATGTTCAAGAAGATCCTGATCGCCAACCGCGGCGAGATCGCGTGCCGCGTTGCGGCGACGGCGCGCCGGCTCGGCATCCGAACGGTCGCCGTGTACTCCGACGCCGACGCGAACGCCAAGCACGTGCAGGCGTGCGACGAGGCGGTGCACATCGGCCCCGCATCGCCGAAGGAAAGCTACCTGCGCGCCGAGCGCATCATCGAAGCAGCGAAGGCCAGCGGTGCGCAGGCCATCCATCCGGGCTACGGCTTCCTGAGCGAGAACGAGGATTTCGCGCAGGCCTGCGCCGACGCCGGCCTGGTCTTCATCGGCCCGCCGCCCTCGGCGATCAAGGCGATGGGGCTGAAGGCCGAGTCCAAGCAGCTGATGGAGAAGGCCGGCGTGCCGCTGGTGCCCGGCTATCACGGCGCCGATCAGGACGCACTGCTGCTCAAGAGCGAGGCCGAGCGTATCGGCTACCCGGTGCTGATCAAGGCGAGTGCCGGCGGCGGCGGCAAGGGCATGCGCATCGTCTCGAAGGCCGACGAGTTCGATGCCGCGCTCGCCTCGTGCAAGCGCGAGGCGATCAACAGCTTCGGCGACGACGCGGTGCTGATCGAGCGCTACGTGACCCGCCCGCGCCACATCGAGATCCAGGTGTTCGGCGATGCGCACGGCCACTGCCTCTACCTGTTCGAGCGCGACTGCTCGGTGCAGCGCCGCCACCAGAAGGTGCTCGAGGAGGCGCCGGCGCCGGGCATGAGCGACGCGCGCCGGCGCGAGATGGGCGCCGCGGCGGTGGCGGCGGCCAAGGCGGTCGGCTACGTGGGCGCCGGCACGGTCGAGTTCATCGCCGAGCCGACGGCGGACGGCGACCTGCGATTCTTCTTCATGGAAATGAACACGCGGCTGCAGGTCGAGCACCCGGTCACCGAGGCGATCACCGGGCTCGACCTGGTCGAGTGGCAGCTGCGCGTTGCGAGCGGCGAGCCGCTGCCGTTGACGCAGGAGCAGTTGCGCCTCGACGGCCACGCGATCGAGGCGCGCATCTGCGCCGAGAACCCGGACGCGCAGTTCCTGCCGGCGACCGGCACGCTCGACGTGTACCGCACGCCGCCGGGCGCCGGCGAGTTCGAACGCGCGGCGGTGCGCGTCGACGCCGGTGTGCGCGAGGGCGATCCGATCTCGCCGTACTACGACTCGATGATCGCGAAGCTGATCGTCTGGGGTCGCGACCGCGCCGAGGCGCTGGCGCGGCTCGATGCGGCGCTCGCCGCCACGCACATCGTCGGGCTGCACACCAACGTTGCATTCCTGCGGCGTGTCGTCGCGAGCCCGTCGTTTGCGAACGCGGACCTCGATACCGCGCTGATCGAGCGCGAGCGTGCCGTGCTGTTCGACGCCGCGCCGCTGGCGATCGATCTCGCGGCGGCCGGCGTCGTCGCGCACGAGCTCGCGCGCGAGCGTGCTCTCGAGGACCGCGACCCGTGGTCACGCCGCGACGGCTGGCGGCTGCACGGCAGCGCGACACGGCGCTTCGACATCCAGGCCCAGGGTACCCATCACGTCTACACGCTGGAGCGGCTGAGCGGCGGCAGTGCGCCCGGCCGCATGGTGCTGGCCAACGGCTCGCAGCGCTGGCCGTTCACGGCGCGCGAACGCGGCGCGGCGCAGCACGACGTGAGCCTGGGCGAGCAGCGCCTGGGCCTGCATGTCTACGCGAGCGGCGAGCGCTACAGCGTGTTCGCGCCGCAGGGTTCGGCGCAGGTCGATGAGTTCGACCCGATCGCGCATTCGGCCGACGGCGCCGTCGAAGGCGGGCGCCTGACCGCGCCGATGCCGGGCAAGGTGATCGCGTTTCTTGCGAAGGTCGGCGAGCGGGTGCGCCAGGGCCAGCCGCTCGCGGTGATGGAGGCGATGAAGATGGAGCACACGATCGCCGCGCCGCACGACGGGCTGGTCGAGGAGCTGCTCTATGCGATCGGCGACCAGGTCGGCGAAGGCGGCGAGCTGCTGCGGCTCGCGGCGGCAACGCCGGGCTGAATGGAGACGCCGAAGCCCGAGGTGTTGCGGGCCCAGGCAGCGTCCTGCGGCGCCGCGGCGGCGCTTGCGCGGGTGGCGACGACCGGCTGCACGACAGCGCTGCGCTCGAATTGCGCGGCGAGCTCGACCAGCTCGGTGCCGCTGGAGGCTTCGCAGACCCACAGCGCCTCGCGCGCCTCGCGGCCGCCCTTGAGCAGCGCGGTCACATCCACACCTTCTCCATACCGGCGCAGCAGCGCAAAATGGATTCGAGTGGCGAGCCGAAAGCGGAGCGGATCCACGATGAGATTCCTGCTGTTGCTACGTTCCCTGTGCGGAGATGGTCGACCGGTGCGCCGTGGCGGCCCATCCCTGGGCTTGGGGGTTGGCCTCGTCGAATCCGTCAAACCGAGCAATCCATCATGAGTTCGTCTTTTCCTTCCCGCGTGACGCTGGTCGAAGTGGGGCCGCGCGACGGCCTGCAGAACGAGAAGCAGCCGGTCGCGGCCGCCCACAAGATCGAGCTCGTGCACCGGCTGCAGGCGGCCGGCTTGCGCGAGATCGAGGTCACGAGCTACGTCAGCCCGAAGTGGGTGCCGCAGATGGGCGACAACGCCGAGGTGATGAGCGGCGTGCAGCGCCAGCGCGGCGTGCTCTACTCGGTGCTGACGCCGAACCTGAAGGGCTTCGAGGCGGCGATCGCGAGCGCGGCGATCAAGCCCGACGAGATCGTCGTGTTCGGCGCGGCGAGCGAGGCGTTCAGCCAGCGCAACATCAACTGCTCGATCGAGGAAAGCATCGAGCGCTTCCGCCCGGTCGTCTCGGCCGCGCACGAGCACGGCATCAAGGTGCGCAGCGCGATCTCGTGCGCGCTCGGCTGCCCGTACCAGGGCGAGGTCTCGGCCGACGAGGTCGAGCGCGTCGTCAGGCTGATGAAGGCGATCGGCGTCGACCATTGCGGCGTCGCCGACACGATAGGCGTGGGCACGCCCAAGCGCGCGCAGGCGGCGCTCGAACGGGCGCTGAAGCATTTCCCGGTCGACGAGGTCAGCGGCCATTTCCATGACACCTACGGCCAGGCGCTCGCCAACATCTATGCCTGCCTCGAGCTCGGCATCCACACCTTCGATGCGAGCGTCGCCGGCCTCGGCGGCTGCCCGTATGCGAAGGGGGCGACCGGCAACGTCGCGACCGAGGACGTGCTGTTCATGCTGAACGGCCTGGGCATCGCGACCGGCATCGATCTCGACAAGCTGGTCGATGCCGGCGAATTCATCTCGACGCTGCTCGGCCGCAAGCCGGTGTCGCGCTCGGGCAATGCGCTGCTCGCGAAACGGGCGGCGGCCAAAGAGAAGGCGGCGACGGCATGAGCACGCTGGAGGAACCCCAACAGCAGGATCGCCCCGAGGGCTTTCGCCGCGTCAGCGCCGTGCTCGCCGAGCTCGGCCATCCGCACGCGCCGCGCTATCTCGAGGTCGCCGCGCGCACCGCGCAGGAGGCGGCCGACGCGCTGGGCGTCAGCGTCGGCCAGATCGCGAAGAGCGTCGTGTTCCGCCGCAAGGGCGACGAGGCCGCGGTGCTGGTCGTGACCTCGGGCGACAAGCGCGTCGACGAGCGCAAGGTCGCGGCGATCGTCGGCGCGATCGGGCGTGCCGATGCCGAGTTCGTCAAGGCGAAGACCGGCTTCACGATCGGTGGCGTTTCGCCGGTCGGCCACGCGACGCCGCCGGTGCAGCTGATCGACCGCGAGCTGTTCCGCTTCGACGAGATCTGGGCCGCCGCCGGGCATCCGAACGGCGTGTTCAGGCTGAGCCCGAAGGAACTGGGCGCGCTCACCGGCGCGCCGGTGCACGATGTCGTCGTCGTCCAGGCCTGACTTGCCGGTCGCCGCAGCACCGGTGCCCAGCCCGTGCACCAGCGTGTGCCGGATGAACGAACGCACCGGCTGGTGCGAAGGCTGCCTGCGCACGATCGCCGAGATCGCCGCGTGGGCGAGCCTGGACGACGGCGAGAAGCTCGCGGTCCACGACCGCCTTGCCGAACGCCGCGCGCAACTCGGGCAGGCCACGGGAAAACGAGAGCCGACATGAAGCAGCTGACCTTCTGGTTCGACCCGATCTCGCCGTTCGCGTACCTCGCGTTCGAGCGCCTGCCGCAGGTGCTCGAGGGCATCTCGTGCGACGTGCGCTACCAGCCGGTGCTGTTCGCAGGCCTGCTCAAGCACTGGGGACAGAAGGGCCCGGCGGAGATCGAACCGAAGCGCGCGTGGACGTTCCGCCACGTGCACTGGATCGCGCACCAGCACGGCATCGCGATGCAGACACCGGCGCAGCACCCGTTCAACCCGCTCGCGCACCTGCGCCTGCTGCTCGCCTGCGCGCCCGAAGGCGGCACGCCGAACCGCTACGCCTGCGAGACCGTGCTGCGCGACATCTGGGCGCGCGGCGGCGATGCGAGCGAGGCGCAGCGCCTGGCCGCGCTCGCGCAAACGCTGGCGCCGCGCCTCGATCCGGCGAGCGAGCAGGTGAAGGCGGCGCTGCGCGAGGCGGGCGTGCGCGCGATCGCGGCCGGCGTGTTCGGCGTGCCGACGATCGAGGTCGACGGCCGCCTGTTCTGGGGCGTCGACAGCCTCGCGATGCTCGCGGCCTGCCTGCAGGGCGACGCGTGGTTCGACGGGCCGGCCTGGGACCGTGAAGGCGCCCCGCGCGCTGGCGTCGTGCGCGGCTGAT
>Ga0207684_10004331_pt1 | contig 13423 bp, 13 predicted proteins | sample KBSK5501metaG_FD_184342 | JGI IMG/M metagenome (GOLD analysis project Ga0207684, IMG submission 184342) | Corn, switchgrass and miscanthus rhizosphere microbial communities from Kellogg Biological Station, Michigan, USA - KBS K5-50-1 metaG... | ecosystem: Host-associated > Plants > Roots >...
AATCGGCGAAAACGAAGCTGCGGAGAAAAATGAGCCAAAGACTCCGCGCGACGCGATCACCGAAGCCGCGGCGATTCGGCTGCGTCCGATTTTGATGACCGGTATCGCTGCCATCCTCGGTCTCACCCCGATGGCACTCTTCGGCGGCGCGAACATCCCGCTCGCGCGCGCTGTCGTTGGCGGAATTCTCGCCGCGCTCGCGCTCGTGCTCTTCGTCGTGCCGGTGCTCTACGTCTTGTTCAAGCGCGAGTCGAACCGGCAACAGCCGAGTCAAGCATGACCCCGCGCGAACTCCCATCGACTGATCCCAAGCGTGGCAACGCGTTTCTCTGGGTAGCGCGCGCGTCCCGCGTGCTGGTTGCGGCGTCTCGCCACAACGAACTTTTGCGATGGCCGTACACGCATCCATTGGGCGCCTCACACGGAATTCATGTTCGAAAAGTCCGCGACACCGAGACGGCGTCGCCAGCACGCGAGACGCGTGCGCTACCCAGAATGCTCGTGCTCGCCCTTGTGGTGATCGTCGTTTTCCAAAGTGGCTGTGAGTGGTTTCGACGTGAGCAAAGTCCCGGCACGCCGGTGCAGACTATTCATCCGAAACGTGGCGAGATCATTCGTCGCGTCACCCTTCCTGGAAACGTGATGGCTTATCAAGAGGCAACACTCTACGCCAAAGTCGCCGGTTATTTGAAAACGATCAGCGTGGACAAAGGCGATACCGTAAAGGAAAGTGACACTCTCGCCGAAATCGAAGCGCCCGAGATGTTGGCCGATCTCGTCAAAGCGAAAGCAGAAGCGGAAGCGGCACAGATCGATTACAAACGGGTGACCGAAGCGCAGAAAAAGGCCTCCGATTTGGTCATCCCGCAAACGGTGGATGCCGCGAAAGCGAAATCGGGCGTGGCGGTCGCCGGTCTGCAACGGATCGAGACGCTGCTGAGTTACGCGAAAATCACCGCGCCGTTTTCCGGAGTGATCACAAAGCGGTGGGTTGATCCCGGCGCGCTCATTCCCGCGCCTACATCGAGCGGGGCCGCAAAGAGCGCCGCGGTGCTGACACTCATGGATTTTACGACTGTCCGCATCGACGCGGCGATCCCGGACACGGAAGCGCCTCTCGTTAAAAAGGACTTGCCCGTCAAAGTGACCGTGGACGAGCTGCCGGGCCGCGCATTTCAAGGCACGATCACGCGCTTCGCTTACGCCTTGGATGAATCGACCAAAACGATGGCGACCGAAGTTGAAATTTCCAACCCTGACCTCGCGCTGCGCCCGGGCATGTGGGCAACTGTCGAGATCGAGCTGCAAAAGAAAGAAAACGCACTGCTCATTCCTGCCGAAGCGCTCGTTGCCGAGAAAAACAAGATGTCGATCTTCGTCGTGCGCGATAACAAGGCGCTCAAGGTCCCTGTCACGACCGGCTTCGATGATGGCGTAAACGTGGAAATCCTCAAAGGCTGTGGACCAAACGATTCCGTCATCGTCGCCGGCAAACAATCCGTCATCGACGGACAAAAAGTTCAAGCGACCGAAAGCAAATGAAACGCTGGTGTTTCGCTGTCGCGATCTTTGCCCTGTTCGCTCATTTCACCCCGAATGCTTTCGGGGCCGAATCAAAGTTGCTCACGATTAATCTGCCGGCCACACTGCGTTTGGCCGGCGCGCGGAATCTCGATGTTCAACTTGCGCGCGAAAAACTTGCCGAGGCGTATGGAGAGGAAGAAAGCGCAATCGAGCGATTTTTCCCGTGGCTCGCACCCGGTGCAACCTATCGGCGGCATGACAACCTGATCCAAAACACGGAGGGTTTGATCGAAGAAATTCATAAGCAAAGTTATGCGCCCGGTGGGACGGTTGCCGCTCAAACCGATGTCGGCGACGCGCTTTTCAAAGCGCTCGAAGCCCATCAACTTACGAAAGCCGCGCGCCACGCCCTCGACGGGCAGCAGAAGGAGACAATTCTCGCCGCCGCGCGCGGCTATTTCGATCTCGCCGCCGCGCACGAGGCGGTCGGAGTTGCGCGTGAAGCATTGCGGGCATCGACCGATTACGCAGCGGAGATTGATCGCGCCTTAGACGCGGGCATTGCTTTCAAAGGCGACGCGCTGCGCGTGAAAGTGCAGCAACAGCGCGACGAGATCGCATCGCGGCGAGCGGAAGAAAATGCGCGGCTCGCTTCTGCGAAACTGGTTCAGATTTTGCATCTCGATCCAACGGTCCAGCTAATGCCGCGCGATGCCAGCGTCGTGCCGCTCTCAATTGTTTCAACGAAAGAGCCACTCGGCGAACTTATCTCGCAGGCTTTGGCGGCGCGGCCCGAAACAAAAGAGAGCGCCGCGCTGCTCAGCGCCGCGCAGCATGCAAAGAACGGCGCGATTTACGGTCCGCTCATCCCGACTGTCGGCGGCCAGGCGTTCTTCGGCGGGATTGGCGGCGGAAAAGACAGCGAGACTGGACACTTCGGCGAATCCGAAGACTACATCGCTTCAATTTCTTGGCGCGTCGGGCCAGGCGGCCTTTTCGATTTCGGAAACATTCACGCCCGGCAAGCGCGTCTGCGCGGCGCCGCACTCATGGCCGACAAGGTGATCGATCAAGTTGCGAACGAAGTCATCACCGGCCAGACGCGCGTCCAGTCGCTCGCCGACCAGATCGCCACAGCAAAACGATCGCTTTCCGATGCAGAAGAAGCTTTGCGCCTCGGTCAGGAACGCAAAGAATTCGGCGTCGGCGTCGTTCTTGAGACGATTCAAGCTCAACAAGAGTTGTCACGTGTTCGTAACGATTATCTCAATATCGTGACCGAGTACAACAAAGCGCAGTATGCGTTATTGCGCGCTCTCAGCCAGCTTCCGGCGCCAGCCGATTGCAGCCGCAGTCGCTGACCGGGACTGATTCGCTTCCCGCAAACGTAACGCAAGCTAGGAAACGATCGTTACAAACAAATGTCGATGAAGCAGCGATTGCGTGGACTCGCGCGGGCGGGAGCCGCGCGAGTGGGCGGTAAAGCAGTGAGGGCAGCTGGCACGAGCACGGGGGTGCGAGTGACCAACTATTAGGATGGAAACTCCGATGAATTTCCTTTCCGTCAGGAGTGTGAAGCGAAGTCCCCGGACTTGGTCAGGGCAACTCGCGGCAGGGCCGTGAACGTGCGATGACCGCCGATGATTCACTGCTCGGAACAGGCAGCGGTTACGTCACGGGTTTTGCTTTCTGTGAACTGGCAACCGTGCGACAAGCAGCGCTCCCAGAAAAAAAAGCGCCGCGCTGTATGCGAATGCAATTGTCGTTCCCGCGACGGTCCATAACGCGCCGACAACGCTGCTGGAGATAAAGTCGCCAACGCCATTCACCGTCGCGAGAACGCCAAAGGCCATCCCATGATGACTTGGTTCGACTAGCTCTGCGCATAGCGAATCTTCGAGCGTCTCTTCAATTGCCACATAAATCCCACCGGACACGAAAACGAGGATGAATGTCCACACACTTACGGGAAGGAATATAACTGCCAGCGCCATCGTTCCGGCCAGGCCATAACCACTGGCCAGAAGCAGATTCTTTGGCATGCGATCAGCGAACCAACCCGCGATGAACGAGAAGCCTGCATAGAAAACATTGTGCAGAATGTAAAGCGAGATGGCGATGCTCGCCGCTTTCGCCATTCCGAGCGACCCCGCCAGCTTTTGCGTCGCCAGCAAAATAAGGAGGGTATGCGCGAAGTCTCCCGCGCCGAACAACCCAACTGCCAGCAAAAATTTTCGGTAAGCGCCGGGAAGCAGACGCAAGCGTTCGCCGAAAGAAATATGCGGGACTGGTGCACGTTGGCGTTCATTAACTAGAAAGGCAATGATAGCAGCCGCGAGCAACCCCGGAACCAGAGTGAAGACGAACAGAAGTCGGTAATTGTGATTGGAAAGCTGGAGAATGAACAATGCCGTTGCGGGGCCGACAATCGCGCCCAGCGTGTCCATCATTCGTTCGAGACCAAAAGCGCGCCCGTATGCTGCGGGGTCGACCGAGCCGGCGAGTAACGCCTTGCGCACTGGCGTGCGAACCCCTCGCCCGAACCATGCACCGGCGCGCGCCCACAGCACATGCCACGCGCTTGTCGCCAGGCCTAACGCAGCCGTTCCCAAAGCGGTGACGACGTAACCCGCAACCGCGATCGGTTTCCGGCGCTGCAGTCGGTCGGTATAATAACCGGACGCCATTTTGGCAAAGCTCGACAGCCCATCGGAGACGCCTTCGATCAGACCGAGCCATGCCGCGGCCACGCCGAGCGTCGCGAGAAATGCCGGCATGGCCGCGGTCGCAATTTCATGTGACCAGTCACTGAAGAGCGAAGCCAGGCCGATTCCAATGACGGTTCGGTTTAGCCACCGACCTTTGGTTCGCGTCTGCGCATTGGTCGCTACGGCCATCGGGTTCCAGTTGGTTAAACTTCTTCAGTCCGTTGTGATCTCACGAATGAAGAACAACGCCAGGAACGACGACATACATGGTTTACTCTTCTATGTCCCCGACGCTCAAGATCTGATTCGCTGACGATAGCGCCGACCCCAAGCGTGCATAGCCTCGACTGTCGGTTGGAAAAACTTCTGCGCGATTAGCGTTGGCACAAATGCGCTCAAAATCACGACACTCACAAGAATTGTGTACTGGCGCTGGTCGGCCGGTAGGGTTCACAAAATCCGAGGCGCTCTAGAGCCCGCGCGGAGGCTCGTTACCGTGGGTCCGGGAAACAATCTTCTCATCCAGTGACCAATGTCCGGCGCCGACGATGAGCAGAAAGAGCAACCCAACCAACATGGAAAAGTCAGCGCGCGCCTCGTGCACCATGCTGAGAAACCCATAGCGGGGCAGCTTCGGAAGCGTGAACATCCCGAAAGCTTGCCCGAGCAGGATCGGGATTTTCGTTGAAAGAATCGCCACCGAAATGTCGATCAGCAGCGGAATCGCGGCGAGCCGCGTCAGCAGTCCAGCCAGCAGCATCACCCCGCAGACAATTTCCACGCCGCCTACAAACGGAGCCATCACTTCCGGGGCGGGAATGCCGATCTTGGTGAATCGGCCCACGCCAAGGTCACCGGGATAAAGGAACTTTTGCACGCCTTCCAAAAAGAAGATTCCTCCAACCATGAGCCGGATCAGAATCGTGGCGGCTGGAGCTCTTGAGAACATCATCCGCGAAATCATCGGCAGTTTTCTCGCTTACAATTTTGGCGTGAATTGCGAGAGATCATAGATGCCCAGTTTTTTCTCGATCTGCGCCACGCGATCCACGACCTTGAAAAAACCATCGTCGCCGAATAATTCGTCTTCTTTTTTCTCGAAATCTTCGCCTAACGAGTCGAACTCGTGCGCGCTGACAATCCCGCGGAAAGCGGGAAACAAGACTGTGTCCTCGCGGGCTTCATGCGGACTGTACATGCGGATAAACTGACGCATCGAATCAGCGAGATTTCGCCGGTCGTCCGCGTTTTTGAGCGCCGGGCTGGTGGCCAGATGCATGGTGATGTCGGTCAGCCGCTGCCCTGCTTGATGCTGCTGCAAAAGCACATCCACCAGATCGACCAGCTTGTTGGCCTTCCTGAAACGCGGGAAAAGAAAATTCTCTTCCAGTTTCTCGTGATCATCCTCGACGAAGTCGCGGATGATTTTGCCGGATTCGGCCAGCGGTTCCGGCGGTAAATCCTCGTTAGCATCCATGCGCCGCAGTGCTTCGCCGTAAACAAGCAGGATGCGTTTGAGTACCCCATGCTCACGCATTAGGTCTTCGGGAGGCGATACTTCGTTATTTTTCTTTTCTTCTTCTTTGGCCAGCAAGTTAACCGCGGCGCCAACCGCCGAAGTCGCGAGTACAATGCCGCCCGCCTTCAGGAATTTTCTGCGGCTGGATTGGTCGATCGTTTTCATAGATTTTTCAAATGACACTCGTTCAAGTTACGGCAGAAGTCGGCCGTGAAAACAATCGGGAGATTTCGTTCATCTCCGCGCCGAGTTGGTTCGCGATGGGATTGAGATACTGCGCAAGCTCCTCGGGCACCTTCCCATATCCTTGCAAGGACCGGCTATCGAGCTCGATTAGCATTTCCCAGAGCAGTGCGGCTTGTCCGACGATCGATTGCGCGGTCCCTACGACACTAACCTCCAATTGAAGATCATCGCGCAGCCGCGCCATTAGCTGCCGGATCTTTGCAATCTTGCTGTGCAACTCTTTCTTCTGCGCCGGCGAAAATGTGTCCTGCTGGCAATACATTACTCCTGATTGCACCTGTCCCTTCGCCCAGTTGTCCCATTCGCAGAGCGCCTTATCCACAAGTTGCAGAGTGATCGAGATGCTGCGGCGATGATTTTCGTCGAGTTTTGCAGGCGGGGAATTGGAAGGTTCGGTCATCGTCAATCCGAAATGTTATCGTCGATCTCTTCTCGATCTTCCACCGAGAGGACGCCCAGTCGTCGCCGATAAAGTTGCCCCCACGCGTGCATCGCTTGCTTGGACGGTTGAAAGAGTTTCTGGGCGAAGAGCGTCGGCACGAGCGCGCTCAGAATCACCACCGTCACCAGAATGGTATACTGCCGCTGATCAATGATCTTATTTTGATATCCGAACAGCGCCGAAATCGTGCCGAAAGTCAGGCCTGTCGCCATGAGCAACGTGGTGTAAGCAGCCTCACCTGGGCGCATGTAATGCAGGCGCGCCAGCGGCCAGACGCCGATGGTTTTCGTCACCATTTTTAGCAGGAGAAGACCTGCCACAATCGCGAGCGCAGGCCAGAGTGCCGGCAGCGAAACATAAAGTCCGGCTTTGATGAAATAGAATGGTGTAAACATCGCGAAGGCGATGCTGCGCATTCGCCGAACCAGCGTCTTATCGCGCAAGAACACTCCCGCCACGACCAGGCCAACGAGATACGCCGGCAGGACTGCTTCGCTCTTTGCCGTGGTGGCGAGGCCGCCGAGAAAGAATAGAACGAAAAAGATGAACTTTACTTCCGGTTCGCTCACGCGTGTCGCACCCAACTTTTCGATGATCGTTTTCGTCCATGACGGCATAAACCAAAGCGCCACGCACATGCTGACTACGAACACGAGCAGCCAGATGTTGTAGTTTGCGAAAAGTCCGCCGAGCGCCAGGACGGTGCCAAAATCGGTGATGAAGCAGGCGGCCAGAATCATCTTTCCCATCGCGGTGTCGCTATAGCCGCCTTCGATTAAAACCGCGTAAACGACCGCGACTGAGGTCGTGGAGAGCGCGATGCCCGCGATCTGTGCTTGGTGCAATGGCCAGCCGAGAACGAATTGTGCGAAGAGCCAAACCACGCCAAAGGGAACCGCGAAAGAGAGAACGCCGATGAGCAAGCTGGCGCGCAGATTCGCCTTGAGCGATCGCGGATCGATTTCCGCGCCGGCGAGAAAGGTCAGCACGCCACTCCCGAGCATGGCCAGAAAATTGATCCACTCGTTGTTCGCCTGGAGATGGAGGAAATTTCCTGCCAGAACCCCGACGAGGATTTCAATCAGCGCGACCGATATTCCGGCCCAGATCGAGATCAGACTGGCCGCCAGCGCCAGGCCCATCCAAATCGCTGCTACGAACCAAATGTTTTGCAGAACGGTACTTGTTTCGCCCGAACCCGCCAAAATATTAGTAAGCATAATAAAACTCCTGCTGCGCATCGCTGCGCCAACAGGAGTCATTAGCTCTGAATACGGTCAGGCGGTTTTCCCGTTTAGCCGGGAAGGCAAACTCCATTGCCTGGTCGGAAAGTAATTGCGAACTTAGTTTCGATCAAACAAAACTCGCCCGCTGAATTTGATCAGCTAAAACCTTAGGTTTAAATCGGCCTGGAAAAGCTGGAAGTTTTTCAATTACTTGAGCTTCCCGCTTTCGATTTAGGGAGGGCAAGTCCATTGAGGCGTGGAGCCTTCCTCCGCAACGACCGCAAGAGGAGTAAAGCTATGGCGATTGGGAAAACGCGTGCCTAAGAGGCGAGGATTGATTTTCCCGCCGGTTTGAGGAAAACTTGGCTCCCCTAAAGGCATGCAGCACGTTACCGCGTTCTCACGTCCGCAAACTGTCCCGGCTGCGCCTGCCGTCGCGCGCAAGCCTAACTTGTGGATTCTGGACAGTTGGCGCGACCTGGTTCTCTACGTCTGCACGCCGCTGTTGATCGTGCCGATATTCGTCGTGGCCCAGGCGCGTTGGAGCGCGGAAGACATTTATCTTTTTGTCGCTGCCTTCGGCGCGATGGTCACCACCTGCCAGGGATGATCCGCGCCTACGGCGATCGCGCGTTATTCGAGCGCTTCAAGTGGCGGTTCGTTTTTGCACCGATTTTTTTGATAGTCGTCTGCGTGATGTTTTTTTTGTGGGACCTCAAAGGCGTTGTGCTGGTCGCCTTTATTTGGGGCGTTTGGCACGGCATGATGCAAACGTACGGGTTCTCTCGGATCTATGATGCGAAAGTGGGCTCATTCGCTGCGCTGACGCGTCGTCTCGATTTCGCATTGTGCGGGATCTGGTTTGCAACCGCCGTCCTTCTCTCGTCGCAGCGAATGACCGATACACTGGAAAGCTATTATGCCGCGGGTGGACCTTTCATTCCACCGGGACTCCTCCGAGCGGCGCAGCAAGGGCTGTTTGCCTTGGCCATCGCTGTTTCAGGCTTATTTCTGGCAAACTTTGTCCGTATGTGGATCTCCGGGAAGCGGCCAAATCCGATAAAGCTGGTGCTTCTCATCACGAGCATTGCTTTTTGGTGGTACTGCAACAACATCGTGGCGAGCGTTCTCGTCGGCATTGCGTTGTTCGAAGTATTTCACGATGTCCAGTACCTCTCGCTAGTTTGGATCTATAATCGCAAACGGGTTGAGACAGACAGCTCCATCGGCGGGTTTATGCGTTTCGTGTTCCGGCGCAGTGGCTCGCTGGTTGGCCTGTATGTGGGGCTGATCTTCGCTTACGGGGCACTCGGCTATTTCAAGTCGAATATCGGCATCGAAACAATCAAACGCATGCTCACCGGTGTGGTGACCGCTTCGGCGCTGCTCCATTTTTATTACGACGGATTCATTTGGAAGGTACGTGAGAAATCCACCCGGCAATCGCTCGGCATCGGTGGCGGCACAGCCGATGTTTCCACAACGGGTTTTCTCCCGAGTTGGGCCTGGCACGGTGCGAAATGGGTGGCTGTTTTTGTCATTCCCCTTGGGGCGCTCTGGTTTACGGAGGTGCGTGCCCCTCGGGATAAGCTTGAACGTCTTGCCTCGATCGTCGCCGACCTTCCGGGTGGTGCGCGAGCGCATGTTAATTACGCCACGGCTCTGCAAGAGGCGGGCCGGCTCGATGAAGCGGCCGAGGAATTTTCTACCGCACTACGTCTTAATCCCGGTTCGGCAAAGGCCCACGTCAATCTCGCCGGCGTCCTGATTGGCAAAGGAAAACTGGAAGAGGCGTAGACTCATTTTGAAGCAGCGTTGCGGATCGAACCGAATAACGCCGAGTACCATTCGGGCTACTCCTTTGTTCTGGACCAACTCGGCCGCACCGATCAAGCGGCGGCGGAATGCGAAGCTGCCGTCCGGCTGGAACCAAAGTCGGCCCAGGCTCGGTCCAGCTATGGCGCCTTTCTGGAAAAACACAGCAAACTCGAGGAGGCAACGGCGCAATATCGGCAGGCTGTGCAGCTTGATCCTCGTTTTGGCGATGCTCATTACGATCTCGCCAGTGCGCTTTTCGCAACAGGCGACCTGCCAGAAGCAAAGACGCATTATCTGGAGGCGTCCCGGCTCGAACCAAAGCGCGCCCAACCGCACAACGACTTGGGGAAGATTTTCATGCGCGAGGGCAACGTGTCCCAGGCAATCTCGCAATTCGAAGAAGCGTTACGTCTTCATCCCGACTTTCCGGAGGCCGAGGAAAACTTGCGCATGGCCAAGGCAAGCGACGGTCAGTTTCTTTCGCCATCGCCCAAGTAGGGATCTTTGCTCGGCTGCCCTCAGCACCCTCAATTTGGATGAGGTAATCTACGGATTCGTTTTCGGCTTCGAAGTTGGCGATGGCGCCGCTGCTGGTGCAGTCGACAGAGGCGCTGAAGGAGACGCGGCGGGCGTTGCGCTACCAGCCGGCAGAACGCCGACGCCGGAATCAGGCACGGGGGAAGCGGCAGGTGATGACTGCGATGTTGGAGATGCCGGCGATGCTTGGGCCGCTGCCTGTTTCTTCATCAATTCACGCCGCAGGGCGCTCTCGCCGCCCACGCTCCTGTGCGCGTAAAGAATCGACAATGCAAATGCCACCACGAAAAAAATTCCGGCTAACCAGGCCGTGAACTTGACCAGCACATTGGTAGTTTGAGCTCCGAAAATGTTCTCCGTGACCGCGCCGCCAAAAGCCGCTCCAAGTCCTTCGCTCTTAGGCCGTTGCATCAAAATCACAAGAACCATGAGCAGGGCGACGAGCAGCCAAATGGCCAGAAGCACATTGATTAGAATGTTCACGGGGAGCGTGGAATATGACTGAAGTAAGAGGAGAAGCAAACGTCTAACCCGGAATTGCAAAAATGACGAATGACGAAAACCGAATGACGAATTAAGAACGAAAACCCGAATGACGAAAGCGTTTCACACTCGCTTTCATCAATTCATTCGAGCTTAGTCATTCTCTTCCATTCCTTCGACATTCGTCATTCGTGCTTCGTCATTTTTTTTGATCTTGTTCCAAATCGCATCCAGGTCGCCCAAGCCGACGTCTCCGAGCTGTTTACCCTGCGCGCGCAACGCGTCCTCTAGGCGATTGAAGCGCTCGGCAAACTTATCCGTGGCGATCTGCAAAGTACTTTCGGCATCGAGCTTGCATTTTCGGGCCAGGTTCACCACCGCGAACAGAAGATCGCCAATTTCATCCTCGATGGAAGCTCGGTCTTCCAAGGCGATAGCCGTCCTGGTCTCCGTCAGTTCCTCGTCGACTTTGGCAATCACGTCGCTCAACTCACTCCAATCGAAATTCACGCGGGCCGCTTTTGATTGTGCTTTCTGCGCGCGCATGAGGGCAGGTAATGCCTCGGGAACACTGTCGAGATAATGCGTGTGACTCTCTTTCTTTTCGTCGTGCTTGATCGACTCCCATTGTTTAAGGACCGCGCCGCTATCCTTCAGGTTGGTCCGGCCGAAGACGTGCGGGTGACGTCGCACCAATTTCGCTGATACTTCAGCAACAACCTCATCGATGTCGAAACGACCGCCTTCGCGAGCGATTTCCGCATGCATGACGACATGTAAAAGAAGATCCCCAAGTTCTTCGCGCAAATTGGCCGTGTCGTTGGCGCGAACCGCGCCCGCTACTTCGTACGCCTCCTCGATTAACTGCGGCAGCAATGATTGGTGGGTTTGTTCCCGGTCCCACGGACAGCCGCCGGGGGCGCGCAGCTTGGCGACGATGTCGCAAAGTCTTTTAAACTCTGTCATTCTGAGCGAAGCGCAGCGAAAGCCTGCCCTGAGCGGTAGTCGAACGGGTCGAAGAATCCCGCCGCGTTAGCTGGAAGTTTTGCCACGGGATTCCTCGGCTTCGCTCGGAATGACAGCTCAAATGCGCCAGAGCGAGCGGTGTGTGCCGAACTCCGAAATCTCACCCGACGTTTTTTTGCTCACATAAATCGTGATCACGATCACGCTGACCAGCGTGCCGAAGAAGATAGATGCGACTAGCCACCAGGGAATATGCCCGACACCAAAGGCATGGAAAAAAGAAAGCACGCTGTTCATCGCCGTCGGGGCGTGCAAAAAGATTTTCGTAACCCAGGCCACCATAATAAGAACGAAAATAAAAACGTAATTGCGTTTCAAGCGGCGGCCGATCGCTTCCAGTTTGCTGATTTTGAAACACGGCAAAATCAGGTCTTCGCAAACCAGCTTTTTCCATTCCCCCTGCAACATGTCACGGTTCTCCATCACCATTGGCACGAGAAAATGCGCCTCGAGCATACGTACGCGTGCCCGAAAAGCGTCGTAGAACCGATAGCGCCGCGCCTCGATCCAAAGCATTACCCAGACAATGGCCAGATTAAAAAAGAAGATGATGTGCGGCACTTCGCGATTAGAAAACGCGATCGTGATGATAGCGGTGCTGCTGGTGATGGCCCAGTTCGTGGTGATATCCAGTCGCTGTCGCCAAACCATGATGCGGCCCAGCTCTCCGCGGTAAAAGTGCGACATAGCGTTGACGTAACCCGGGTCGTAGATGCTGCGCTGAAGCGAGACGGTCGCTTCGTCATTCGGACCTTGGACGATATTTTCAGTTGCCACAGCTGCTCGCTTAACTGGATAACTGCTTTCCCAAGCAGAATCCAATAAATCCTCGCTTATGGCCATCGCCCTCGCCGATCTCCTCGATCCAAAACATGTCGATCTAGATCTGCGAACCCGCGCACCTGAAACTGCCCTTGGTAAGATTGTTCATTTGCTAGCTGCGGACGAGCCAATCGAGGACCCGGAGAAATTTCTCCAGCAATTACTGTCTCGTGAGCGCGAGAGTCCGAGCGCAGTTGAGGATGGCGTGGCATTTCCCCATGCGCGGACCGATTTGGTGAAAAAAATTGTGCTTGGAATTGGTCGCAGTCGCGCTGGCATACCCTTTGGAAAAAGGGGCCGAGCCCGCCTTATTTTTGTGATCGGCGTTCCGCAGCGGCTGGTTAACGATTATCTGATCTGCGTCGGTGCATTGGCCCGCTTATTAAAAGACGACGTCGTGCGAAATCGTCTTCTCAACGCCGACACGCCGGAGCAATTCATCGAAATCTTGCGAACGGGAACAGAATAACAGTCTCGGATGAGGGCGGAATCCTCCCCCGCAGCGCGAAGCATTGTCATCCCGACCGAGGGAGGGATCTCACAGTCGAAGCGAACGTTACGCTGATTAAATTAGCGTGACCCATAGGCCTTTGAGAGATCCTTCACTGCGTTCAGGATGACACCGCGATGATACCGGCAGGTAGAAGTACCATCAGCTCGCAATCACTCCGAACTGTTATCCCGACCGAGGGAGGGATCTCACAGCCCAAGCGAACGTTACTCTAGGTAAAAGAGCGTGATCAATGGGCTTTTGGGAGATCTAAATCCTGTCATTTCGACCGGAGTGGAGAAATTTCTCGCTGGTTCGGTTTCGGCTTGTGGTCTCCCTCAAAAATAGTAATAGATGTCTCCACCCATTCGACTCCGCTCAGGGCAAGACTTTCGGTCGGCATGACAAACAGATCCGCTTAGTAAAAGCCGCGCTCTCCAGAGCGGAGTGTCTTCTCGCCGGCGGTTGGAAAACCGCCGCTTACAGGTGCTCCAGAGTTATTGATCAATCGGCCGGGGAGGAGCCTCGATCTGGCTCCTTATCCTCACCGCGGCAGATTGTAAATAACTCTGCGGCGCCGGC
>Ga0207684_10004334_pt1 | contig 13415 bp, 12 predicted proteins | sample KBSK5501metaG_FD_184342 | JGI IMG/M metagenome (GOLD analysis project Ga0207684, IMG submission 184342) | Corn, switchgrass and miscanthus rhizosphere microbial communities from Kellogg Biological Station, Michigan, USA - KBS K5-50-1 metaG... | ecosystem: Host-associated > Plants > Roots >...
GGCGCGGGCGTGCGCGGGCTGTCGGGGATCTCGCCGGTCCGGGGACGGATCATCCGCCCGCTCATCGCGCTGCGCCGATCGGCCCTCGAGGCCGAGCTTCGCCGCGCCGGGCTCTCATGGGTCGAGGATCCGACGAACCGAGATCCGAAGTTCCTCCGTAACCGCATCCGCCACGAGCTCCTCCCGCTTCTCTCCGATTCCTACAATCCCGAGATTGCGGCCGCGCTTGTGCGGCTGGCAACCCTGGCGCGCGAGACCGTGACCGCGCTCGACGAGGCCGCCGCCGCGGAGCTCGACCGGCTCGCCGTCTGGGGCGACCGCGCGGTGACGCTTCGGCTCGCGGCCGTGCGCGCGCTGCCGCGTCCGATCGCCGCCGAGATCTTGCGTCAGGCCGCGGCGCGCCTGGGCAGCCGAGCTCCGCTCCGGGCGTGGGCGCACCGGGGCCTCAAGCGGGTCCTCGCGGTCCCGGCGCCCCGCCGTCCGTTCAAGCTGGGCGGAGTGACCGTCGAAGTCAGCGGCGCGCTGACGCGGCTCGCGTCGGCGCCGCTGCCGGCGCTGACCGAGCGGATCGTCGGCGTGCCCGGGCGTACCGAGCTGCCCGAGATCGGCCAGGCGCTCGAGGCGCGGCTGATCGGCGCGGACGCCTACACGATTCCGCGCGAGCCGAGCCGCGTGGCCTTCGACGCCGACGATCTCGCCGCGCCGCTGATCGTCCGCGCCCGGAGGCGCGGGGAGCGCTTCGTCGCCTTCGGCGGGGCCGAGCGGCGACTCAAGACGCTCCTGATCGAAGCGAAGGTGCCGCGCTGGGATCGCGGCCGGGTACCGGTCATCGAAGCGGGGGGCACGATCGTCTGGGTCGGCCACCTGCGCCGCTCCGCCGCGGCGCGCGTGACGGCGCGGACGAGACGCGTGCTCGAGCTGGCGCTGGTCCCGCTGGCGCAGCCCGACCGCCCCCAGTAGAGTAGGAGGCCGAGTCGCCGATGAATTCACTGATCGCGCTGGTGTTCGTGTTGCTCCTTGCTACCCCCGCGTGGGCACAGCAGCGTCCTGCCGCGCCCGAAGCGCGCCCGGCTCCGAAGACGGACCCCAAGGCTGTCCTTCGCGCGATGGAGGACGCGTTCAGCGCGGTCGCCGATCGCGTCACGCCGGCGGTCGTGCACGTCAGCACCGTACAGAAGAAGGGCGCCGGGGGCCCGGCCGAGGAAGCGCCGGAGCGGTTCAAGGAGTTCTTCGGCGAAGAGTTCTACGAACGCTACTTCCGCCGGCGTCCGCGCGAGGATGCGCGCGCCACCGGCTCGGGCGTCCTGGTGGATCCGAGGGGATACATCTTGACGAACAACCACGTGATCGAGAACGCTCAGGACATCATCGTGCGCCTCTCGGATCAGCGGAAGTTCAACGCCCGCCTCGTGGGTCGCGACCCGAAGAGCGACATCGCCGTGCTCAAGGTCGACGCGCCGCGCCCGCTGCCGGCCGCCGAGCTGGGCGACTCCGATCATCTGCGCGTCGGTCAGTGGGCGATCGCGATCGGCAACCCGTTCGGGCTCGACCGCACCGTGACGGTGGGGATCATCTCGGCCACCGCGCGCACCCGCGTGGGCGTGACGCAATACGACAACTTCATCCAGACCGACGCCTCGATCAACCCCGGCAACTCGGGTGGCCCGCTCCTGAACATCGACGGCAAGGTGATCGGGATCAACACGGCCATCGTGGCCGCCGGCCAGGGCATCGGCTTCTCGATTCCGATCAACCAGGCGAAGGACGTGATGCAGCAGCTCATCACGCGCGGCAAGGTGGTGCGCGGCTGGCTCGGCATCGTCATCCAGGACGTGACCGATCAGCTCGCCGGGAGCTTCGGGGTCAAGGAGCGTGAAGGCGTCCTGGTGGCCGAGGTGATGAAGGGGAGTCCTGCCGAGACCGCGGGCCTCAAGGCCGGCGACGTCGTCGTCGAGCTGAGCGGCACGCCGATCAAGGAGGTGCCCGACCTCCAGCGTCGGATCGCGTCCATTCGTCCGGGGCAGACGATGAAGCTGGTCGTGATCCGCGACAAGAAGCCCGTGCCGGTCACCGTGAAGATCGGCGAGATGCCGGCCGACGAGCCGCTCGTCGCCGAGGCGCCCGGCAACGACGAGTGGGGCCTGAGCGTCGAGGCGCTCACGGGCGACGCCGCGCTTCGGCTGGACCTGCCGGTCTCGCGCGGCCTCCTCGTCACCGAGGTGCAGCCCGGCAGCCCCGCCGAGAAGGCCGGGCTCCGGCGCGGCGACGTGATCCTGGAGCTCTCGCGCCGTCCGGCCGACGATCCGGCCGCGCTCTTCAAGGCGCTCTCGGCGCTCAAGCCCGGCGAGTCCGTCCTGATCTACGTCCACCGCGCGGGTGGCAGCGGCGGTGGCACCAACCAGTACCTCACGATGGAACGCTCGCGCCAGCGGTGACGGGCCTGGACGCGCAGACGGCGCGCCGGGGCACGGTCCTCGTCGTCGACGACGAGGAAGGCGTGCGCGCCTCGGTGCGGGCGATCCTCGAGGAAACCTGCGACGTCCTCGAAGCCGCGAACGGCGCCCAGGCGCTCGAGGTCATGAAGGCTCACGAGATCGATCTCGTGATGCTGGACCAGCGGATGCCGGGGGAGGCCGGGATCGACGTCCTGCCCCGCATCAAGGCCGCCGACCCCTCGACCGTGGTGGTCATCGCGACCGCCGTGCGTGAGCTCCGGACCGCTGTCGAAGCGCTCAAGCGCGGCGCGTACGATTACCTGACCAAGCCGTTCGACGTGGACGACATCCTCATGCTGGCCCAGCGCGCGCTCGACAAGCGTGCGCTGGAGCGCGAGGTGCTCTATCTGCGCTCGGCGCTCGCCGGCGGCGCACCCGACGCGGGCGGTCTCGCGGGATCGTTCGAGCGCATGGTGGGCCGTCATCCGGAGATGGCCCGCATCTACCAGCGCTCTAATAATCACGGATAGTTAGCCTCGATCCGTAGCTCCCGTGGACGCGGGTGGACGGACGTGGATCGGCTCTGATCCCGCCAGGATCGCATCGAAGTTGACCCGTTGTTCGTGACGCTCGCGCTCGAGGTGTCCGTACGTGCTTTCCGTCTGCTCGATCGAGGCGTGACCGAGCTGGTCGCGGACCCAGCGGAGATCGGCACCCTCCTCGAGCATCCAGGTGGCGTAGGTGTGCCGCATGGCGTGCGGTTTTCGATCCGAGAGCCTGGCCGCTTCAAGGAGTGGGCGCCAGACCCGTTCATGGAAAGTCTGATAGCGGGAGATCCGACCTGACCGATTCGGAAAGACGAGTTCTCGTGCCTCTGGAGACCAGCCGCTGAGGCCGGCTTCAAGGTCCATTGCCTCAAGGTGACCTTTGAGCGCGTTCAGCACGCCGGGCGTCACCTTCACCCAGCGGGCATCGCCGTCCTTGCATCGCTCGATACGCTGGACGGGATCAGACCAGGTTCGGCGAATATGGAGACGCTGGCGCGCCCAATCGATGTCCGACCGCTGGAGCGCCACGGTCTCGCCCCACCGAGTCCCGGCACCGAATGAAACCATGAGGAACGCCCACCACCGCGGCTGTAGCTCTCGACAGGCGGATAGGAGCCGCTGCGCCTCTTCTCGCCTGAACCACTGAAGGTCCTCAGCTCGTGTGCCCTTACGTAGCTTCCCGACGAAGAACTTCAGATCGGCTGCTGGGTTCGTCCCGCGATAGCCGTGGACGTTCTGCTGCCACTGATAGAACCTCGAGAGGGGATTCTGAACATGTCCAATCGTCGCCCTACTCTGTCCCGCGCGGCGGATGGCAAGGATAACGCCGCCTAGGTCTTCTCGCGTTAGCCGATTCCAGGGGACCTTTCCTATCAGCGGCCATGCCCAGCGTGCGAGGCGTAGTCGGTACTGGCGAGCCGTGCTCGCTCGAATGTTGCCCAGGGTGAGCTGGCCCTCGATGAAGGCTGACACCGCCTCGCGGAGCGGCAGGTACGTCTTACGCCGGTCCTTCTTCGTCTCGTTCAGCGCCTGGGCGACGTCCACCCCCGCGAGTCCGAGACGGTTGAAGTGACGGACGAGTTCAATGGCCTCATCTTGGGTCTCCACGACCCGCGAGAGTCGCCTTGCGTTCGCCGGCCGAATTAGAACGCGCCAGCGTGGACCATACTTGACATGGGTGGCGGTGACGGTCGCGGCGCCCATACGACCCCCCTGTGAGCTTGAAGTGCAGGCGCCGTTATACGTGGGAGTGGCCCTCGTCCGCAAGGGGGAGCCTGTTAAGCGAGTCCGCGTCGAAGCCAAGCGCGCGCAGGTTGCGGATCAAGGTCGGACGGCCTTGTGTCCTGAACCGTTCAAACCATTCGTCGAACTCTTGGCGCCGCACGAGGACCTTGCGGCCGGGTCGGTAACAGGGGAGCGCGCGATCCGGCGGCAGTGCTAGCCATTTCCGCAGCTGACGCACGCTCAGCTTTGTGTAGGCGGCCAGCTCCGGCAACGTGAGGTACTCGTCAGGTGTCATGCCGACTCGCGCAACCCTCGCGACAACCTCCGCCGAACAGCCACCACTGATCCGCGAAGCGCCACAAGTTCTTCATTTCTTGCGGATGTAACCTGCGTCGGCAAGATCGCGCTCACCGATGTCGACGAGGTCGAGGAAGGCGGCGACATAGTTTCGGTAGCCACCATCCTTCTGGATCGTGTTGAGCACCCACTCGACCTGATCACGCCGGTCGGCGGGGACGACGTTCAAGAGGTAGCGCCCGAAGCGCTCGCCGGGCTCCCCGCCGTCCGAGGGTCCACCGCGGGCCGGCAGGCCAAGTGCCTGATTCACCCGCTCCTGGAGAGCCTCCTCGGTCATCTGCTCGGCGTCCTCGACCAAGGCGTTGAACCGCGCGGGCTCGCGCTCCACCGCCGCGGCAATGATCGCGGCCTTGTGCGACCCGATCTTCGCGACCTTCTCGGTCGCCGCGGCGCGTTCATCCGTGGGCAGGCGCCCGAGCATGTCGTGAATCCTGAGAAAGCGCCGGAAGGTGCGCGGCTTGATCCCGATGCGCTCGACGAAGTAGTGCTCGGGGTCCGAGTAGCCGAAGTGCTCCCAGATTTTCTCGTCGTAGGCGTCCCGCACCGCCTGGGCGAAGTCGAGGTAGATGTCCAAAGCGCCGCGGGCGAGGCGCTGGAGGCGGGCATCGATCTCCTCCCAGCGGGCTGGGGGCACCGTTCGGTGGACCTCGGGTGTCTTTTCGATCAGGGCTTCGAGACTACGCTTGCTGCCTCGCATGACTCGCCTCCAATTGGCCCGGCGGGCCAACTTTTAAACCTCTTGGGGTTCACTGCGCTCCGTCGAGACATGGCCGTTGCCATCAGGACGGTGATGTGGACCATGGGGATGATCCAGACGGTCCTGTGCCTTTTCAGCTGGATGATTTCTCTTTCGCGAAGAACCTGGACCACGGTCCCGATCGTCCTGAGCCTGGTCGCCGGGATCCAACAGGCTCGTGCCGTCCGCGCCGGGATGCAGTTCAGGGCGCGGGAAGCGCGGGATCTGCGGGTTTTCGTCACCGGCCTGCCCCTTGTTTTGCACGCTGGTGCATTGATCAGAATCTGCAAAACCGCCGTGAACGCGGTCTGGAGATCCCGCAGAACCCGCAGATCCCGCGGATTGATTCTCGCCGTGACGGGACCGAACGAGCTTCCAACGAGCGCGGTGCTCGCCCGGCGCGCGAACGATCGAGACGGTGACGCCTTCTCCGAGGCTGTAGTAGCGTCCGGCGTGTTTCGTGAGCCAGTGACCGAGGCTCTGGAGTCGGCCGATGTCGTCCTTGCCCTGCACAGGAAGCCCGACCTCTTCGTGGGTCGCGATAGCCAGCAGATCCGGAGGAGTCGTAGGGTTGTCGCGACGCTCCTGCCACAAGCGCCGTACGAAGCGCCTGCCCTCGTCACTATCGATGTCGAGCGCCTCGTAGCTGGTATCGAGGTTGCCCAGGAACCCCTTGATGCCGGCGGTCTCCAGGATGCCGCCGATGACACGTGCCCAAGACTCATACATCCCGAGCGTCACGGAGCCGGGGGGGCGTCCGGCGGCGAGCCAAGCCGTCACCAGAGTCAGAACGGCGTGCACCAGTTCGGCTCGGTGGGAGGCGACCCAAACCAGAAGGTCCGGATGTCGAAACGCGCTCTGATCACGGAGCCAGGGGCGCTCGAGTTCCGCGTTGATCTCCGAGACGACAGTCCGACGGCGGAAGTCGGTGCTCATCGTGAGGTTGTTCGCGGTGGCGAGCCACGCGTTGCGGACCGGCAGGGTGACCGTTTTGTTCAGGCCTAGGATGCGGTCCTTCAGAACTGGACTGGTGAGGGCGGCCGAGAGGTGCGGATTATCGAGATGCCCCGTGAGATTGTCGAAGGCCACCACGATCGGCGCTTCCATCAAGACGGAGGTCAACTTCTTCCGCCACTCGGCGGAATCGCCGGCCTCCGTAAGCATTGCCGGCGTGTCTCCAGTGGCGATCAGCAGGATCGTCATGACGAGGAGGGAGGCGCCGGTTCCCGGCGAAGGCTTCTTAAAGAGGAACAGCGGTGTGAGGCCGCCGATAAGCCCGCGAGCGATGATCGTGATGATCGTGGCAACGGCATGGGCCTGATCCGCGTCGCTGACGAAAGGAAAGTCGCAGAAGGGCTCGAGGATCATCTTGACGGCCGCCTGGAGCTCGTCGCGACTGGGCGTGCGTGATACCGGCCGCACGACGAAGCCAGGCGGAGGTGCATAGATACAACGGCTGGCGGCATCGTAGCCCGGGACATCATGGATGGCGCCGCTCGGTGCCACGATCGGCGTGGCGACGATCCGGTCGAGGATCGGCAACGGCGGCTCCGGCTTGGCGAGCAGATCCCTCACGAGCTTCTCCGGCGGGGTGACGGGCTTCTCGACCACGATGTCGCCCTGGCGGACCTCGTTAATGAAGCGGATCATCCTGCCGAGGAAGTGGGTGAGCCCATCCTTGTCGAGCACCCGGGCGAATAGACGGCCGTCGTCGTCCCGCGTGATCGTCACGATCGCGCCGCCGCGGGCGAAGAGGGCGGGTGGATTGCTGCGCGGACGGACGATTCGCCGGCCCGCGCTGTCGGTGCCGATGTCGACCAGCGGCCCACCGCCGTTGACATTCTGAATCACCGGCCAGATCCTCTCGTCGACATCCGCGCGGAGGTCGTCGATTGCACTCGAGAGCGTGGGACGGGTATCGTCAGCCGACCCCTCGGACGGGCGACGCTCCTTCTCGAGTGCGGCATGTAGGGCGCTGACCCCTGTTTGGGCGATCGCCCGTGTGAGCTCTTCGGTGAGTTTCTTCTTCGGACGGATGCTGATCGTCCCGGCGGCCGTGAGCCTGACGCTGAAGCCGCCAACGTTTCGCAGATACGAGATCAGTTCAGGCGCCGTCTCGGGGATCATGGCAGGATCAGCACGTCGCTCTTTGCCCGTGCGCGGCCGATTTCGCGCGCTAGCCAGCGCTGGCCTTCGGCCCGCGGCTTCGCCGAGATCCCGAACTGTGCGTCCAGCAGAACTGCTGCAATGGTCGTATCGTCGAGCCCCGCCTCGATGAGCGCTTGAAGCGCAGCCCAGCGGGCCTCCGAGCGGCTCGGGTAACGTTCCGGATCGTGGCCCTGGCGAATCAGCCGCTTGATCCGCGGCGCTACCGGGATCGTGTCGAGATCAACCTGACCCGGCGCCGCATGAAGCTCGACGCTGGCGACACCGGCGATCGGTTCTGGCGCCTCACGCAGCAACTGGATGGCCCAGGCCGGGGCCGGGGCGACGAGCGTCTGCTCCACGACGGTGTAGTTCACCTGACAGCGGTGCCGCGAGGGCGGGATGGTGATGTAGCCGGCAGCCAGGATGTCGAGCTTCCGCGAGCCACCGCAGTTCAGGGCCCGCCGGCATGGCGTACCGGCAGGGCGTCCATAGTAGAGATGAGGGCCCTTAGCGCTCTTCACGGTCAGCGTGTGCGGCAAGCCGAACTCCCGGGCCTCCGCAAGCGCCTCCTCGGAGTCCAGGTCCACCACGATGAGGCCGTGCGGCTCCAGGAGCAGGCCGGTGTTGGCCTGGGGCCAGCGCTTCCACCAGTTCGTGACCAGCCCCCGCGACGGCGGGGCGTTAACGTAGTCCTTCCAGCGGACCAGCGGCGCCTTGCCGACGTCGCGATCAATGTGGGGCCGGGGTTCGTCGGTATCAGGATCGCGGCGGCCGCACCCACAGTTACCATCAGGCGTCGGCCAACACAGGGGGATGACAGCGGATGTGTTGTTGCCGCCCAATACCTGGCTGCGACCGTGATCGAGATATGGGTCGAGGGGTCGTGCGAGGACCTCGCCGAGCGTCACAGGACGGGCTCCGGGCCGCTTCCTGGCTCGGCCTTGGCTGCTGGGGCATCAGGATGAGCAGGGGGACGGGCGGATGCCCCACGGCGTCGCGCCCATCCCGCCAGGGCGTTCTGTCTCGCTCTCTCCGAGCGCTTGTCGGCGTTTCGAAGCGGGCACTCGTTCTCCCATTCAGAGCCCGGCGTGTGCTTGCCGGCGAGGAGGCAGATCCTAGGCCGCGCCATGGGCAACCTCATCAGCCGACGAGGCGGCGAGCGGTACCGCCACGGTCGTGATGGCACAGATCCCGGTCGCGCTGGCGGGTGCCAGCCAGCGCGGCTGCCGGGTAGTCAGGGCGGGCGCGACGACCTGGATGGCTCTGGAGGCTAGCCAAGGAGGGGGAACAGCGAGACGCGAGTAGGACTACTTCGGAGGATGGACCTCCATCGCCCCCATCGGACCCGGCGTCTCCGTCGGCCGTCGCCGCGCGGCTACACCATCGACTCGAGGTGTGACGCCGGGCACGAGGACATCGACGGACTGCTCGGAGAAGCCTAGTCCTGGCCTTCATCGCCACCGTGCGCCGCCAAATTGTTTGGAAGCGCCAGCGGAAACGGCTCCGACGGAGCAGTCTCGGAAGAGCCGAGGCGATCTGCGGCGCCGAGCCTTGTGGGGGAATCTCCTCGCAAAGCGACTGCGTCAGGTCGAGCCACTCGGCAAAGCTAGTGTCGTCGAACGAGGGCAGGGTGGCGTCACGCCTGATCCCCTTGGCGACCTCGGCGGGGAGTTGCGTGGTTGCCGGCCGCAGCAGATACCAGAGGGTATTCGATAAGAAGTAAGGAATCAGGTACGTGCTGACCTCTGGGTTGACCGCGCGGCAGAAAAGCTCAACGGCGCGGTCAGGAGTGGGTCTGGCCAGGTTCCACTTCCGACACACGTCGGCGAGCCGCAAACACATTACGAAAAACAGTTGTAGGGCCACTGGACCCTGGGTCTCATAGACCTGGCGAAGCGCGGATGCCGGCAGGCTTTCTAGGTCAGCCTGCTGCTTGACCGAAAGCTCATTTCCAAGCTCCAGGAGCAGCTCCTCGGCCGTCGGGACCGACGGCAGGACTCCGGGCCGGCAAGAGGGCGTAGGGGATACTACCGCGTCGCCGTGCTGGAAGGTTCTGAGGGACCCCCAGGCGCTTACCGCGCCACGGCTCCGCGGCAGGTCGAACGTAGTGTCTTCCCTCACAAACTATAAGGCTATCATCCGCTGGGGGGGTCATCGAAAACGGATTTGTGCAGAAGAAGGCGTCGGACCCGTCACGGAGCAGCTCGAGCAGTTGGCGGCGGCCACGGAAATGGGGACCGGCGACTCTTGGGCGAGCGGGAGGACTTATCCTCAGTGATCGAGGCGCCGGATAAAGAGGAACTGCTTGAAATCCAGGATCATCATCAAGACGGCGAAGCTGTGTGGACACGGTCCTGGGCCCCTGGGGCCACAGCGCCGTCGGACTGGAGAAATTTGGCTAGAGATCACACTACGAACGTACCGAATTACCGCGGACTACCGCAGTCGGCAATTCATGTCCCGCCGAGCGCTCGGGGTCCCGCGACTGCTCATCGAGCAAAGAACCCCACCATCCAGATGATGGGCGAGCTTGGTCGGCCGGGCAGACCCTAAAGTTTAGGGTTGAAGTGATCGGCTAGGAGGTTCGTCGGACTTCGAGTCTGAGGAGGTGATTCCTTCAGGCGTCGGCGTGAGACCGGCACATCACCGTCCGCCACCGATGCGGCGACAGGCTTGATCGACGGTGCGCCGATCGGGGCCGAGATCATCGCGCGTCGTGCCGACGCGGTGCCGGAGATCAAGGCGGCGGTTGCGGCCAAGATCGCGGCCGAGCTCGGCGATCCTCCAGTGCCGATTCCCCTCCGCGCGTTGGTCTTCTCGGCGCGTCGTCCTGCTGACGGGCGTCACGACACGCCGCGCGCTGCCGCCGATCCTGGTGTCAACAGCGGTTAGCCGGTCGGTGACTGCGCGCCGCCCAACAAGACTCGCCTCGCCGGCCATTTGACGGCCAGTCGCCCCACCGTGTGCCATCAGGATCGTTGTCCTTCGCTCGGCGCTTCTCACGACGCCGCCCTCGAGCCGGCTGTGCCGGTGGCTGCAGCGGCGTCCAGTGTTCTGAGAAGAGGCTCCCAGGCCTCCTGAAAAGTCGGACCAAGCTGTTGGGCTCGGGAACATCGAAGATTTGCGTAGTCGCCGCCCACGTACAAGACATCGCCACCGCAGTCCCGCACTGGCCCCCACACGTGCGTGTCGTGCTCGTTCGGTCGCGCGCCGATGACGATTATGGTTGCCGCGCTCTGAACACGCGAGGAGAATCCCATGCGCACTTGGGTGATCTGCGCAGGGCTCAGCGGCGTGCTCTTGCTCGATGCATAATTGCTCATCACAGGGTAGCGCGTCCGCGCCGAGGTGGGCTCTGCAGCCAAGGCGTCAAGCGTCTTCCTGACGCCTTCTGGATTTTCCGATGTGGTCCCAGCCTCAACCATCGAGTTGGTCAGGAGATACGGCAGAGGGCTCCTGCCGCTCTCGCGCGTGAGGAAATTGCACGATCCGTGCGGCTTGATGACTCGCACGTCGGTGTCGGATATCAGCGCGGTGTCGACGCCTTCGTAGTGGAGGCGCGCGCCGAGGCGGATGGCCGCCGTCTCGAACACGCATTCGTAGTTCAGCGAGCCAAAGACAGTCTGCGCGATGAGCGAGCGCGCCAACAGCTCTCGCAGGAGCGCAGAGTACAGATCGTCGCCGCCCGGCTCGAACTGCGCAAAGTACTTCGCCATGTCGAGCAACTCGGATACGGCACTAGTGACGTTACCCTCGAGGCACCGCTCCATCGTCGCCTCGAAATCGCGCCTGAAATCAATGGCCCTGGCGGCGAACCGACTTTCGGCACCCCAGGTGCGAGGAAATGCCTCCGCCAGTTTGTCGTAGAGGTCGCAGCCGAGCGGCGGCGGATAAGGCGAGACGCGGCCGGCGCCGAAGCTTGCGCCGGCGCCGAACAGGAAGAGCAGCGGCGCAGGTCGAGCCTTGGCCGCCGCGCTGTTCGCCCACTCGATCATCCTAATCACGCTGCAGCGATTTCTCCCAGATTGCAAGGCGGTGGCGGCAGAGCGGGCGGGGCGACAGGCGGACTTTCCAGGGCCGCGATGCGACCTTCGCGATGGCGGATGTCTGCGGACGTTGGCAGCAGGCGTCGACGGTGCCCGGCGCGGCGAGAACGACGCCCAGCCATCTACTGCGGATTCAGGTCGACCCCGCTCTGATCGCTCCCCATCCCGAGCTGCGCCGAGGCCGCCAGGATCACGGTGTCGCCGGCGTTGACCGGGTAGGTCCCAAGCGGTGCGTTCGGCTGATCTTCCGGGCGCCCCTGGATCACGTTCTGAAGAGAGTGTGTGTCCCGTTCTCGACCGAGGCTCCACGACTTCGGATGGATCAGGTCGCGCAAGAGAATCCGGCGACAGCGGCGCCCTCCCCGCCGCGCTCGGCTGAGCGGTACGCGGCATCGGCGACGGCGACCGCCCGCAGCCCGTCCTCGATGGAGATGGGAAACGAGGTGCCCTCGCGTAGGGCCCGGACGAAGGCGCCCAGCGTCTCTCGCACGGTGGGCACCGGAGAAGGGACGGCAAGCATGTGGCGCTCGGGGCCGCGCACGAGGTGGACGAAACCGTGAACGTGATCCGCTAACAGTTGGCCTCGGGCGCCGGCCAGCTCGACCAGGCCGGCGCGGCCGCCCATCGCTCGCGAGCCCGCAATGGCGGCAACGAGTGAAGGGTTGCTCAGTTGGCAGGTCATGGCGAAGCTGTCCTCCGTTTCGCGCGTGACGATCTGAGCGGTCCGACACCAGACCCGGGTGACCTCGCATCCCGTGAGGACGCGGAGCAGGTCGAAGCTGTGGACGCCGGTATGAAGCACAATGCCGCCGCCGCTCTCCGCTCGGCGGTCGAGCCAGTCCAGCGGGGCGGGTTCGAATCGTTGGCTCAGGTATAGGGCATGCAGGGGCCCGATCTCGGGCAAGTGCGCCTGGAGTGTTTGGACGGTGCTGTCAAAGCGGAGGGTGTGGGCGACCATTGCCCGCACACCGCTGGCGGACACCAAGCTCGCGATGCGTCGCGCCGCAGCCAGGCTCGTCGCCAACGGCTTCTCGACGAGCAGGGGCTTGCCCGCCCGGCATGCCGCCTCCACGATGGCGGGGTGGAGCATCGGCGGGACCGCCACGACCACGGCCTCCACGCGCGGGTTGGCCACGAGATCACGGTATTCACCGTGAAACGCGCAGCTATACGCCGCGGCGAGTGTCTCCCCTTCGGTACGGTTCCGTCGGCAGACGGCGACGAGGGCTGCGTCCGTCAGGTCCTCTACGATGTGGCGGGCGTAGCGAGACCCGTGCTTGCCGAGGCCGATCAGCCCAATGCCGAGCATGACGCGAGTGGGGCAGGGTGAGGTGCGCGGGCGAGCATCGAGTGAAGTCGAGCATAGTTGACGATCGGGGCGGGAGCAAGTTCAGGTCAGCCGCATCGTGGTGACCGGCGCACTCTTCACTGGGATCCTCCTGTGGACTTGGCGCCGGCACGATTCGACGTCCGGCTGGGTAGAGCGGCCGGGACTGGCGGGGCCCGGGGCAAGCTCCTCTGCTCCTGCAGCACGCTGCCGCTCAGGGCCAGCGGGTTGAGGTTGGTGTGGAAGTGGAAGATCACCGGCTGCGGGTCGCCGGCATCGCGGCCGCCGATCTCCTTGCAGACCCGCGCCACTAGTTCCCCGAAGCCGCGCGCGTACTCCTCGTTCTTGAGGCCCCGGCGGATGGCGGTCGGCAGGAGCACTAATAGCGAGAATGACCGCGAGCCCGATCAGCCGCATGGGCACCTCGGTTTGGTCGGCTGGCGGGAGTCTAGCTGAACGCTGGGACGCGCACCAGCGCCGCGCCGCACGTCAGCTAAGGGAAGGGTCAGCAAGTTCTAGCGGACTTCAAATGCAGTCTGGAGTTCCCCTCGCTCTTCGCCCTTCCGGCAGGAAACATTGATCGGCCACTTCCCC
>Ga0207684_10004335_pt1 | contig 13414 bp, 9 predicted proteins | sample KBSK5501metaG_FD_184342 | JGI IMG/M metagenome (GOLD analysis project Ga0207684, IMG submission 184342) | Corn, switchgrass and miscanthus rhizosphere microbial communities from Kellogg Biological Station, Michigan, USA - KBS K5-50-1 metaG... | ecosystem: Host-associated > Plants > Roots >...
CAACCCTCTTAGTATGACACAAAATGACTGGTTCTCCGTCGAAAATTATTCTCCACTTCTCTGCTTGCTTGCTGCAATCTCGTTGCGCATCCCGTGGGCTATTATTTGCTCGTGCTAATCTTCAGCAATATATTGAGGACATGAAAGCAGAAAACGGCTGGATCAGCCGAGAAGAGGTGAGAAGACTTCTGGGTGTAAAAGATGGTACCCTGACACGCTGGGTGAAGGTTGGCCTTCTTTCTCCAGTTGCCACCTGTGGACATGTACAATACTTTGGCAAACCTACAATTAACCAGTTCATTGCTGATCATATTACCAGCGAGGAGGTTGCTCAGATGCTATCAATCGGAAAGCTTGCAGTACAAAAATGGGCACGTATAGGACGGCTATCTGAGGCTTGCGTCAGTGGCCCTCATATAGATGCGCATCATGCGTATCTCTTCAACAAAGAAAGGCTTATACAGTGGCGAAATGAGCGGCTAACCTTTGGCGAAGCAGTTCAATTACTTGAAGTCAGTAAGGCAACACTCCATCGATGGATCCAAGAGGGAAAGGTACAAGCACTGGACGATATGAGAGGCAAACAAAGGTGGTTCTCAAAGCAAGCAATCCTAGAACTGCGAAGAATTTAAAGCATGGATGAGCTATCTTGTCGTCAAAACTATATACAATAGATTAAAAGATATTGGTGCAGCTTAAACAAAATCATTGCTTATATGAGCGGACCTTTCTTTCCTGTAATCCCCCAGATTAGCCACACTAGTGGGCAATGCCATTTAAATAAGAAGAATGTCGCGGAAGCTTTGCTTTTTGAGGGTAAAGCCCTGCTGTCCTGGTCGCTTGCGATGGAAAGGGGAATAGGCGCGCTTGACCACGCGGGGGTAAAAGCGCAGACGGCGTGGGGGCAACAGCGTAGCCGGTTCGCGCAGATCCGCCAGTAGGCGCTGCTTCACTCGGGGAAGCTCCTGCCGGGCGACCAGAGCAAACTCATAGCAGGCCGTGTCTAAGACCTCGACGGCATGCGTGAAGCTGAGGCGATCGGGATCCAGGTCGGCCTCGCAGGCAGATTGATGCATCCACCAGCGCACGATGTAATGGGCCAGGAGCAGCCCGTAGAGTTCCTGGCGTACCAAAGCAGGCTCCTTGCTGCGCAGCGGCTGGCCACTCAAACGCAGATGGGTTTTCTGCTCATCGATGCAGGCTTCGATCTCCCAACGCTCATGATAGCAGTTGATGAGCTCGCGGGCCGGAGCTTGCTGTGGGTCGAGCAAGGTCGTCACTAAGCGATGCAGCTGACGGGGATCGGGGTGGTTGCTCGTCTGAGAAGACGGGAACTCGGCGAGTCGCTCGGCGGTGTGCGGCTCGATACGATATTCAATAATGCGCACCTGCACAGCAGGCAACCCCACAGGATGCAGGGTGACCAGGTAGCTGCCATCGGAGAGCACCTGCTCGGCATGGGTGAACTGACCTGCCTTCAGACGCGCCAGGGCATGGGCCTGCTGCTGATGGACCAGCGTACTTAGCTCTGCAGCCGAGACGATGCCGCGATCCATCAAGACGAGCATGCCCGGCTGCACCGCACGGGAGAGCAGTAAGGGAGCGAGCCGTTGCTCTGCGACTCGACACGGAGCGAAGACGGCATCAACGATGGCGTGGGTGCCCACTTCGGCCAGGTACACGCAGCGCACCTGCGGAAAGGGACTCTGGTGCTTGCCGCGACTCATGCGCCCAAAATAGAGCGCATTGGCAGGGGTATCAGCTACCTCATCCAAGGTGCCATCGATGGCCATGAGCCGCAACCCGAAGCGAAAGGCCCCTTTGCTTTGCTCGGTGGCCATCGGTCGGCAAACGCGCTGGAACAGGTAGCGCATGACGGGGGTCCCCAGTTGCCTCCGACGATACACCAACGCCGCTGCGGTCGGCAGACGCAGACACGGGTTCGACCAGAGCCAGCGTAACCCACGCACCAGGTGGCGCAAGACCGCTGCCAGGTTGAGCCGACGAAACAGAGAAAGCGCAATGACGTAATAGACGACCTGGAGCTGGTTGAGGTTGCGCTCGCGCTCTCCCCAGGCATGGCAACTGCTCAACAGGTCGCTCGCCAACTCAGGCGGACACAACTGCTCGAGCACCTCAAAACGCAGCGCATGACTCAACTTGCTCTCATCTGACAGCTGCTGTATGCTAAAGATCATCAGAGGTTCCTTTCTTCTTTATGACACAACGATACGACTCGTCATAGTCTATCAGAAGATGAACCTCTCTTCTTATTTAAATGGCATTGCCTGCTAGTGGCCAAGCAGAGAGCGGTTTGATATCGACGTCAAAGCGCTCTATCTCTTTGGTGAAGTAGAAAAACTCCAGGCCATTCGTCCATAGTCCGTATTCGCAGGAAGGAATCTCGCGCAGAATACTTTTGACATCGTCGAGTTCTTTACCCATCTCTTCAGGGTCGCGTAGACGAGTATTCCTGCCGATCTGCGGAGTAGGGCGACAGAAGACGGCCCGTGTTAGGTTCTCCCTCGTGTGGTTCTGCTCATGATGGAAAATAGCAATATCGATGACCCTGCGCTTCTTCTCCTCGGTTGGTACTGAGAAATCGGCCTGCATATCTCCATAGTCGATATTGTACTGCTCATGCAGGGCCTTAGCGATAAATTGACGCACTTGCTCTTTAGGGTTGTCCTTGATCGGCTTGTCCCCAGTGATAATATCAATAATTTTTCCTTCGCTGACAGTAGCTTCTTGCTCTTCCCGAGATAGTGGTGCTACTTCGTCGAGATTACCCCATAGGCTAATGTCTTCTCCCATATCTCTCGGCTTCCTGACTGTAAAAAAATAAATATCTGCTCTTTTGCTCTTTTAAGAAGGACATGTTTCCAGACCAAGGTTTCCGCCTTAAAGAGCAGAAGAGCATTAATAGTCTCAATGAGACTTAGTTTTCTTCTAGTGTAAGATATCACATTTATTGGGCCAAATGCCCAAGGATAAGCTCGTTATTTCGAAGTCAGTGGGCCGCTTATTTCACGATTATTGAGGCTAGCAAACGCACATTTTCGTCTGTTATGCCAAATGTGCGTTTTACGACACTTATGATCTAAAGGCGCAATCATCATTCACACGAACTCTTGTCCTTCCTCTTCAATTGCTCCTAGCGACCTGAGTGTGGCTTTTTGGCCCTCTGTCAATCCTTTCATCTAGGCCAGTCTCAACATTTACGTTCTTTTCCAGTCTCAAGATTTATGATCACAGTCTCAAGATTTATGATCACAGTCTCAAGATTTACGAAATCCTACAAATTTACAACTCTACACATCCAGATTCGCACTCTTGGCGTGGCTCTCGATGAATCTCTTCCTCGGGCCAACCTCGTCGCCCATCAGCATGTTGAATATCTTGTCGGCCTCTACGGCTTCTTCGATGCTGACTTTCAGGACTGTACGGCGGGCCGGGTCCATCGTGGTATCCCAGAGAGTCTCGGGGTTCATTTCGCCCAGGCCCTTGTATCGGCCGACTTCTGGTTCTTTGCCGTTGTGGGTGGCCTTGTATTCTGCGATCAGCCTGTCGCGCTCTTCCTCGGTGTAGACGTACTGGACGTTTTTGCCCATTTTGATGTGGTAGAGCGGGGGCTGCGCGATATACAGGTGCCCGTCTGTGATCAGTGGCTCCATGTAGCGGAAGAAGAAGGTCAGCAGCAGTGTGCGTATGTGGGCACCGTCAACGTCTGCGTCGCACATGATTACGATGCGGCCGTAGCGCAGTTTGGCCATGTTGAAGTGTTCGCCTACGCCTACGCCGATAGCGGTGATGATGTTTTTTACCTCTTCATTACCGAGCATTTTGTCGAGACGGGCGCGTTCCACGTTCAGGATTTTCCCTCTTAGAGGCAGGATGGCCTGGAAATGGCGGTCACGGCCCTGTTTTGCCGAGCCTCCCGCGGAATCGCCCTCTACCAGGTAGAGCTCGCAGCGGTCGGCGCGTTTCTCTGAGCAGTCGGCGAGCTTGCCGGGGAGCGTCGTGTCCAGGGCGTTCTTGCGCTGGACAAGGTCGCGAGCGGCGCGAGCGGCTTCGCGTGCCTGGGAGGAGAGTACACACTTGGCGATGATGGCCTTGGCTTCGCTAGGTGTCTCCTCCAGGTACTTGGTCAGCATATCTGCCGTTACAGTCTCAACAATAGGGCGCACCTCGGCATTGTTCAGTTTGGCTTTCGTCTGGGCCTCAAACTGCGGATTGGGAATCTTGACGCTGACCACCGCGGTCAGACCTTGACGCACGTCGTCACCCGTTAGATTGCTGTCCTTCTCCTTGAGCAGGCCAACCTTGCGGGCATAGTCGTTGAGCGTGCGGGTGAGCGCGCTGCGGAAGCCGGTGATGTGCATGCCGCCATCAACCGTGTTGATGCCGTTGGCAAAAGAGAACTCGGTGGTGTTCCAGCTATCGTTGTACTGTAATGCCAGTTCGACTTTTACGTCGTCCAGTTCACGGACGGTGCTGACCGGACGAGCCTGTAAACGACCCCGGTCTTTGTTGAGGTAGCGCACGAAAGAAACCAGCCCACCCTCGAAGTAAAAGGTCACTTCACGGTCGGTACGCTCGTCACGCAAGTAAATTGTCATACCCCGGTTCAGGTAAGCCATCTCGCGGAAACGCTGGGCCAGGACATCAAAGTTGTAATCGCGTGTCTCCATCACCTCCAGGTCGGGTAAGAAGGAGGTGATGGTACCTGTATCGTCCTCTTCAACAAGATCCACTTCCATGAGGGGCGTGACGGCTATACCTCGTTCGTAGCGCTGGCGATAGAGGATGCCGTCGCGTTTGACATCGACCTGGCACCACTCCGAGAGGGCGTTCACAACTGAGACGCCCACACCATGCAGGCCGCTACTGATTTGATAACCACCGCCGCCAAACTTACCGCCGGCGTGCAGGATGGTCATGACTACTTCAAGCGTAGAAAGGCCGGGGCGTTGGTGATGTTCCTCTACGGGGATACCGCGTCCATTGTCTTCTATAGTTACGGAACTGTCGGCGTGGATTATAACTTTGACCATGTCGGCATAGCCTGCCATCACTTCGTCGATGCTATTGTCGACAACTTCATAAATCAGGTGATGCAGGCCGCGCTGGTCGGTAGCGCCAATATACATGCCAGGGCGTACACGTACCGCCTCAAGGCCTTCGAGAATCTGGATATTTTGCTCACTGTAACTCCCGTTGCCATTCCCGTTGCCGTTCGTTTTCCCTACACTATTGCCATTCCCACTTTTATGTTCGGCGGGTGTGATTAGAGCACCTGTATCGCCGGTTATTTGCTCTGTCATGATTGATTCTCTCGTTTTTGCCATAGAAATAGCGCATCCCTCAGTGTCATTGATGCGAACAAGGATTCAGGCGTTTGACGGAGGAGACGTCGTAGAGGTTCCTGCGGGACCTCAATGCATGCCTCCCACGTCATCCGGGGGACGCAGAGGCATGAGCAGAGCGGCCTGGGAACCTATGCTTGCGGCGAGTGGGCTGGGGAACCCATCGCCCGACCTCACGTTATCGCTACACCTATGAAAGGTATTCCAATTTAATGAAGAAAACTTGGCAATACTGCCAATTTTCATACTCACCCATTATACCACCAAACCGCTCGACAGGCAAATTCAAGCAGAATCAAATCAGTAGCGATTTCCGCCTATGGGGCCGCTCATGGGAACGCCTGGCCCCCCTGGCATACCCTGCATAGCCATGCCTGGCATACTTTGCACGGCGAGGTTTGTTGCACAGTAAGGACAGAATGCCCAACGCAGTTCTAGCAGACGTTCGCACTTGGGGCAGGGCCGCTTGAGCTTTTGACCGCATGATGGGCAGATCTGGAAGTCTGATTCGATACGGGCGTGACAATTGTTACAGCTCTGGCGCTCAGTCATCTCCGCCAGGAGCGATTCTTCTTCCAGTTGGCGCTCGTAGATTTCTGCCAATGTCTGGCGGGGACGCAAAATCATGTAGATGAAGAGGCCACCAATGAAGAATACGGCGACCAACAAAGTGGAGAGTACCTGCACCAGCAAATCCTGCGAGCGCGAGCGGATATCGCGGAAAGTCCACACGATCAAACTAATCCAGAAAATGACAATAAAGGCTACTAGAAAGCCAACCACGACTCCCAGTGCCTTACTTAAGGTATCCAGTATATTACCAGATGATGGAGTGGCTAAGACGACGATGCTATCCATATTCACAGGTACAGCGCCCCTTTCAGCATAGAAATAGCTCAATACAAGTTATACAACGATAAAGATATGCATAATAACGACAATATAGGACTAAGAGGTACCGCGTCGCAAACTGAGTCCTAGCAGGGCGGAGGCAAGCCCCGCCCCTACTCTACACGGGCCTGGCAGGCCGATCCGTGGTATGGTAGGGGCGACCCTCGCGGGCGCCCTGGCCCTAAGACCCCTGCTCAGCATGCCTATTGAAACAGTATGGTTGCAATTTCTCCTGAGCGTAGACCAACAGAGAGGGATCCATCCTCTACACCACTCCAGAAGAGTTGCTCTTGTTGTTCCTCATGTAAGTTTGTCACAAAAGCTTTGGTACAGGCAAATCCTGGGCGTAAGTTGGCCTCTACTGCATGGCTCAGAGGATTGTACACGCGCACAATCATACCCTGGCCGGTCTCACTCCGCTTGATAGCGCTGACTACAAGTGAACGTGGTTCAACCTCGACCAGCGTGGCTCGCGAAGGGAGCTGCCCCTCGTGCTGTTCGGTGGCCAGCGCACGCACCGGTGTATTGAAAGCCTGGGCTTCGCGCAGCACAAGGGCTTCCTCCGCCTCCCAATCTGCGCTGTGTGGCACCAGCGCATAATCGAATTCCTGGTGTCCCGGGCATTGGGCTTCTGGTGTAAATTCCATTGGCCCGGCATGACCCCGGCGCGTTGAGAGATCGGCGCGTGAGAGCCACTCTACACAGCGCAAGAGCGTGACTGCCACTGCCATTTGGCCCTGTGCATCTTGCACAATCTCGTACTCTGGTAGGCCGCGATTGAGTACACCAAGCCCTACTGCGCCATTGCTGACATCGACAAAACGTTTCTGTGGAAAGGTATTCACAGGCTCTTCTGCCCATGCTGAGACATCCGCAGGTCGAGGTGCGACAATCGGTCGCGAACGGACCTCGAAAGTGCCCTCCGCTTCGGCATGCTCTACTGTATATGGTACAGGAAAAGTCACGCGTAATCGGTGATCTTTTACGTCATTTTCCACACCGGTGTGAATGTCAACGCGGTGTACCCCGGGTGTCAGTGATATTTCGCTGACAATGGAACAGGTGGTCATATAGTCACTGCGCTCGGTGCGGGTATCGGAGCAGGCAGTGGGCAACGACCAGTCTCCACTGATGCGCATGATGGAGCGTATGGGGCCCGTACTGACCAGCTCGATCTTTGGCGGTTCCACCGGTTTGCTAATAAGCGTGTCGTGCGCAGGGGGACAGTAGGTGTACAGGTCGCCGACGTCTCCTCCATCTACAAAGCGATTTAGCCCTGTAAAGACTGCGCCGGTTTGCTTGTCGGTAACTGTCAGCGTTCCGTCTTCCCGGTTTGCTACAACAGTATAAAATTCGTTTTCGATCGATGGAGGCTGTGAAACTGCACGCTGTTCCTGCCCTGTCGAAGAGTCAGTAGATGGCTGGGACTGTCCTTCGTCTTGCAAGCCGCCTGGGTAAATCCAGTAGGTTTTTAGCCCATAGGCGGGTAAGTCGGCAGCAATAAAGTCGACAGTCTGCCGTGCCTGGTCTATGATTATGAACTCCAGCGTGTTAATATCTTCACGCTGCATGAGCGCCAGCACCTGGCTTTCAGAGGCTTGAAGTTCCTGCTGATTGATGGTGACCTGCTCCCGGCGTGTAATCATCAGTTCGACGGAGACTACTCCCGCTTGCGCCCCCTCTTCTACATTAATGCGCGTAATCACGTAATCGCTCTCGGATAAACCCAGCATGCTTACTAACGTTGACTGAGCCAGGTTGATGAACTCGCCAGGAGCCTTCATCCCTTGCAGCGCTACCGCGGTAGCCAGCATCTCACGCGGAACCGGCATCGAGCCGAGTTCCTGCCGCCAGCGACTGACGACATGAAAAGGCATACGCGAACCACGCTCATCTACTACCACGGCATTCTTTAATGAGCCTGGGAGTTGTGTCATTGCCTGCACTGCTTCTGTACGTGGTCCAGGGGCAGGGTTAAATATGACGAGGGGAAATGGCTCCTGGCCTGCGGGCGGCTTATGGACGTTAGTAGGGGCGCGAGTGTCTATGACGGAAACAAGGCTCTGCATCGCCTGGGCAACGACACCCTCGCTAATCTGCTGGCTCTGCGCAAAACGCACGCTATTTTCTCGATGAACCTGGTCGATACTACAGCCGCAAATGCTATCGTGTGGGTGATTCTGTAAGAGGAACTTCCAGGCCTGCCTGACTAATCCTTTGGGATACGGGGCACCAGTTTTCCATGCCCAGGCAGTCAACGGTTCCACCCAGCGTTCAAGCAGGTGTTCGGTCGCTGTATTTTTCTGCTTGATCCACATGCGTGTCGAGAGGACCGCCGGTAACAAGTGTGCATATTCACTACTGCGCATCTCCCCATGAAGCGTCTGTAATGGTGTGCCTGGCGAGCGCTCGAGGTGCTGGCGGACAGCCTCAATATATTGGGGCAACGTGCCCATGCGCACAAGGATCTGGTCAAAATCGCTCACCTGCCCATTTTGTTCGGGACGTCCAAAACGTGTGAGGACCTTCTCGAGTTCGGGGTCGATATGGGCCAGCAGTTTATTCGCGGCTTCGATTGTCTCAGGTAGCCCATCCTCGGGTTCCAGGTGATCTGAGCCATTCATGAAGAGCAGGGTATTGGTGGTAGCCTTGGACAAGAGCGGAGCGCTAAGCAGCTCGACACGTGTGACGAACTCTTCCAGGTTCAATGGCAAATCACGAGCATTGGAATAGCCGAGGGCATCAGCGAGATGAATAACGAGTACCTGCGTACCACCAGGTGCGGCCCAATAAAACTCACTTTTGTGAGCTTCCGAGCCGACACCGCGCCAGAAGACGGCGCTGTCGATGCCAAAGCCACGCAGGATCTGCGGTAATTGGGCGATGTGACCGAAGCAATCAGGAACATAACCAACGCGCATAGGTTTTGCAAAATCAGCGGCTCGTTGCAAACCAATCTGCAAGTTGCGAACAAGTGACTCACCGCTCACCAGGAACTCATCGGGCTGCAAATACCAGGGACCTACCTGTATGCGGCCAGAGCGAGTATGCTTCTTCAGGCGCTCTTCCTGTTCTGGTCGCACTTCCAGGTAGTCATCGAGTACGATGGTCTGCCCGTCGAGCATGAAGTTGCTGAACTTGGGATCGCGGTCCAGAATATCGAGCAGTTTATCGATGGCATGCACCAGGCGCAAACGGAACTGTTGAAATGTCTGATACCACTCACGGTCCCAGTGTGTGTGGGGAACGATGATGATATTGAGTTGTTGGGTCATGATACCTCTTTAGTGGAAAGCGAAAGGAAAGTCGAAGACAAAAAGTGAAATAGGGTGACATCCCTTCAACATAGCTAGGCTGACTGTGTACACTAGCACAAGATACGTATTGTGCGGTGAATATATTATAGCGGATTATTCGGCAATTGACTATACCCTTTGGCATGCTTTGTTGGCTGCTTCGGCTTTTGTGCCTTGTTTCAAAGCCATATTATCCTTTGTAGATTTTTCTGTTTTGTTACTGTTGCAAGTCTTTTCTCTCTGTATGCCGATAGCACCTATTGTTCTTTTTGTTCTCCTTTAAACGCAATACTTATCTTCTATCTGCGCATATGCGTTTGTAGGGGGTCCATATGTGATAAGCAAACACCTGCCTTGCTGGATATCGTCATTTGGGATAGTGTGAGGGCCACAGTTACAGTTATTGACATATTCTGTCCAGCTTTTTACTTGAGCTAAAGATGACTGAGCATCACCGGTGCTATTATATACCGCGAGGAATGTATCCCCCTGGGTATTGCATGCGCTTACGCACACCGTCGGGTCGCGGAAGAAAACAGAGGACTCAGGTTGTGTTGTAACCGCCGACTCTGAGTGACTATGAGCATCGTCTGTAGTCCATCCATCGAGGAATTGATTCAGCGATATTGAGTAATTTTCCTGGCTCACCGGCAACCCATTTGCCTTAAAGTCATTTATGATAGCTGATGCTGTGTAGTTTGTTGCTATGGCCGGTGTTGTAACTGCTGTAGCAATAGACGTTGGAACTCTTGTAGCGCTAGTCGTAAACGATGGAGCGTGTGCTGGTGTAACGGTAGCATGAATGCTGGTAGTTGAAATGCGCCCTGCATAAAAGGCAACAAGCCCAAATGTGCTAAGAGCTAGCAGCACAATCAAAATGTGTCCTATGACAGCGATACCCCTTAACCAGTTTCGCCTGACCTTTGGTGGGGGCGGGCTAGGTGGCAATTCGTATGGAATAGTTTGCTCATAGGGATTAGCCAGTACGGTAGGTTCTAACCTACCGTAAACGGTATCGTCGTTTCCATCAAACTTATATGTATTCATATATTTTACCTGCTGCTCCTTTATAAGTTCAGACCGCAGTTAGCATATTCAGTGTGCGTAGCTAATTGCGCTTGTAACGTAGATAACTCTTGTTGGCGCGCTACAGCGATATCACCCGTAAAAGGCGTAAATGTCCATTGTTGTACTTCCTCGCTATTGGTTAGTTGGGTTATCTGGGTAGCGCTAGTATCGATAGTGCCAGTACCAGTAATGGGGACTGAGCCAATGGCTGCTGATAGGGTGATGGCGTTTCCCTTCACATGCTCTTCTACAGCGACCGGCAGGATGCCAGTGGAGGCGCCGGGCAAAGCCACGTTGGGACTGCCTGGTGATGAAGTAAGTGGCTCTCTATTCTCGTGGGGTTTTTTAGAATTTAGACAATAGATCATAAATCATCAGAAATACGGCTTATAATAAAACGTTTTTACACCGTTCGCTTCCCTCTACAGGCTGCTTCAGGCGCTACGTCGTTTACGTTGTAGACATTTCTATGTGACATGAATTGGCTTCCTGCCTGGTTTTATAGCCATATAGTCGAGATTACTGGCGAAAAGATATGATTTCACACCAGAGACTTTGGAAAACGTTTGCTGGTAAACGTTTTCCAAAGTATAATCGAAAAACCCAGCTTTGTCAAGAGGTTCGACGAGGAATTTTGTATGTCACAAGCTGGGCATGCCAGAAAAATGTGCTATACTGGTCGCTAGATAAGAGCATTGGGCTATAAAATTGACGGCCTGGCATTTCCTTGGTATTGTTTCAAGATATGTCAACGTGTATCACGGGGTTTGTGGTGGAATTGGGTGAAACGCGGCACTACCTACTTGTGTGTTGGTTGGGTTGTGTGCTACACTATGCAAGCACGAAATTATGTTCTAACAAGGAGGTTATCAATGGCCCGAGGCAGTAGCTACGGCGAGGATTCCCCGCTGCCCCCAGCACCAGTTACTCCTCAAACAAATATTCCCCGGCGTGCTACACGGGAACTTCCAGCGATAAATGACGAGGAAGAGCAGGAAACGCGCGTGGTGCCGGCCAGGCAAACAGGAATCATGACGCATCATTATGAGGAAAAACATCCGCTGGCACGTCATCGTCACTGGATTAATCGCTTGCTTATTTGCATGATGTGCATAGTGCTGCTTGCATTTGTAGTGATTATTGCAGGCATGTCCCAGCGGCCTGGTGAGTCGCAGCTTGTGAATGATCCAAGCGTACAGTCTTTCCCCATTCAAGTCGGTGGCTCCTATAGTGCTTTCTCTACATGGCAAAACAGCAATGGACCAATAGCTGCTAAGACTCCAATTCCGGTGCGCACGGGTCCCTATTCTGTGCTGGGCAAGCCTACAATTACGGCGGATCTTATCAATCGCGTGCTTGCCAGCTATAACTCCCCTGCGGCGGGCCTGGGGCAGCAGATGTATGATTTAGGGGCGAAATACGGTATCGATCCTGTTTACGCTCTGGCTTTCTTTATGCATGAGAGCCTTTTTGGCACGACAGGTGAGGCCCGGGCCACGCTCTCGCTTGGGAATCTCCGCTGCATACCTACACGTCCCTGTATTGACCAGGACAGGGGAGGGTATGCGCAAATGTACAGTTGGGTAGATGGATTCGAGCAGTGGTACAAGCTGATTCGTAACCTGTACGTAGCGCAATGGGGACGCGTCACCATTGATCAGATCATTCCTAAGTATGCACCCAACAGCGACGGCAATAACGAGGCGGGATATATTGCGGTTTTGAAGCACGAGATTGATGCATGGCACACCGGGATCCTCAGGCCGTGATCAACCCCTGCTCCAGAGCTTTGCTCATTGCTTCGGTACGACCGGAGACATTGAGTTTTTGATAGATATTGGCAAGATGGAAGTTGACGGTGCGCTCACTCACATACAGGCGTGCCGCTATTTCTTTGTTGCGTAGTCCTCGCGCCAGCAGTCTAAGCACCTCCTGTTCTCTTGCCGTCAGTGCTTCACGTGTAGAACTGCCACGTGCTTGCTGGCCGAAGCGCGAGATCAAACGTCCCGCGATTTGTGGCTGCACCAGCACTTCACCACGCGCAACTGTGCGCACTGCCTGAGCCAGTTCACCGGCTGCAATATCTTTGAGTACGTAGCCGCCGGCACCAGCGCGCAGCGCCTCATACAAATCATCTTCGCGGTCCAACGATGAAAGAAACAAAATCTTCGTGTCGGGGTTGAGTTGTTTGATTTGACGCAGTGCTTCGAGGCTCTGTCCGTTGGGGAGTTGTGCATCCATGATTACGACCTGGGGACCCAGCTCCAATGTCTCGCTGACTGCCTGCACCCCATCGATCGCCTCGCCGACAACATCCAAATCATGATAATTTTCCAGCAGGTGACGTAGACCTGCCCTTGTGACCGCCAGGGCGTCCACTAGCAGCACACGGATAAGCGTATTTTCGACGACTTCGGGTGCTCCCGGTTCTCGTGTTCTTTCAGCAGGAGGATTTGTTGTCTCTGTACGCGTGCGCTGCACATACGGTACGCGCGCCGATACCTGTATCCCTTGTTCAACGCTAGTATTGATCTCTAGTGATCCGCCCAGGTGCTCAATACGCTTACGCAGAAAGGCAAACAGGTCGCCGGTTGCGGTACCCTGGGCCTCTCTACCCGCCGGTGTAAATGGTGGTGCAGGGGCCTCGTTGTTGGTGAAAAGGCTCGCATCGTTCTGCCCTGGCGGGACGCCGTCATCCTCGATGCTCACCTGGGCTTCGTCGCGCCCGTAATTCAGTGCAAAGCGCAATTTGTGAGCATTCGCGTGATGCTGAACTTGCGCGAGCGCTTCCTG
>Ga0207684_10004340_pt1 | contig 13399 bp, 13 predicted proteins | sample KBSK5501metaG_FD_184342 | JGI IMG/M metagenome (GOLD analysis project Ga0207684, IMG submission 184342) | Corn, switchgrass and miscanthus rhizosphere microbial communities from Kellogg Biological Station, Michigan, USA - KBS K5-50-1 metaG... | ecosystem: Host-associated > Plants > Roots >...
TAATGTTATCCGCTTCAAGCCAGACGCGGAGTATGTCATCATACGATGTGTATTGTTGTGCGGTTTTGACACCAAACCGTAACTTCATGATAATAGCTCCTTAAATTCGCTCAAGTGGTACAAACCCGAGTATTCGCAGCACGTTGTCCATCGTCTGAACAGTTGCACGCACTAACATTGTGCGGAATGCTTTTACTTGCTCATTCGTCTCCTTAAGTATGGGCGGCGTGTGTTCGTAGAAGTCGCTAAAGTGAGCTGCGAGTTCAAATGCATACGCGGCGAGCATATTGGGAGCAAGTTGCGTACTCGCTTCTGCTAACCTGCGTGGAAAAGCGTCGATGTGAAGCAGTAGTTCCCACTCGCTCTGATCAAGCTGCGTGGGTAGTACCTCTAGCTGATCAGGCTCCTCATAGTTATTTTCTTGTAGACGGCGTAAAATGCTATTAGCTCGTGCATAGGCGTATTGTAGATAAACCCCTGTATCCCCATTTGCGCGTAACGCCTCGTCGATATCCAGAGCAATGATCTGCTGTAGATTAAAGCGAATCATAAAGTAGCGAATTGCCGAGGCTGCCAGGATCGCTGCTGCTTCAGGCGATAAATCACGTTTTGTCTCTACCTCTTGCATTCTTGCAACTGCTGTATTGATCAAATCATCAGCTTTAATCTCAATCCCTTTGCGTCCAGACATAGCGTAAAACTCTCGTCCATCCGAAGTATCGACTCCCAGGCGCGCTGCTGTGGCTGCCGAGAGAGTGACGACCTCGTATGCAAGATGCCGCGAATTATCTGCCTGCTCTGTGAATCCCAGTCGGCGCAGGCTCTCATATACTATCTGTTGCGGATATGACTGGCGTACATCGATCACATTAATTACTCGCCTGGCATGCCCAAATCTTTTGGGATCTGCTTCCTCTTCGATAGGGGCTTCAGCCTGAGGTGGTAGCATACTCCAGAGCAAGCGTCCATCATGCTGGCGACCCCAGGGAACGAACTGGAACTGAACCCCAATCAGTGGATCATCAGTCAGGCCAAATTTCCAGAGCTGGAAAGCAATGTCCTTAGCTGTATAAGTAGCAGTTCCATCTTTTCTAACAAGCACTTTATTGGTTGTGCGGTCGCCTTCCTCCGTCTGTACTTCTCCTTCACCAAAAGGCAATACCCAGCAGCCTGCCAACGGGCCGGTTTCTGGCTTCTCTATCAGGCCGCGTTCTCGCAGCATCTCAAAGACGTGTTTCCATAGTCCTGCACGTAGAATAGCTGACTCCCAAGTTAGCAGATCAAAGGAGATATTCAGTCGTGCCATTGTCGCGAGGTGGGCCTGTACAATTTTGCGAGAAAGATTGGCTGCTATCACCGCATAATCAGGACCTGATTCAGGCTCGTTTCCGTGTTCAATCGCATACAGAACGGTTTTTTGCAATTCCTTAAGCTCTGGACGGTCTTCGTAAGCTTTCTCTACAGCAACATATACTCGCGAACAGAAGTAATCAAAAGGTTCTCCGGGTAATTGCTGATTGCCCTCAGGAAGCTGTAAAATACCTTCTTGAAGCAGAATAAAGCCTAAAACGACATCTGCAACCTGTACGCCAGAATCATCGATATAGTTCTCGGCTTCAACATTGTAACCCTGTGAACGCAGCATACGTGCAACAGTGTCACCCAGACTTGAGTTACGTAAATGCCCAACGTGGGCGGCTTTGTTACTATTAATGGCTGTATGCTCAACAATTACTTTTGTACCTGCGCCTACGTCATTGCGTCCAAAATCAGCTCCTTCCTCCAATACGCGATCAATGATAGCCTTGCCCAGTACCGGGCGATTCAGGCGAAAATTAAGCCAACCCGGCTTTGTGACGGTGATCTCTTCGAGAGCGGAATCTTGTATTTCGCGCAGCGCATCGGCCAATTTCTCTGCGATTGACAATGGTGAACGTCTCAACTTGCTTGCCCATGGCATGACCGGCATTGAATAGTCGCCAAAGCTGATTTGGGCCGAAAATCGCAGGTCGATCGGCAACTCTTCAATATCGGAATGTATTTGCTCTCGTGCAAGATAAGTTCTGGTAGCTTGTTTGATAATGGCTGTAAGATATTCATATATATCTGTTGCTGAAGATTTCGTCATATGTTGTATCTTGCTACTTGCTGTCATCGTTCCTCGCCTAACATCTTAATCGTACCTGCAACATTCTTAACCAGGTACATCCACTATAGCGTAGCTTGTTTATGCGGTCAAGTTTTTTTGTAATCGGCGTACAAGCAAAAGCCACCTGGTTCCCGGATCCGGGAACCAGGTGGCTTTTGCTTGTATGCCACATTGCCTATTTCTGTTGTGCAGCAGCTTCGCGCTTACTCCTGCGACCAAGGTAGATACGACTGGGGTCGACAAGCATACGCAGAGCCTTTAACTCTTCTTCGGTTGGAGGCTGTAATTCTTGGGCCTTGCTTGTATTAAGTGACCAACCTGTGTTGGCCACCACTTCATCAACGCTCATTCCTGGGAAGACCGTATCAAGTTCGAGAATGCCGGTCTCAGGATTGTTGCGCATGATGCATATATCGCTGATCATGACCAATTCGCCTCCGCGTCCAAGTCTATAGTCCCAGCGTGACTCCTTCTTCTCACGTGGGCCACGATGACCAGCAACACTGGTCAGGTACTCAACACGCTCAGGGAATCGTCGCTCCTCCTGTACCATGACGAGAAGCACCTTGTCGGCAAAGGAAGCGATGTTATTCGCCCCACCGCTACCTGCAAAACGCACATGCGGTCCATGACCCGTACCGGAGACTCCCGCAGGCCAATAACCACCAATAATGGTCGAGTTAATGTTGCCGTACATGTCGCATTCTGCGCCGCCCAACATGCCGACGGTGCAATATCCACGCAGTGCGGTGGTGCCGAAAGTATCGGCCATGTTAGAGACCATACTTCCCTTCAGGCATCCGCGTGGGTCCGAGACCGAGATTGGAAGGTGCTCCACCTTAGGCCCTACAATACCAGCTTCCATAATCAGGGTCATGTTTGGCGCGACAGTATGCTGAGCTAGCATGGAGGCCAGGAGTGGAAGGCCAGTGCCAGCGAAGACGAACGCCCCATCAGGCACTTCGCGAGCGGAGGCAACTGCAAGTAGCTCCATTGTGGTGTATTGTGTTCGTGTAAGACCCCGTTCCTCAAGGTAGGAGTCATAGGCTTCATCCGTTATTTGTTGCATAGTGTGCTCCTGCTGTAATGGCTTGTATTACATAGGCCGTTTGAGGTCGGCGCGGTACCCATAGCCTGGGGTGGCGCGTAGCTCAAACAGGCGATTCATTCCTACAATCCGTTGCAAGTAGTCCCAATCGTCCTTGGTATCTACAACATGCTTTGTCCACCATTCCTTGACTTCTTCTTTGCTCTTGCGGTTGAGCCGGCCGTAACTGACAAACCAGTCCCAGTCGTAGTCATAGTAGTTTGGCACCGCCGAGGGATAGCCACCAAAAGGCTGTTCTACGATGGCAGTAGTAATATGAGCGGGCAGGTGGTTGAGTTCAGGGGTAGCACGTAACTCGTCAGATGGCACAATCTGCTCGCACTCCACAATCAAGACTTTCGCGCACATGGCCTGCTCAGCGTCCGGACCGAGGATACCTTCCATGCGCACTGTTCCATCGATAGCCACACGTTGTGCCCGAATGACTGTTACCTCCGGAAGAACTGGCGGAACGAGCAAGACCTTAACGCCTTTGTTGCCGGTGTATTTATCGGATTCTCGTGTACGGTCGATAGCGTTCGTTTTGTTGGCGGTGGTATCCCCACCATCGAATGCATGTGGACGCAATCCCCAGCCGTCGAAAGGATCGTCTATGACTGCAAATTTTTTCGGCGGAATGCGTGGATCAATCCAACTACCGTCTGCATTTTTACCTCGTAAACCGGCCTTGCCGAAGGTATCATACTCTGGTATATCGCTACCCAATTCGGCCATCATGGGGGCAAAAGGCCAGCCAAAGCGCCCTGCAATGGTACGTGCGGCATATCCATAGTTGCTGTAGTCTTCAAATAAGGGAATGGATCCATCCTGGATGCGGCGACGGATACTGTAGGCTACCGGCTGAATGCCCTCCAGGCCAACATACGTTGTCTCCATGCGTGAGACAAGGTCATTTGCGGCAAGGGCTTCTTCAACCGAGGCTCCACCGTTCATGGTGCAAAAGTGGTGCTGAATACGGTCGCGCTGCCGGATTACCTCACGCGTGATGGTGAACGGACGGCGTGTGTAGCTGAAGCCTCCCCAGCATACCTGTGTGCCTGTCTTGATGTACCGTTCTACCGCCTCTCGGGCGGTCATAATTTCTGCCATACTACACTCCTTGTACTCTCCGCTACATCTTCTGTAATCAATGTCATGGGTTGCTTTTGAAGTAGAGATTCAATCTGGGTCATTCCCTCCTGGAGTTCTCCTACTACTTGCGCGAGGATAGCATGGGCGCGAGTGAGTTCATCCTCAATCAGTTGCCGGTCTTGCTCGCTCATAGTGCCTTGAGCGAATACATCGCCAAGGTCACGCAAGGTTGGGGGAACACGCAACACAGGAATGCCTAGGTGGCTCAACTCTACTTCGATCGTGTTGAGAAGCCAGATAGCACGCATTGCCCGGCTCCAGTCATGATTTGACATAGTACATACCTCATTGGAAATATTTGTGAACGAAACAATGGAAACCCCCGAACTATCGGTATGGAAGCCTTTGCCTCTAGGCATTGAGAAGAAACGCTACGCTAAAGAACGCCACTCTCGCTGTGGAGAGTGGCCCCTACGCTTGTAACAATTAGAGCACAACCTTGTGCGGTTAACAGGCCATTTAAAACCTGCATCTCTTCCACAGACCCTGTATAAAACAACTCTGAAAGCCTTCGACCACTTATTGCTGGGTAGGTGAAGCTTTGCAAGACGCCGTTAATGCGCAAGCTAGCTTTCTCACCTCGTTCAGTACCTACTTCAAGTGGCCGAAGACCTTCAAGGACAACTTAGACTGACAGAGAGTTTAACTTCTCGACATAGGCAGAGTTGGCAGATTAGCCAATTTAACGGAAGCCAGAATACCGGCCAGCGCAGTGTACCATGCCAGAATCGCGGTAACGATGCCTAGCCAGCCACCAATCTGGATCCACGTGGTCGAGGGGACCAAGGCAGATCCTGCCCACCACCCGATGGTCAGGGCCCCGAAAGTCAGGAACAGAAAGAAGAATACAGCTACGAGTGCTCCGCTGATCCTTAACGTGGCAATGAGCAACAACAACGTGAAGACTGTCCAGCCCAGGAGGAAGACAGCGAGTGCTGCAGAAAGAGATCTCGTCGAGACAAGTGCGGCGAGAATACCTGTTCCGGGCAAAAAAATAGCACCGATAGCCAACCAGAAGCCACCGTAGGAGCAGAAGGCTGTTGCGCCAAAGGTATTGCCTGCCCTGAACTCCTGAATGCCTGCGATGAGCTGGACGATACCGCCGTAGAATAAAGCTAGACCAACAACGATAGTAGCCCCTGTTCCCTGGTTTAAGATGAAGCCGGCGTTAGATGCGCTGAGGACAAACGTAGTGAGTGCGAAGGCGCTAAGGCCAAGGGGAGCGGGGTTTGCGACTGCCGGCGCTGAGGCTTCAGCGCGTTCGGCTGCATATTGGGCCATGAAGGTTCCCACCTTTCTTTAAAAGACTAGCAAATGTACAATCAATTGGTACACCTGAGGTCAACGCAGGAGCGCTTCCTACGAAACTGCTTGTCGCGGACACCGATGTCCGTTGATAGGTAGGATTCGTCATCCACAACTCTTCGTGGATGGCTTCATGCTCGCCTGTGGAGGGCGATAAACGCTCTACAAATCCCTTAACAAAGAGGTTAATAATTACAAATTAAAGCGATCTAGATCTATACCCCCTTTCTCTGTAGATGTAGTTTTAACACTCTCCTTACTCTGTTCGTTTGGTAAGTGTTTTCGTTTAACATTATAGCATATAAACAGTGTTTTGTAATAGGATTCTCTCAGGTATCACAGATTTGTGATAGTGCGCAAGTTCTCGATTATTTGCGATTTCTTAGCTTCAGGTGTTAGACTTAGGTGTGCTAGTGTGTTGTTTCGCCATTGAAGGAGAATGTCGGCCAGACAAGATGTGTACATCGAGACTGCCGGGTAGCTATAGGACAAGAGGAATACGATGCCGAAAGATACACGCGATCCGCAAGTGATTCTGGCTCATGTCACAGCATCAAGGGTGGCGCTTACCTCTGCTATCTATGGACTCAGCGAGGTCAAGTTAACCACGGAAGGCGCTGTGGGAAGATGGTCTGTTAAAGACGTGATGGCGCATCTTGGGCGCTGGGAAGAAATTTGTTTTGACGAGCTGCAAAAACACCTGCGCGGGGAGCAGTCTACAGAGGACTACAGAGATCCCCTCCCCTACAACGATAAGTGGGAGGCGGAGCTGCAGGCGCTCACGTTGCAGGAGGCAATCGAACTCTTCGAGACAGCCCACTATCGTCTGTTCGGCCTGTTATCGTCATTAAGGTCGGAACAATGGAATGGCTATGTACGGGCCTGGGTGCGTGGTTCGATCTGGCACCACTTCGAAGAGCATGGAGAACAGATTCGCTCCTGGCGTGCCAAGCTGTCACCCTGAGCACAGCGAAGGGTCTGTCTCGATGGGTAGAGATGCTTCGCTGCGCTCAGCATGACTGGGCTGTCGTGCTCAGGGTGACAGGGTTGTCCTGCTGCCGACGTTTTCAATGCGCTGTCCAACCGCAGTCAATTGTAAGCGCGCTGCCAGTAATACCACTGGCATCGTCTGAGCAAAGATAAGCAGCAAGCTTTGCAACTTCCGCAGGTTCCAATAAGCGGCGGATAGGTGCTTCGGATAACATGATCTTCTCCACAACTTCGGATTCTGGGATTCCATGAACCTGTGCTTGCGAAGCAATCTGCTTCTCCACAAGAGCGGTCCGTACGTAGGATGGGCAAATTGCGTTACACGTAACGCCGTGCTCGGCTCCCTCTAGTGCCGTCACACGAGTTAGTCCCAATAGCCCATGCTTGGCTGCCACGTACGCTGATTTGAAAGCCGATGCTCGCAATGCATGTACGGATGCGATATTGATCACTCGCCCCCATTTGCGTTCGTACATCCCCGGCAGCGCCTCCTTTGTCAAAAGAAAGGGGGCGGTTAGCATTATTTCGATAATCCCGCGCCACTTTGCTGTCGGAAATTCCGTAATTGGCGCCACGTACTGAATTCCGGCGTTATTCACTAGAATGTCTACATGTCCTTTGGCCACGATGGTATCAGCTACCAAACGCTGGCAATCTTCCTCGCTCGCCATATCTGCAAATTGGAAATGTGCTGCTGGCAATTCAGCCGCTACTTCGTTTCCTCTTTTCTCATCAATATCAGAGAGCGTCACATGTACGCCGCGCATTGCCAGTTCTTGCGCAATGGCCAATCCGATACCACTGGCGGCACCTGTTACTATAGCAACCTTGTTATCCATTGTGTTCATCATAGACATCTCCGTTCTGGAAACCCATCGCCTTCAGGTGATTGGGAGGTAAGTACGACCCCGTTGGGGAACATTTCCGCTTTTGCACTGTTGCGTGAGAAGAGAGACATAGCACATTGACAACGGAATAGTGTTTGCGTGGTTGCAGGCTAAAGCGCTCGCTTGCGTAAAAGTACTAGCGTGTTCAACCAATTGCTACTCTCTCTCTTTCGTTTGCCATTGGGCGAGAACCATGCCCACTGTTGACTACCAGACTGAGAACGTACCGCAGAGCTTGCGGGAACGTAGCGCCTGTGGAGAGGCGGTAAGACCAAACACGAATGGAACCGATGATCGGCGCGCCTCGTCGAAACAGGAAACCTCACTCGTGAGAGTGGGAATCACATCGCCCTTGGGGGATTGTGAGGATGTCAATTTGTACTATTACCCTCCTTTTCCGGTTGGACAATTACATCTGTCAAACCATCCTGTCTAGCTGTGCCCTCGGATATGAAACTGTTATGTATTTCCATTTGAGCGAAAAGTGCTCTTGAACGTACTCCTCATATGATTGTCCAGAGACCATCTCGATACAATTCACAAGACTTAAAAACTCATTTGCAGGTTCAACTTGCATAAGAGCATTTGCGACCCGGTGAATCCAGTAAGCAATGTATCGCTGAAGTCCGTTTTTTTCTCTTCACGATACATGTCAATCAAATCATAGATGCCCGCATCTTGCAGCTCTAGGCGCGTTTGCTCTGTAATGTAATTAGAAACAAAAATAAAGTAGCGAAGGATATCAATGACACGAGCACACTCCTGCTCGGCCAGTTCTTGCGCTCGAAATGGTTCGGCTATCGTTGAATAGTTCGCCACTGCTTTTCCTCTGAGGAGAGGTTGTAGATAGTCACGCCAGCGTTGCAGCCGTCTTTCCCTATTCTCTCGCACAGATTCATGCCGGATTATTCCTGACTCGCCCTGTGATGCGAAAGTGATAAACTGCGCCCCTTGCATGTTTCTAAGCGTGATTTTCCCAAGCGTTAGCTGGTCCACTCCCATGTTTATACCGTCTATTGGTATCTAGGCAGTATGTTCTTCTGCATAGCGGTCACACGCGGAGACGATGGCATCCAAATCGTGATGGAGCTGCATTCTATCGCTGTTGATTAACGCGTTGTTCAGCAGTGGAAAGATCACCTCCTCTTCAAGATACTCGCGTGAAAACTTTTCCCTCCAGCCTTTTTCAAGTTGAAGCATGTGGCAAAGCCCACCAAATGCGACGTAACTATCGCCTGCAAGGAAGAGAATTCCATCTTCAACCACTTGCTCTATTCTCGGAGGTGGAGCCGCCAAGTAGGCCGAATGGTCTGGCATCGAGTTGATGATGAACGTTAATTTGTCAATAACAGCTTGTTTCTTTTGCTCGTCCATGTCGATCTCCGTGAAGGCCATAACGTTCAGTACCATTTTAGCACGTATGGGACCCCTGTGCTGGGTTTTCTAGGACATCTGTTTGCTCACAAGATATCCCAAGCAACCGGCTACGGATATCTTTATTTTAAGCAATCAGTCGTAAAGATGGAAACTAAAGAGCTTTTTTTGTAGATATCTACAGCACCGAGCAGGGACGCTGCTGTATTCATGGACGTGATTGCTGCTCGCGCATTGGAGGCAAGTATGTGTGTTTCCTTGATAGTGAGCAGGCCAAAACGATGATGAGGCACTTCCGGGTAGACGGGCATACGTCCTGGGGGAGCATGAATCGCTCTGTGCCGGAGCAGGAGTGAGAGAGGAAGACTACCGCATCTTCCCCTCTGGTAAAGAATTCATACAAGAGGCAGAGCGAAGAAGACAACGGGAGTATGAACTATGAAGCAGCGCAAACGCCACCCCAAAGGGCAGAGCAGGTCACAAACCCTCACCAGGGCGGTGACCCATATCCGGCTGGAAGCGATGAATGCGGGCAAGCTAGCCGTCCTGGACAACCTCGCCCAGGTCTACCTGCCGCTCTGCCAGCAATACCTGACCCTCTTCTGCACGAAGGAGCCGCCTGACAAGTTTCGCGCGACCTGCTTTGCGACACCGCTTTCCGAGCGCTGGCACAGGGTCGCCATCCAGCAAGCCTCAGGCATTGCCCGTGCCTTTCGCACCAATCGCGCCAACGCCTACCGAGACTACCAAGAAGAGCTTGTAGAGTATCAAGAGCGACAGGCAGATGGCACGCTGGACGTAGAGGCGCAAGAACCGGTCTGGATCGAGTGGGACGTTCCCACCCTGCGACAGAACTGCATCCAGGCCAATACCAACGTGGTCGTGCTCGAACCCTCACACGACTCGACGTTTGACTTCTGGTTGAAGATCAGCACCCTGGAATTGCGCAAGCAGTTGCTGGTCCCGGTCAAACTGGCTGACTACCACCGCAAAGCGCTCGAGGGAAAGACCGTCAATACCAGCGTGACGCTCAACAAGCGCGGCGATGGGTGGTGGTTGACGCTCTCGTACGACGAGGTTGTCTCCGTCAAGACGGAGCCCTCTGCCCCGGTCGTCGGAGTGGATGTGGGAATCGCCAACTTCCTCACGACCAGCACCGGCAGGCACTACGGCACCTTTCACGGGAAACTGCGAGAGCGGCAGAAGCGCGACCGCGAGAAGCGACGCCGCAAGACCAAACTGCGCAGGTGTCTCGAAAAGAAAGGGGTCGAGAAACTTCCTTCCACGAGCAGCAAGGGCGGGCAGCGCCTTGCCCGCCATGTGCGCCAATCGATCAACCGCGCGGTCAACGAGTGCTTTGCCGAACACCCCGATGCGCAGTTTGCCTATGAACAGCTGTCGGTTGCCACGATGAAGTTCAAGGCGCGCGCCATGAATGCGTATCTGTACGCCTCCAACCTGGCGCACATCCCCAAGCAGCTTGCCTGGAATGCCGCCAAACGAGGAGTACGGGCAACGAGAGTACACAGCGCCTACTCCTCGCAGGAGTGCAGCGTGTGCCATTACCCAGATCGGGCCAATCGTCCAGACCAGCGAACGTTTCGTTGTGTGATCTGCGAGTACAGCACGCATGCCGATCTCAATGCTGCGACGAATATTGCACGCCGATGGGGAGATGCTGAGTTGCAAGCATGCAAGAACAAGCAGGAAGTCAAAGCCGTACTGATGCAGCGACATCAGGTTTGGAAAACACAACACGGTTGGCCGTAGTCCAACCCGCCGCCTAGTTCGTTCGTCAACGGGCGTAGCTTAAGGCTAAAGATTCTGACAAATGCCATTTTTGTCGAGATTTTTAGTAACTATGTGTGAATCCACTCACGAGCAACGATGCCAGGATTATGAGTGCTGATAACAGATTCGCTTTCAGATTCGATGCCATCAGCTTAAAGTAGTGCTTTAAGTCACCCGTTGCCTGCTGTAAAGCAATCTCTACAGGTATGATGGTTAACACGGCAAAAATGGCGTACCAGGGAAATACTTTCAGATAAACATCAACTATAAGTGTTACGGCAATCAGCAACAGTAACACCGCGCCAACAGTACGTGCCCTCTTTTCCCCCAACTCCACAACAGGTGTGATTTTACCTGACTCTTCATCGGCACGCCAATGTAGAAAGTGGTGGAAGTAGAGTACTACCATTGTATAGAGGCCAATTGGGAGAGAGGCTAGTAGAGCGACGCGCGTTACCGTGCCGGCCTGAACATAGAAAGAGCCGACTAGCGGTAAGATGCCAAAAGAGATTAGGATATCTATTTCCCCTAGCCCTCGCCCAATATACGCCAGTCGAATAGGGGGGGCGACATAGAAAAAAGCCAGGAGAAAACCAATGATGCCAAAGACCAGCGCCCACGGGCGAAAGATAGTCAAGACTATGCCGCACAACAAGGCTACTGCGAAACAGGCAATCGCCAGTCCGCGGTAATATGTGATCGTAAGTTTGCCATTGAGGAGATACCGGGAGCCTGTCGCAACTGTGCTACCCTGGGATGCGATTGCTTGTGCTGCCTGGTCTGTTCCCGCCCCAAAGTCAAATACGTCATTGATAACATTCGCGCCCAAGTGCGCTGCCATCGCACCTATGAAAGCCAGGACAAAGAAGCCCCAGAGAAAAGGTGTACCTTGCTGCCAGGCCAGAACAGAGCCTATGATAACAGGTGCTGCCATTACAGGTAGTGTGCGTGCACGTGTTACTTGCAAAAAAAGTTGAACTTTGTTCATCTCTACTTTCCCTGTCCACTGGCAACCGTGTCAAAGGTCACCTCGGTGTACAATGGGCTGGCCGCCAGGTTAGTGATACGTAGCCATTTTATCTGCATTTCCACGGCGACGATGGGCACACGAGCAATAAATGCTGCAGCTACAGATGACTTTTTCCCAAGCTTTTCGAGTACAACCGAACTTGCGCTCTCGTCGACCAGAATGTGTGCCAATGCAGTTGCTTCGAGCCAGGCTGATGGCTGAGAAGGACCAATAAATATTCCTACTCGGGGATTTTGTTTCAGGTTAGCAAGCTTGCGAGACGTAGTAATAAATGTTCCATAAAGCTTCAGGCCGCTATCACTCATAGGCTCTTCGACAAAGAAAGCGCGTGTGACAAAAGGTTGTCCATTGTGCTCCGTCGCGATGGCAAGTGTATCATATTGCGCGAGGAATGTGTTGATTATGTCGCGAACTGAATCTTCCATAATTCATCTCCTTCAAACGCGCATGGATTGCTTTCTTGCTGCATTACGCATTGCAGCGGTGAATTGCGAAATGTTTATCTGTACATATCATACTGTTTGTTATCCAAGTTTTCCATGCATCTTTAGCAAATAGAATCACTGTAACTATTCAGCAGGGGTTCCAAGGGCTTGCAAGCCCTTGGAACCCCTGCTGAATAGTTATGGAAAGTGAATACTACTTTTCTATCGGTGCCTCGATCAGGCTACCCCATTCTGTCCATGAACCGTCGTAGTTACGCACCTTGGGATAACCCAGCAGATAATGAAGAACGTACCAGGTATGGCTGCTGCGTTCACCAATGCGGCAATAGGCTACTACTTCTTTATCAGCAGTAACTCCCTTGCTTTCATACAAGGATCGTAACTCCTCGGTCGATTTAAATGTCCCGTCGTCGCGAACTGCCAACGACCAGGGTATATTAGCTGCGCCTGGAATATGACCACCACGCTGCGCACCTTCCTGTGGTAGATTTGCAGGAGCAAGAAGTTCGCCGCTAAATTCGCCGGGTGAACGTACATCTACCAGAGCAACATTTTTGTCTCCAAGTTCCGAGAGGATCTGGTCACGCAAGGCGCGAATTTCGGTGTTGGGGGGTTGAGCGAGATAAACTGTTCGAGAATATGAAGGGATCTCGGTGGTGATTGGGCGCTTATCGGCTAACCACTTTACTCGACCTCCATCTAGGAGGCGAACATCCTGGTGTCCATAGTACTTGAGAATCCAAAGTGCCCAGGCTGCAAACCAGTTGTTATTGTCTCCATACAAAACAATCGGGGTATCATTGCTTACACCAGCACGGCTCAAAAGTTCTTCTAGCTGTGCCTGACCGATTGGGGCACGTATTATTTGATCCTGAAGTTCTTTTTGCCAGTTGAAACCAAATGCGCCAGGAATGTGTCCTTGATCGTAGGCAGTGGTATCTACGTCAACTTCAATCAATCTAACCTTCGGATCGTGTAGATGGGCCTCCACCCAATCCGCATCTACCAGGACTTCGGGATGAACATATCCTTTGTTTTCAGACATAACTACTCCTTAAATGCGAAAAATGCGAAATGAAAGCATACTAACTTCGCGCCTTCGGCAAGCGAAATGTAGTATTTGAAGCCTTGGCTTCACAGGAAAAATAATAACACATTTCTAATCATTCCATCAAGTTATTTTATACA
>Ga0207684_10004342_pt1 | contig 13389 bp, 12 predicted proteins | sample KBSK5501metaG_FD_184342 | JGI IMG/M metagenome (GOLD analysis project Ga0207684, IMG submission 184342) | Corn, switchgrass and miscanthus rhizosphere microbial communities from Kellogg Biological Station, Michigan, USA - KBS K5-50-1 metaG... | ecosystem: Host-associated > Plants > Roots >...
CCGTAGAACTGGAACTCAAGCATGTGCGAGACGTTCTTGAGCGGAAACCAGTTCGTGGCCGGCCAATGGGTGAAGGCCCATTTGACGCCGTGCAGCGTGAGGCCGGCATTTATCTCCGGAACTTCGTAGACGTATTCCGGATCATCGAAGTTGATGAAGGGAAATTTGATTGCCTGCCCGAACACGAACCAAACGAGCGCGACCAGACCGACGCAAATGCCGGCGACTAGCGAACGTTCGGAAATTTTATCGCGCATTTCGCAGGCTGGGATCCCGCAGCGGGGTGCGACGCCGATAAAGATCGACATCTTCCTGGATCTGAAGGACGAGGTCACGCACACCCTGAGCATTCGCCTGCTCCGATGCGCGTCGCGCAGTCTTGATCGCGTCCTCAAATTGTCCGGCTTCGGCATAAGCCGCGGCCAGAGTTCGAGTGAAGGCGGGATTATTCTCGCCGGACAGCCGATTTGCTTTTTCCGCGAGCTCGACCGCTCTTGCGCCGTTTCTCAGCGCGTCATCCGGAGTGGTCGATAGGATCCAGGCAAGATTGTTCAACGAGAGAACTGAGTCCGGCTCGAGTTGGAGCGCGTTTTCGTAATGCTGCATTGCCTCGCGCAAATGTCCTTTTTGGACCAAAACATTCCCTAAATTTGCGTGAGTACCGGCGTCGTTCGGGTGGATCGACAACGTCGTTCGATATTCCCCAATCGCGTCGTCCAATTGGCCCTTCCGAAAAAGGGCGGTAGCGAGATTGTAATGCGCGTCGGCGTAATTGGGTTGAAACTCGATCGCCTGGCGCAAATGGCCGATGGCTTCGTCGAGGCGACCCTTGCGCGCGAGGACGTTGCCGATGTCGCCATGAATGAGCGCGAAACTCAAATCGTAATGTGCATGTGCGCTGCCGGAGCGAACGTCGAGCGCGGTTTGAAAATGGGAGAGCGCATTGTCCAATTCACCGCGGTCCATCAACAACGTCCCTAAGTTTGCGTGGGCAACATCATTTTCTTTTGTCACCGCGAGCGTGTGTTTCCAAAGCGTTTCGCTGTCGCGCCAATAGGTCGTTTGTTTCCAGGCACAGGCGCTGAGAAGCAGCACGACGAGTATTGCCGACGCCACGAAAATTTTCCTTCGCAAGATCGATGCAGTCGCGGTGTCGGCAATCAGCCACGTCACCGCGAGATACAATCCGACTGCCGGCAGATACGTGTAGCGATCGGCGTGGCCTTGCAGACCGACTTCCACAATGCCGATGACTGGCAGCAGCATCACGAGATACCAAAGCCAGCCGACAAAGAGATAAGGACGCGTCCGCCGAAAAAGAAAAACGAACAATGTAATTGCTAAAAGAAACGCCGCGCTGCTTGCCACCTGCCAAAGTGCGAGATGATTTTCCGGATGCGGATAAAACACCGCGAGATCCGCCGGCCAGATCGTTTGCAAGATGTAGGTGACGTAACTGACAAGCGCGTTTTGGAGTCGCCAGCCGAAAGGTAATTGCGCGATCGAACCGGTGGAGCGCTCTTGCAGAACGAACGTGTTGATCGACGACGCCACGGAAAGCGTCAAGAGCGGAAGTTTCTCGACAATTAATTGCCAGAATGATTTTGAATCTGGCATGCGCTGGAGCGGCCAGTAATCGAGCAAAAGCAGGATGACCGGTGTTGTGACCAGCATTGGTTTCGACATCAACCCGCACACGAACAAGATCGACATCGTCAGATAATGGCCGAGTGAGCGCGCGTGTGTGTAACGCACGTAGGTAATAAGAGTCAGAAAGAAGAAGAGCGCGCTGAGGACATCTTTGCGTTCCGCGATCCAGGCGACCGATTCGACGCGAAGCGGATGGATTGCGAAAAGAGCAGTGACGAAAGCGCTGCTCCAAATACTGGAAGTCCGGCCGGGACCGGTGGCGTTACGAAAGAAAAAGAAAAGCAAAACCGCGGCGATCGTGTGAAGCAGAACATTTGTGAAATGATGACCACCAGCTTTGAGATCGAAGAGCTGACAATCGATCATGTGTGAGATGATCGTGAACGGATGCCAGTTGCCGGTTTGAGTGTCGACGAACGCCTGCGTTAAGCCATGCCAACTCAGGCCAGCGGCGACCAACGAATTTCCATAAACATAAGTTTTGTCGTCGTAGTTTACGAAATCGTGGGCCAACGTTTGTCCGAAAACGATCCAAACCAGAACAACGATGATGCCGCAAACGGCAAGTAGCGCTAAACGCGACGGCGAGCGTGTTTTGACTGTTCGGGCACGAACCTTCATGCGAGATACGGCGGGCGACTCTTTGAGCTTACTGCGGCGGCGATTCACGATAAGGCGTTCGGGCCTGATAAAGTTCGATTTCATGCCGCAATGTGGCCGCCAATGAAGTGTTGTTTTGTCCGGTCGCCAAATCCAAGGCGTGTTGTGCGGTGTTGACGGCGTTGGAAAAATCGCCTGCCTCGGCGTAGCCCGCCGCCAACGTCCGAAGAACAATGGGCGCTTCGCCGCCCGGAAGAACTGCGGCTTTCTCCGCCAATTCAACTGCTCTCTTGCCGTCGCGGATTGTGTCCGCGGGATAGGTCGCCAGCACCCACGCAAGATTATTCAGCGCGTTCCCGTCATCCGGGTCGATTTGTAAACTTATTTCCCATTGCTCGATCCCGGCGCGGACATCCCGATTTTGAACGAGGAGCACTCCGAGATCATTACGTGTCGGGACATCGAATGGATAATCCTTAAGCGTCGTCCGGGCGTGGGCGATGGCAGCGGCGCGCGAATGCATGCGCGCATCGGTCGTTTTACCTTTCGACCACAACGCTGCCGCTAGATTTTGATGGGCGGTTTGATTGTCCGGAGTCACTGCCAGGGCATGCTCCCAAAGTGAAATGCTGTCGCGCCAATAAGTTGTTTGCTGATGGGCCAGAATGATCGAGGCCGCGATTGCGCACGCAGCCATTGAAGTCAGAACGACCCGACGATTTCGCCACTGTTGCGTCAAATCCGCGCACGTCCATGTCAGCAACATTGTGATTCCAATATGCGGTAAATAAGTGAATCGATCGGCCCGCGCCTGCAGACCGGCTTGAACGATGCCAAGCACTGGGACGAGCAGAAGTAAATACCAGAACCACCCGACGAAGACGTAAGGATGTTTTTGGCGAACGAAGATCGCGACGAGCGTAATCGCGATGACCAACGCCGCAGCCGTGACGACGATCCAAATGTTTAATTGATCGTGCGGATGGGGATAGAACACGGCCAGGTCCGTGGGCCAGAAGATTTGCCGGATATACGCGATCAAACCGACGACCGCGTTTTTGAGCCGGGGCAAAACCGGCAACTGATCCAGCGAAGCCATCGTGACCGTCTGCGCGAACAGGGTTGCGAGCGACGCGGCAGCCGAAAGAACAAATAATGGAATTTTCTCGATCGCGAGTCCTTGCCACGCACGAAAATTGTTCGCGCGCTGCAACGGCCAGTAATCCAGTAACAACAGCACGAACGGCACAGTCACAAAAGTCGCCTTCGACATTAATCCGCACGCGAGAAAGATCGACATCGTCACGTAGCGCGAGAGACTCGGCCCGCGTGTGTAATGCAGGTACGCGCCGAGCGTCAGCATAAAGAAAACACCGCTGAGCACATCTTTGCGCTCCGCAACCCATGCGACGGATTCCACCCGCATGGGATGAATCGCAAAAATCGCCGCGATAAATGCGCTTCGCCAAATGCAGCCGGTCATTCCTCGGAAAACCAAAAAGAGGAGGACCGCTCCGATATTATGCAAAACGACGTTGGTGAAATGATGGCCGCCAGCCTTCAATCCATAAATCTGGCAATCCGTCATGTGACTCAGGGTCGTGAGCGGATGCCAGAGACTGGCGTGACTATGAGTTAGAAGGCATTTCAATCCGTCGATAGTGAGTCCACGACTGACCTCTGGGTTTTCGTAAACATACCGGTCGTCATCGAAATTGACGAAATCGTGACCGAGTGTTTGGCCGAAGACGACCCAGACGATCGCGGTCAGAAAAATGCAGACCGTAATCGTGATTCGGTGATCGTTTCGCAAGTTGGCTTGCGCCAGCACTGTCGGCATCGTTAAACCGGCGGCGGGAGAAGCCGCCAGCGAGCCAGCCGGAAACGCAACGCCGTCCCAAGACAACCGAGGCCGTAACGCACGCTGCGGCGAAAATTAATCGAAGAACCTTCCGGCAAATATTTCGCGGGGCAGGTGACCTCGCCGATTTTGCAACCCAGCCAGACGATTTGGGCGAGCATCTGATTATCGAACACGAAATCATCGGAGTTTTGCTCGATCGGCACTCGCTCAAGCAAACTCCGCGCAAACGCGCGATAACCGGTGTGATATTCTGAAAGCTTCGCCCCGATCAAAAAATTTTCGATGAAAGTGAGGAAGCGGTTCGCGATGTATTTCCACCACGGCATCCCGCCATCGAGTGCGCCGCCGCCGAGAATTCGCGAGGCGAGAACGCACGGATAAAGGCCGCTCCCAACCAGCGACGCCATCGCGGGAAGAAGCCGCGGAGTGTATTGATAATCCGGATGAATCATCACCACGATGTCGGCGCCCGCGGCGAGCGCGAGCCGGTAACAGGTCTTTTGATTACCGCCGTAGCCGCGATTTTCCGGATGCACTTCCAACTGCACCTGCTTGAGCGTGCGCGCGATCGCCACCGTTTCATCGTGACTCGCGTCATCCACCACGATGACAAGATCGACAATCCCCTGTTCCATCACTTCGTTATACGTTCTTTGCAATGTCCGGGCGGCATTATATGCCGGCATCACTACGACGATCTTCTGGCCGCTTAACATTTTAATCGGTTGACCGAACGACGCGCACCATCCGCATTCGGCTTCGGTTCATCAAGTCCGAATCATCGCAAAAAAATCGCCGCTTCGAATCGCTCCGAAGCGGCGACCAGACTTCCTTGGGCGGCAGTTAGTCGCCGAAGAGGCGGATGTTCACAGTGATACTTGCATCGGTCTCGAGTTTCGCGGCACCGGTGATATCCATTCGGACCGTCATTGGGCCGGCAAACAACGCATCAACCGTGGCTGGCGAAAGGCCGAACGCGTCCCGGAACTGCTGCCTGGTGAGACCGGTGTTCCCCGCTCGGACTAGCGTCTCGCGCAATCTTTGCCGATCGCCATCTTTTATAGTGCGGTCGTCGCGATAATTGTAATCGAATAGGAACGTCAGCTGGCCGCCACACGGCGCGCTAGTGAAGGGATCGACGCAGCTTGGATCATTCAAAGCATCGCTCTCTATGCTAATGCCAGCCGTGAAACGAAGCAGCCCCTGTGGTTGATCGACACCGGTGGAGTTCTGCAACTGGTAGTTGAGGAAGATGTTCAGGACCGGATAGATCACGTTCCTTGTCGCTTTTTTCGGCAATTTGATCCGGCAAATATTGTCGTGGCTGAAGCTTGTCTGCGCCGGCGCAGCGTTCAGTTGATCACAAAAACTGTCGCCATTTGGCACTGGCGACGGCGTTGGTGTTGGTGCCGGACACGGATCCGAGGACAGTGTGACGAACCCACTCGCCGCGCCCATGTAGAGTGCCGGGTGACCGAACGTTTCGGCATCACCTACTTCCGCAGCAGTGGGACCGGCCCAAAGTCCTCCAGCAACAGCAAGACTCGACAAGATCACAACAGCAATTTTTGAAAGGTAATGTTTCATTTTAATCTCCGGTGGATTCAATGTTGGAAATGCAGCAACCACCATGCCGAAGTAGGGTTGCGTCCGTGAATTCCCAATTTTTTCTATGATCATTTTTCACAATCCGGATTGCGTCGAATATTCGAGCCCGGGCCATCCCGAACGACCAGAGCGGATCGTCCAAACGGTGCCGATATTGAAAGATCGACATCTACCCTGGGAGTGGCGCGAGCCGCGAGCAGCCACAATCGATGAACTGCTACGCGCGCATTCACGCGAACATATCGAGCATGTGAAAAATCCGACCGGCGATTTCGATCCCGATACCCCGGCGATTCCAAAAATTTACGATTACGCGCTTACATCTGCCAGCGCCGGAATTGAAGCCGCGCGAGCGGCGCTTAAGGGCGAACAGGCGTTCGCTTTGATGCGGCCGCCTGGACATCACGCCACGCGGAATCGCGCGATGGGTTTTTGTTACTTCAGCAATGTCGCCATCGCGGCGCTTCACGCGCTCGAGCACGGCGCTGAGCGCGTGGCAATTTGGGATTTCGATGCGCATCACGGGAACGGGACTGAAGCCATTATCGCGAACAATCCCCGGATCCAATTCGCATCGATCCATCAATTCCCCGCCTACCCCGGAACCGGCGCGAAATCGTTTGCTAACATCGACAATTATCCGGTCGCGCCCGAAACGCCGCGGAAAGAACATGTCGATGTTGTAAAACGCGCGCTCGATAAATTGTTTTGCTTCAAACCAGAATTAATTCTCGTCTCGGCAGGATTCGACGCTTACGCGCGCGATCCGCTCGTGCAGATGACCCTTGAACAAGAAGACTTCGCGAGCTTCGGTCAGTGGTTGCACAAGATCGACATCCCAACAGCCGCCGTTCTCGAAGGCGGCTACAGCAACGATTTGCCGGAATTGATCGATACGTTTCTCACCGCGTGGGTTGCCTGAGTTCAATCCGACTCAGTAACTGATCCGCAGCAGCTTCGATCTCGGCGTAACCATACTGATGCGCGCGAGCTTTGACCGCGAGCAAGTCACAACGGTGGAGTGCTGCGAAATCGCCAAACGGGAATTTGTAATGCTCTTTTGTTTCTTCGCCGTGTCTGCGGTCGATCCCAAGATGCCATTTCGCGTATTCTTGAAAGCCGTGGTTGTGGATAAATTCGTTTTCCTCCGAGCGTGAAGGATGATGTTTGCGCCAGCTGCCTTTCTTATCGGCAACCAAGCGACCGTGTGCGATCAGTTCGCGGGCGTAATCGAAAGCACCACGATTAAGTGTGATCGGATGGCGTTCTGCCGGAGTTCTGGTGAAGGCGACGCTCCCACCGCAGGAGATCAAAGCCGCAATGAGGATAGCAATTCCGGTCTCGTTCATTCTGGGAGGTCAAAATTGTGATCTCGGGCTGGCGGGATTTGAACCCACGACCTCTTGAACCCCATTCAAGCGTTCTACCAAGCTGAACTACAGCCCGATCAAGAATGGCAACTATCTACTAACTAGGTGGAAATCGCCATCGCTGGGCAAAATATCTTTGCAGGAAGTTTTGCGACCGTCTTAGACCGCCGCTAAAGGAAAGGATGCTCAGCGCTGGAATTGTTGGACTTCCGAACGTCGGGAAATCGACGTTGTTCAATGCGGTTACGCGGACGCACAACGCGCCGGCGGAAAATTATCCCTTTTGCACAATCGATCCCAACATTGGCGTCGTTACCGTGCCCGATCCGCGGTTGGAAAAGCTCGGCCAGATGTCGCGCTCGAAAAAAATTGTGCCGACCGCGATCCAATTTGTGGATATCGCCGGTCTGGTCAAAGGCGCCAGCTCGGGCGAAGGACTCGGCAACCAGTTTCTCCATCACATCCGCGAAGTAGACGCGATTGTCCAGGTGGTGCGCTGCTTTGCGGATGCGGATGTCCATCACGTCAGCGCGACGATCGATCCGGTTCGCGACATCGAAGTGATCAACACCGAGCTGGTGCTGGCCGATCTCGCGTCGCTCCAGAAGCGGCACGACCGATTGCAAAAAGAAGTCCGGGCCGGCGAAAAGAACGCGAAGATGGAAAACGTGGTCGTTGAAAAACTTTTGCCACATCTCGATTCTGGAAAACCGGCTATTACGGCGCCGCTTGAACCCGAGGAAAAAATCGTTGCGCGCAATTTCTTTCTACTGACTTCAAAACCGACCCTTTTTGCCTGTAACGTCGCCGAGGCGGATCTGGCCCCAGTTGCAAAAGATGATCAAGCAAATGCCGCCGCGAAGTATGTCGATCTCGTTCAGGATTACGCCCAACATCATTTCGGAACGGAAGCGTTCGTAATTAGCGCCAAGATCGAAAGCGAACTTGTTGATCTTAGCGAGGAAGAAACGCTCGAATACTTGCGCAACCTCGGCGTGGAAGACAGCGGCGTCCACGCGCTAATTCGCGCGGTCTATCATTTGCTGGGTCTGCGCACGTTTTTAACGACCGGTGAAAAGGAATCGCGTGCCTGGACCATTCATGCCGGCGAAAAGGCGCCGGCTGCAGCAGGCGCAGTCCACTCCGACTTTGAACGAGGCTTTATCGCTGCCGAAACGATCGCCTACGACGATTTGGTCGCGCTCGGTTCGTTCGCGAAAGCGCGGGAGGCCGGCAAGCTTCGGATCGAAGGAAAGGATTACGAAGTTCGCGACGGTGACGTAATCACTTTTCGCTTCAATGTGTGAGCTGTAGGGGCGGCCGTGTCGGCCGCGATTCTAAAACCTGCAGGCGAGACGCCTGCCGCCACAGCAATTTATCGTTTTACGCGGGCACGTAGAGAATTCGCCCGCACTGTTCGCAGCTGACAATTTCCTTGCCAGCTTCCGCGTCTTTCACGGTCGCAGTCGTCAGCTTCATATGGCAACCCGTGCAAACGCCATGTTCGACCGCGACAATGGCCGAGTCGCCTTTGCTCGTGAACAGTCGTTCGAAGCGATTCAACAAATCCTCGTCCATTTTTTCAGCCAATTCTTTTCGCTCCTTCGCTAATTCTTGCAGCCGGGTTTCAAGGGTCTTTGATTTTTCGCCGAGGTCGTTCATTTGTCGTGAGATCGAATCCTTGGTCGTGGCAGCTTTTTTTTCCTCGGCCGTGACCTCGACTTTCAGCTTATCCCCCTGCTCCATTAGCTCGAGTTCCTGGTCCTCCAGTTTCCGAATTTCGTCTTCGTAACGTTCGATCTCGTGACCCATCGCCTGGAATTCGTCGTTCTTGCGCGTTTGATATTGCTGAGTCTTGAGGCGCGAGATGCTCTCGGTGCGCGTGCCGACGTCGAGCTCAACTTTTTTGCGATCAACCTCGACCAGCCTGGCTTTCTGCTTCAGAGCCTCCAGGCGGGCAACGCTTTCTGCGAGCTGCGATTCGAGATGCTTTCGTTGCAGCGGCAGATTTCTTATCTCGTTCTCGATCTGCCGGATCTTTTGCTGTCGATCTTGAAGGATAAGGAGTTGTTCCAGTTCTGCCTGCACGTGCGCTGAAGTTATTAAGTCGCAGAAGCGGCGTCAATCGCGCCGGCCAGCCTTGGTCGCATCGATCGCGCTCAATGCTTGTTCCGGCCGCGCGCGCACTGCGATGTTCTCGGTCAGGTTCACCCATTGAACAGTGCCGTTTGCATCGACATAAAACTCAGCCGGTCTTGCGATGTCGGTGTTTTTCGGCCCGGCCCCGCGATGAAGCACATCGTAACGGCGAATGACTGCGGCGTCGGCGTCCGAAAGAAGCGGAAACGTATAACCCATCTTCTGGGAATGGTTGCGATTGATTTCAATCGAATCAACGCTGATCGCGACGACGCGAACTCGGCGCGTTTGGAAATCGGAAAGCCTTCCCTGAAAACTCCGCAACTCGGAGTTACAAAGCGGTCACCAATGTCCGCGATAAAAAATTAACACCGCGCCGTTGGGCGAGAGCAAGTCGGAAAGCGAAACTTGTTTGCCATTTTGGTCCGGCAGCGTGAACTCCGGCGCTTTTTCACCGACCCGCGGCGCCTGAGCCGAAAACGGCACCTGTCGCAGAACATAAAAAATCTCGTAGGAAAAAAACGCAAAGAGAAGAATGCTGAGGACAGCGAAGATGGAACCGAAAACTTTGCCGCGATAAACTTGCGGTCGCCCGAAAGCTCGGAAAAGACCGACGAGCAGCAACGCCGCGCCGACAGCGAAGAGCGAAAGATTGACCCACGGAAAATCGCGCGTGCTCGGAAACTGGATGAAAAAAAAATTCGTAGCTGAACAAACCGCCGGCAGCGATGATGAAGCCGATCCAGATCGGCCAGTTCCACTTCCGCTTCATGTCGATCTTGCCGTCCCCATTCGCAAGATCCACCGGTACAGCACCGCCAGGATGACTGCGAACGCTACGCCGCCCAAAATTTTCGCGGCGCTCTCAAAGCTAGGACCGGTTAGCGCCAACGGCTCCTTGGGATTCGAAAAACCGAGCTTATCAGCAAACGCGACCAGTCCCGCAACGATCACCGCCAGCAGACTTTCGCCGACGATCAAACCGGATGCCAGCAGCACGCCGAGTTGTTTGGTAGCCTCCGGCTTCGATGCCCGTTCCGCGCGGCGGTCGAAAATCGCGCCGACGATCGCGCCGACCACCACCATCAATGTTGTTGAAGTCGGTAAGTAGATGCCGAGGCCCACCGCCAACGGCGGCACGCGCGGGCCGTTCACGGTGCGCGCTAGAATCTCGTCCAGCACGATAATGCCAACGCCTATCGCCGCACCGATCCCGATGAGGCTCCAATCTATGTTGTGCGTGATCACACCCTGCGCCAGCGCGGAGATCAATCCCGCCTGCGGCGCGGGCAGTGCCCGAGCGGGATCCGCGCCCGGCGCGCCGTTGAAGCCGTAGGCCTGATTCAAAAGATTCATTACCGGCGGGATGACCACCGCACCCGCGACCACGCCGATCACCAACGCCCATTGCTGTTTTTCCGGTGTAGCGTTCACCAGTTGTCCGGTTTTAAGATCCTGCAGGTTGTTATTGGCGATCGAAGCTACCGCGAACACTACGGCGGTAACGAACAGCGCGAAGGCTACCAGCGACTTGCCCGCGCCCGGCGCGACGTGCGACTGAAGGCCGAATACCAACAGCAGTGCGGCAATAACCACAACGAGAATGCCGATACCGGAGAGCGGGCTGTTGGATGAACCGATTAGTCCGGCCATGTAGCCGCACACCGCCGACACTACGAAACTCAGGATCACCACGAATAGCACGCCACCGAGCACCAGCAGCAACGCGTGATCACCCAATCCGCTGATGCGTGCGAAATGCCAAAGCAAGTAGCCAACTGGAACCAGGCACAGTAAGGAAACCAATCCAACGACGCCGATGGGGATATCGCGCTCGGTGATCGGCAGCGTGTCAGCCTTGCCGGCCTTGCGAGCGCGCGCCGCATGCATCGCGCCAGCGAGCCCGGCGAGCACGGGCTTTACCAGTTTTGCCAACGTCCAGACCGCTGCTACGCCAATGGAGCCTGCGCCGACATAGCGCACATAGTTGCTCCATGCGCCCTGCGCAACGTCGGTCGCGTTGCCCACTGCCGGATGCAAGGCGGTGAATAATGGCACGGCACCTCCCCACCCGATCAGCGCACCCACGCCCATCGCCACGCCTACCCACAGGCCGACCAAATGGCCGACTCCCAACAGCATGAAAGAGAGGCTGAAATCGAAACCAGTAGCGGAACCGCGACGACCCACGTGGAAATACTGCGACACGTCGCTGGCGAAAATCTTCGTTTGGAGGATGCCGTAGAATATCGCAGAGACGATTGAACCCCACAAAACCGCAAGCACACCTACGCGGCCATGTTCGATATCAACATCGTGAGTCCCGAGATCTTTGTCAGGATGACTGCCGACTTTGAGCACTTCGGCACAAGCGACGCCTTCCGGATAAGGCAAATCGGAAGTCGTAACCAATGCGCGGCGCAGCGGAATTGAGTACATTACGCCGAGGATCCCACCAGTCGCGCAGACGCCGAACGACACCCAGAACGGAAAGCCCGTCCACCAGCCAATCATGATCAGGCCAGGCAGCACGAAAATAATCGACGAAAGGGTGCCCGCGGCAGAAGCGACCGTCTGCACGATATTGTTCTCCTGGATAGTTGCGTCGCGCACCGCCTTCAGCAGCGCCATCGAAATCACCGCGGCGGGAATTGAGGTGGAGAAAGTCAGGCCCGCCTTTAACCCTGCATATACATTGGCCGCGGTGAACACCAACGTGATGATGACGCCGATAATCAGGCCGCGGATGGTAAGTTCCGCGCGGGATTGTTGATTGCCGTTCACGATGTGATTTTCAATTGCGATGCACGCGGCCGACCGACGAGAGCGGAGGATATGGTGGATGCGAGACAGGGGTCAAGCCGACGTACTCCGATCTCGCGCGACGCGCCAACGCGTCGGAACTTAATAAACTTCTACCGGCGAACGTTTGCCGTCTTCGACGCTATGCTGTTTGGCGCGTTCCTCGCCCAAAGTCACGACGCGCAATTCCCAAATCTCATTGTCGATCTCGCGAAATGCCGCTTCCGAAAATTCGTGAGGCGGCGCGATTTTTTTCTTAAACCTGGCCACGCTCGCGAGCGCGCGATCAATTTGTCCGCGCGGCAACATATCGAGGATCCGCTGGACGTTTTCAATTTCGGGAATGCGGTGACAAATCATTGTCAAATCGTCTCCAGCGCCAATCGCGAGACGAATCGTCTGTTCGAGTCCATATCCGTTCAAAATCGCACTCATGTCGAGATCATCGGTCATTACGAGACCATCGAAAGCAAATTCGCCACGTAGAAGGTCAGTGATCACGCGACGCGATAAGCTGGCCGGAGTTTTTTGCGCTTCGAGACATGGATACCAGCCGTGGCAAATCATCATGCTGTCGACCTCGTTGATAAATTTCCGGAACACCGCCAGCTCGTTCTGATCTAATTCTTCGCGCGTGCGATCGATTTTCGGCAATTCGTAATGTGCGTCTGACTTGGCGGCCGAGTAGCCTGGAAAATGTTTACCGCAGCTGGCGATCCCTTGTTTGCGCATCGCGTCGTTGAACGCGCCGGCATTGCGCACCACTTGCTCGACGGTTTTACCGTAACATCGGCCCCGCAACGAATTATCGGCGTTATCGTCGAAAGAAATGTCGAGCACCGGGCAGAGATCGAGATTGAATCCGAAAACGCGCAACAAACGTCCGGTGATATCGCCGTGGCGCCGGATAAGATCGACATCGTCCTTGTCGCGCAACTGCTGCGCGTTTGGCGGTTCGCTTCCGATTAATCGCAAGCGCGACACGCGCCCACCCTCCTGATCAATGGTGATGATCGGCTCCGTTGAACTCAAATCGCGCAAGTCGTCGATCAGTTTGCGCAATTGCGGCGCGCTTTCGATGTTGCGCCCGAAAAGAATGAACCCGCCCGGCTTCACGCGACGGAACAATTCGGCACTGGCGGCATCGAGTTCTTTTCCCGGGACGCCGCAGAGTATCAGTTGACCGAGCGAATTGTCGTTCATAACTTCGCACCTTAGATGTCGATCTCGGCGGTGCGAATAAAAAAGCGGTTGGAATGAGAAAAATCGGCATCTACGGCGGCACGTTCGATCCGATTCATCACGGCCATTTGATTCTCGCGCGGCAAGCATGCGAGGAGTTGGGGCTCGATCAAT
>Ga0207684_10004347_pt1 | contig 13383 bp, 10 predicted proteins | sample KBSK5501metaG_FD_184342 | JGI IMG/M metagenome (GOLD analysis project Ga0207684, IMG submission 184342) | Corn, switchgrass and miscanthus rhizosphere microbial communities from Kellogg Biological Station, Michigan, USA - KBS K5-50-1 metaG... | ecosystem: Host-associated > Plants > Roots >...
CTGTTCAGTGCTTCCATTGTACAGAACGGCTACAATGCTCTCTTCGCCGTTGACGATATGGTAATTGGTTACGATGTCCCCTTTCGTGTCAATAATGACACCAGAGCCAATCTGCTGCCCTTGAGCGGTCGTCACTTCGAGTTCGACGACGGCTGGCTCTACCTTTGCAATCGCTGCCTCCTGCTGAGCTTCAATCGACGTGCCGCTGGATGACGTGGCGGATGTTGTGTTGGATGTTGTGGTCACCGCCTTCGATGTCGTGGCAGTGCTTCTGTTGCTATTGCCTACAAATTCCAATCCGGCAAACAGTCCTACACCAAAGACGAGGGCGAGCACGAGTGTGAGGAGCAGAATCGCTCCCCCACGGCCTGGCCGGTTCTGTGGTGGCGGTGAGGTCTTCGGGCCTGGTGGATACGAGGGCAACGGGGATGTAACTTGCTCTGCGGGAGCGTGCGTGACTGTGGGATCTTCTAAGACTGCGACTGACTCAGACGGCCTCTGTTGATAGGAGGGCGCATACGGTCCATATACTTCATTCTCTTCTGGTAGCATATTCTCTATCCTTTGCTTTCAGTTCAAACACACTGCTTTTTCGCTGTATCGGTTATCCTATCTCTGCTTTTCGGGCTTTGTACTATGAACAAGTTAAGGCTCACAATGCTCGTTGACGTTTGATGAGCAAGTATTCTTTTCTTGCTCTAGTTCTATAGTAAGCGAAAATCATGTGAAGCATATTGGAGAAAGATGGGAAAGTTCTCATGTACTTTCTTGCAAGACCGCTTTTTATCAAAGTGTTGTCCCTGGCTACAGGTTTGGCGTCAGGCTACCCTCGGAGACGGTGGGCGTGGGCAATGCTGGAAGCGAGATAGTAGGTACGCTGGTGGGATTGATGGAAATGAGCTTGATCTGCGACACACTGGAGGGCAGCATGTCGCTGTCACCAAACAGAGTGTGAATGGAGATCGCAACCGAATTCGCATTCACTCCTGGTTGCTGCTGGAGGTAGGTGCGCGCATTGGTAAGCGTCATCCCTTTGATGTGATTCAGGATGACTTCTTATTGGGTAGTCGGCCACTGGTATTCCTCGACGCCAGCCGCCGCGACCTTCATCGTAACCATGCCGAGATCGGCTACTCCTTCAACCACTGGCTGACCTATCTGGACCGAAGAGTTCATGAGGATGTGATTTGTTCCCAGTGCCTGTGTCAGTAACAGGCTTGCCAGTTGCTGCACGTCCACGTCGTTGATGTACTCTACACTCCCCTGCTCCGTAAGCGTCACAGTGACCGTGCTACTCACCGTACCGATAGCTAGATTGCTCGATTCTGTGAGGTTAGTAAACTGCTTGGTTCCGATTTCGGTGGCATGGAAAGCCTGAAGCTGGCTGTCCATTTCCGCGGAAAGTTGCGAGATGAGCGCTTGCCGCAGTTGTGAGTGTAAGTATTCTATGTCGGCGGGGGTGACCACCTGCCTGCACCGGAAGAAAAACTGATTACACTGCTGGCCCGTCTGCCCCCTCAGTGAGCTGGTTATACTATCGACCTTCTCATATGCGGGAACAGAAGTAGTGGCAACATCGATGCTGGTTTGTGAAGGCCGGGCCGTGATGATGTACACCTGTTGGAGCACATGTACTTGCGGGCCGATATTGACGCTGGCTGAGGCACCCGGTGGAAATGCGAAAAAGATCAAGCCCACCATGACGAATAGCACGACGCCGATCAAAAGCGAAGTGACCACGAATAGTGGTTTTTGGCGGCGACGGCTTCTGCGGGCAATCTTCTTACCACCGGGAACGGCTACTGAGATATCTGCGACATTTGCAGTAGAGATCTGTTTCTCCTGCAAGTTTACGCCAGGACCTCTTTCTACATACGCGGAGGCAATATCGATAGTAGGTGCGATATAATCCGCTTCACCAAATTCCTCATTCTTCTGTGGCGTGAGCCTATCTCCCGTTTCCTGCAGCTTGCGCACTTCGAGAGTGCTCTCTTCGTCAATAGGTTGAAGAGATATGATCGCCGGAGGTGGCAATACTATCGTCGGAGAAGGATGGACATCAAGTGCCTGGTATACCTGTTCAAAGGAGTGCAGGACGTCGGTGGCGCTGGCAAAGCGATCTCCAGGATCCACTGCTAAACAGCGACGGACAACGGCTTCGATGGGTGCCGGAAGCGAGCTGGAGACGAAAGCTTCTCGCTCTGGAAGACGTCCGGTGAACATCTGGTAAAGGATGACACCAAGCGAGTAGATATCGTTACTTGGAGCCGCGATGCCATTGAGACGTTCAGGTGCCATATAGGCGATGGTGCCTATCTCGTGACCCGCCGTCGTCAGCGGCAGTGAGGCTTCCGCACCCTGTTTCGTAGCAATCCCAAAGTCGATGAGGCGCACATAGACCCGCCCGGACGCCTCATCGTAGTCGAGCAAGATATTGCTGGGTTTGAGGTCTCGGTGAACAACGCCCCGGCGATGGATGTATGCTACCGCCTGCACCAGCGAGGTGAAGAGTTGTCGCATCTCCGCCACCGGCAGGAGACCGGCCTGCAGGCGCTGGGAAAACGTACCGCCAGAGATGTACGGCGTCACCAGGAGAGTCTACCATCGACCTCGCCAAATTCAAACAAGGGCAAAATATGGTCGTGTGTAAGGTGTGAGCTGACTTCAGCCTCGCGGAAAAAACGCGCACGCGCAACCGGGTCACGCGACAGATCATCACGGATAATCTTGACCGCTACTTCCCTATGAAAAGCGGTACGCTGGTGAGCAAGATAGACTTCACCCATTCCGCCCATATCGATGCGCCGGATCAGGTCATAGTTGCCGAATTGCCGTTTTCCATGAATATGCCCGTCATTTGTCAAATCATGTTGTTCTTTCTAAAAAATATCGATTTGTCTGGTTCTTTCCCTCAATGGAGAAGAGAGGATCCAGAGGCTGATCCCTGGTGGATCCAGGGTGATCCCGGACCCGCCAGGGGTTTAGTGCCGCAGTCAGCAACCGCTGATCAGAGTGATCTGGTCGCCGGTATGCAGCAGCTCACTATCAACCGATGTCAATACTGGTCGCGGTGATGCTCCCATCGCTGTTGTGCGTTCCCATGACGTGAATCCGGGTGCCAACCTTGATAGCGCTCGCGGTGACAGTCTTACCAGCCTGGGTGAGGCGAGTACTCGCTGTCGTGTGGATCGTGACCGAACTGCCATTCGACGATTTCGCCACGATCGTATTACCATTCACGCTTGACACAGTCAGCGTCTCGCACTGACCCTGCGCCCTCGGCTGAGCGTTATTCGCATTTCCCTGCGCGAAAGTCAGCGATTGGGAGCTTCCATCGCCTCCCTGCGTGACAGCCTGTGACTGGGAACTACTTGTGCTACCAGACGCAAGAGCTGCGGCCTGGGTAGTGCTGGTCGACGAACCCATGAGCACACCTACGCCCAGGGCAAGCATAAAGGCGAAGGCCAGGCCCCCAATCAGGAGCCATCTGCGCCCGCGCAGGCGCGGAGCAGGTGGTTGATCCAGCCGGATTGGAGCCATCTTCTCATAGTCTTCCATTGGTATACCTCCTTTCCTTAGGAATGAGTAGGAGCGGCGGTTTGTCCGCTGCATCCCTAGTATAAGATGATACGATGTGATATCCGTTGGAATAGTATGAGATTTCTCATATCCCATTCCAATACTATCCAGGTTATCCCGGCCTTCACTACGCTGACGTGATTTCGTACAACTGCTCAGCGTCACCGAATCCACTGGTGTTGCTACTTATCGAACTGGATTGCCATTGGCTCGACGAGACTATCTTGGAGTGCTGTGTGATCCAGGTGATCAACGCGCTCTGGCTGCTACCGCCAGGGCCACCGCCACCGGAGCCGTTGAGCAAGAAGTAACGCACTGCACCACTCTTAACCAGCGCAGCAAGCTGAGTGGTCGTTAAGATGGGATCGCTGCCTGAGAAGCCGCCCAGCGCCATGACAGGCTGATTTGTCTCCAGGATGATGGAATCCGCCTCGTTCGAACTTGCGACGGCAACCAGGTACTTCGAACTGCCTTTATGAGCTTCCAGGTAACTGATCAGCGCGGTATCGACGGTGCTCCTTACTCCCTGGCCACCTGCGGATTGCACACTAGCACCGGAGACCGGCAGGCTTGAAGTCTCGTCCGCCAGCACGGGGATCGTCGACCAGACCGCCGAAGTTAGCATCAACGCCAGAAGAGCGACACCGAGTGCCGGCGCCAGGACGCGCGCATTAAGCCGGAGACGCGGGATGAGGCGTGCTGCGAACAGGATTACTGCTGCGAGGGCGCAGGGGATCGCGATCAGCGGGATCAGCCACGTCCCCCATGACGGGTCACTCATGATGATGTGAATCTGCTCAAGGGCGGTCAGCAATAGCGCCAGCGGCAGCAGCCAGCCGCGCCAACCCGAGCGCCGGTAATCCTGCCACATCACAACGACACCGATGCCGAAGAGAGCGCAGATGGCCGGGGCAAACGTTGACAGGTAGTACTGGTGGAAGAAGGTAGCCACACTGAAGAAGACGGCCATCGTCAGCAGCCAGGTGCCCCACAAGATCAGCGATTGTTGCTGCCGGTCCTCCCGGAAGCTCGGTCGGCGCTGCCAGGCCAGAGCAAGCATTCCCAGGAGTGCCATCGGCAAAAGCCACACGATTTGCCCACCTAATGGCTCGTTGAAGAGTCTCAGCAAGCTGGGATTGCCTGTATTAAACATGCCACTGCTGCCACCACCACCACCGCCAATCCCCACACCCTGCGATGGTTGACCAGTGCCTCCACTCCCAAAACCATTGGGCGGTTGACCGGAGCTGCCTGTGCCTACCTGCGGAAAGTCTCCCGTGGATGTACCTGAATTTGAACCAGAAGCTGGGAATTGTCGAGTTGTGTTCCCGCTCGTACTGCTGCCAGCATTGTTACCACCAAAGCCGAATTGACCCAGCAAACGCTGGATGCCATTGTAGCCAAGCGCCAGACTGATCTCTGAATTGTTCTGACTGGAACCGACGTATGGTCGACTTGCCGCAGGGGTCAGGTCTACACCGACTGCCCAGGAGAGCGAAATGGTCAGCATGAGCAGCGCTGCCAGGGCCAGGTGCCCGATGCGCACCCAGATGCGCCTGGGCGCGGCCAGCAGGTACAGCAGGCCGTAAGCGGGAACGACCAGGTAAGCCTCTAACATCTTGATATTGAAGCCGAGTCCGACGAAGACGGCGCAAAGCAGCAGCCAGCGCAACTTGCCCGACTGCGCAGCTCGCAGCACTGCCCAGGCCCCCAGCAACATGACGAGCACCAGTGTGCTATCTATGGTATTATTGCGGTTTGTCAGCACGCTGATCGGGCTGATCGCCAGGGCCAACGCGGCCAGCAAACCGGCCACCACCCCGAAATGGCGGCGCATCAGGTAATAGAGCAGCAAGACGGAGAGCACCCCGGCCAGCGCCTGTGGCAAGAAGATGCTAAACGGCGTAAAGCCTAAGATTTTAGCGCTGGCGGCTTGCAGCCAGAAACCCAGTGGCGGCTTATCAATGCTCACAAAACCCCCTGGATCAAAAGAGACAAAGAAGAAATTATGCCAACTGTCCAGCATACTTCTGATCGCGGAGGCGTAGTAGAGGTTGCCGAAGCCGTTCTGTCCTAGTTGGTAAAAGTTCATAAAGATTGAGACGAGCATGACAACGGCCAGCGCAAGTCTCCGCCAGAGCGGTGGCCAGTCGTTTTTGCTCTGCACCGCCAGTTGTTCTGGCGGGCTTTCTATCGTAGTTGCGTGCGTATCAATCATATCGATACGTGTCCTTTCTAAAATGGATGCTGCACTGTTTCTAGGTTGCACTGATGCCACACGTTTGCTAGCGTAGCAGCCCCTGATGAGAAGGACATTGGAAGAAGATGGGCAATTTCTCACATATATTCGCCTTGAATGCTTCGCAAAGCGCGAATTAGTGAGAAGCATTCGCCACATGGAGGAAATAGGATTACGTTTGCCATGATGGCCATATTAGAATTTTCACATCTCTTTCCAATACAACTTCAATGAAACAAGGCTATGCTTCTGTATGTGGAGAGAATCTCCCCCGGTCGAAGAAAAACCTTGAATCAATGAAAATACAAGCATACAACCCGAACAATAAGGAAAAGAGTTATGCATATACTGGTAGTGGAAGATGAACAGCGACTGGCGTATCTGCTACGCCGTGTTCTGCTGGAAGAGCGCCATACCGTCGACCTGGCGCATGACGGGCACACAGGACTTGACCTGGCCTTGAGTGATACCTATGATGCGGTGATCCTTGATCTGATGTTGCCTGGTATTGACGGACTTGAGGTCTGCCGCCAGCTACGTGCTGAACATATTATGACACCTGTGCTGATGCTCACCGCACGAGGAGCGGTAGAGGATCGTGTGACGGGTCTCAATGTAGGTGCCGATGACTACCTGACCAAGCCTTTCGCCATGGAGGAGTTACTGGCACGCGTCAACGCTCTACTCCGTCGCCGTGATCGTCGTTTTGATGAGACCCTCCAGCTTTCCGTAGGAGACCTTACACTCGATCTGGTGAGGCACGAAGCGCGCCGGGACGGTCACGTCATCGAGCTGACAGCCAAGGAGTTTGCCCTCCTCGAATACTTAATGCGCCATCCCGGGCGGGTGCTCACACGTACACAAATCGTCGATGCGGTGTGGCGCTACGATCTGGATGCGCTCTCTAATGTTGTGGATATTTACATCCATTATCTGCGCGACAAAATTGACCAGGGATTTGCGCATCCATTAATAAAGACGGTGCGCGGGGTGGGCTACAAGATCGAAGCTTCCAATCATCCCGCCTGAGTACGTAGTAATAGAAACGCTGTGTTGTTGGCGGGAGGGATTTCAACCCTCAGCACAGCAAGTCGGAACTCACCCGTCCAGCCAACGATGCTAGGCATCTACCGCTACGCGGTCAGACTGGACGAAAGGAGAAGGAGCAACAGCATGAACTGGAGAAGTACCGCCTGGTCAATAGTACATGGCGGCAAGGGTCGTACCTCACAAGAGGCAGGGGCGGCTATGTTTCAGGGCCTGCGCATTCGCCTGACGCTCTGGTACTGCGGTGTGCTGGGCGTGGCTCTGGTATTGTTTGGCGTAGCGCTTTACTTTGGGACCCAGTACTTCCTCCTTGCGCCTATCGAGTCGAATGCTGCCATGCATGCCCAGGTGCATCAGGCTGAATGGTTCACAGACTCTGTGGGTCGCGCCTGCCCGTCACTCGGCCAACAAGGTCAATTTGGCTCGCCTGCCGGTCAGGGTTTCCAGATGCCCGAGCAGGTCGCATGCTTTGATCAGAACGGCAATTTACTAACAGGTCAAAATACCACAGGTTTCCCATCCGTTTTTCTAACGAATACGCTGGTGAAGACGGCCTTACAAACAGGCCAGCCAGCCCATGATATCATCGATGCGGGAGGCACGACTGGGCAGATCTATCGTTATGCGCTGGTAGTGCCCAACCAAACAGGGAGCGGAAATGCCGGCGTGGTGTTGATTGGCGAGTCTGTCCAGGCGCAGGAATCCGCACTCTCGTTGCTGCTGAAACTTCTACTTAGTATTGGGGGGGTGGCATTGTTCGGGGCGGGACTGGGCGGGTTGTTCCTGGCGAACCGTGCGTTGGCCCCGGCGCGACTGGCCTGGGCCAACCAGCAGCGCTTCATCGCCGATGCCTCGCATGAACTTCGCACGCCGCTGACGCTGCTTCGTGCGGATGCCGAGGTCCTTTTGCGAGGTCGTGAGCGTCTGGAGGCAGAGGATGCGGAGCTGTTAGAGGATATCGTTATCGAAGCAAATCGAATGGCGCGTCTCTCAAACAGCTTGCTGACGCTTGCCCGCCTGGACAACAATTCTCTCCATCGAGAACACGAAGTGGTGGATCTTGTTGAGCTGGCTCAGAAAGGAGCACGACGGGTGCAAGCCCTGGCAGAACAGAGCGGCATCACGGTTCAGATAGAGAACGCCGGTACACCCTGCGTGATTGGGGATCCGATGCTGCTGGAACAGGCTGTGCTTGTGCTGCTCGACAATGCCATCAAATACAATCGTTCGGGAGGTCGTATCATAGTGCGCACAGAGGCGAAAGATGAACGAGCACTTCTAGAGGTACATGACAACGGGGTCGGCATTGCAGCAGAACACCTGCCGCACCTGGGCGAACGCTTTTACCGGGTGGACAAGTCTCGCTCGCGTGAGGCCGGAGGCACGGGCCTTGGGCTTTCCATTGCACGGAGCATCGCGATTACTCATGGTGGGGGGCTCTCCTTTTCTAGCGCTCCCGAGCAAGGTACAACGGTGACGCTAACTCTGCCCCTGGCGTACGCAACGCTTCCCGATGACAGGGAGGAGGGGTCAGTAATCATATCATCGCTACCCAAAAAGTCAATTTATGTAGATGAACCAAATAACCCGATCATCTTCTAAGGAGGAATTATGAAGAAACGAAACATCCTGCTGGCCGGAACCGGCGTAGTCCTCGTCTTTATCGTTGCTGGAATGCTGTACACATCGCACTTCGCCAGCACCGTCACCCAGACACAGTCCCATACCGCTCCAGGGGCCGCTACGGCCACCGGAACACCAATTCCATTAGCCGGGCTGCAGACATTTCAGATCGTATCTTCCCAGACCACGGCATCCTATAGCGTATATGAAAATCTGATCTTCCAAAATAAACCAAATAATGATGCGATTGGCACAACACATTCGGTACAGGGCAGTTTCAAGATACGAACCGGCACATCGCCGCTTGTCGCTGCCATGAATATTACAGTCGACTTGAGGTCATTGCAATCGGATGCGCAGAGGCGCGACAATTTCATTCAACAAAACTCTCTGCAAACGGACACCTATCCTAATGCGACGTTCGTCTCTATCAGCACGCAAGGCTTACCGTCCAGCTACAGTGATGGACAAACTGTTCATTTTCAACTGACCGGCAACCTGACGATGCACGGCAAAACCAACAAAGAGGTCTTTGACGTGCAGGGAAAGGTCGTGGGCAATACGATAACTGGAACGGCAACCAGCATCATTTACATGACGGACTTCGGGATCGAGCCGCCAAATTTGGCCAACATTGCTATTGCGCAAAATAAGGTTGTCATCACTTTGACCTTCACGGCGAAGGAGGCATGAGATAATCCTTCTTTGCGCTATCCTCGAATCCTACTCGTTTCGAGGCTAGTTCGTTCCTGACTCAACAACGTTTCCAGTGAGCCCATCAATGACCTCAAAAAATGCTGACACCGGCACCGTTCCCTGCAAGACCCCGAAAAAGCGATTCGTCTCGGCCTGATTTCCACGCAGGGCAACCAGGAGCTGCTGCATCTCGGGTGAAGGTGGATCAAAGCTGGCAAGTTGAGAATTCAACTCGTAGATTGGCATGGTCTCTTCATTGCGCCGCCGTTCGTAGTTGCCAAGTGCCTCTGCCAGTCCCAAACGTCCAGACAGGCCAGCATCAATGGCCTCCGTCACGAGTTCCGCATCGCGAAATGCATCACTGATGCCTTGCGCCAGGTAGGGGTCCTTATGATAGCTGGCGTCGCCCACCAGCGCCCAACCAGGCCCATACGGCTTGCGGTAGAATTGTGGGAGATCGCCTGACCCCATGAAACGCTCCTCGCGTCTGCCACTCTGCACCCGCTCAGCGAGGCTTGGGGCCAGCGCCATCGTCTTGAGAACGTTCCCCTCAATGTCCGCACGGAAGGTCTGGAATTCCTGGACAGGGCATTCCATGGCAATACAGGTGAGGTCGTCGTTGGTTGGAAAGGCGAAGATGACGCGCTGCGGGCGCTCGTAAATCTCGATTCCATCGACGGGTACACCGCTCCAGTACGCGAAGTAGGCGCAGGTCAGCGCCGGCTTTGCGTTATAGGTAGGAGCCTGAACGAACCGAGCGACAATGGAACGCATGCCATCGGCACCGACGACTATGCCTGTCTTCTCCGTGACCGTTGTGCCGTCCAGAGTGCGACCTTTGATGCCGGTCACATGGTCTCCATCCATAAGGACCTCCTGCACTGCAAAGCCTTCCCGCACTTCGACGCCCGCCTCGGCGGCGGCATCGACGAGGATGTTGTCGAGCACGGTACGCCGGGGACCGTATGACCTGACGCCACCATCTGTGGATGGTGACGAGCTGAACAGGACGAAGGGACCCACGTCGAAGCGCACAGCAGGAATGGACGGGCAATTGGAGGCCTTGATTTTTTCCAGCAGACCCCAACGTTGGAGTCTGGCGACACCTGGCGGCTGGATGAAATGGCACCTGGGAGCGTCGCTCGGGAAGGTCGCTCTGTCCACCAACAACACCCGGTAGCCCAGGCGCCCCAGCAACATGGCCGTTGGTGACCCGGCGCAGCGCGCGCCCACCACAATCACATCGTACATTGTGTACCTCCTTTAGTTCACGTGCCGGCTCTTGCCGGACCAATACGGCTCGCGCAGTTCCCGCTTGAGGATTTTGCCTACCCCGCTCTTGGGGAGGGCCTCGGTTCGAAACTCGATACTGCGCGGCGCCTTGTAGCCAGCAATCTGGGTGCGGGTATGAGCGATCAGTTCCTCTCGGCTAATCTGCATGCCGGGTTTATAGATGACCACTGCATGGACGGCCTCTCCCCAGTGTTCATGCGGGATGCCAATGACTGCCGCCTCCAGGACCGCCGGATGGGTATAGAGGGCTTGCTCCACCTCAACCGAATAGACATTTTCCCCGCCAGTGATGATCATATCTTTGGCTCGATCAATGATGTAGAGGTAGTGCTCCTCGTCAATGGTTGCTAGATCCCCGGTGTGCATCCAGCCATCCTTCAGCGCTATCACCGTCGCCTCTGGCATACGCCAGTAGCCCAGCATCACATTGGGACCGCGCGCAATGATCTCTCCGATCTCTCCCGGTTGGACATCCTCTCCCCTGGCATTGACTACGCGCACTTCGACCCCAAGCACTTGCTTACCACACGAACTGAGGCGACGCACCTGCTCAGGCGTCCCATCAAGAATATGGTCCTGCTGGGGTAGTATGGTGAGTATTGGAGCTGTCTCAGTCATGCCATAACCCTGCATGAAGATCTGGCCCCACTTCTTCAACCCTAGCTTGAGCAGTTCGACGGGCATTGGAGAAGCAGCGTAGATGAGGGTGCGCAAACTGGAGACATCATAGCTGTCCACATCGGGATAGTTGAGCAGCGCGTTAATCATGGTCGGTACCAACATAACCACCGTCACCGCTTTCGCCTGGATTGTCTGCAAGACCTGGACTGGATGGAACTGGGGCAGGAAGACATGGCATGCCCCCTTCATTGCTAAAGCAAAGGAAGCCCCAATATCGCCCAGGTGGAACATCGGCGCGGCATGCAGGTACACATCGCGTTCACCGATCCCACAGGCCATGATGAAATGCATCGCATTGGAGATGATATTCTTGTGGGATAGCATTACCCCTTTGGCGCGTCCCGTTGTGCCGCCTGTATAGAACAGACCGTAGAGCGCCTCATCCCCGATCTCCTGGTCAACGTTGCTACGTCTCGTGGCTCCCTGTTGTAACAGGTGTTCGTAATTCCGCATGCCTTTGGGCGTTTCATCGGTGTGGGGACCACTGTACACAATCTGCTGGACACAAGAGAAGCTTTCACATTTCTCTGCAAAGGAAGCAAAAACCTTATCAACGATCAATACCCTAGCTTCACAGTCGTTGAGGATGAAGCCGATTTCTGGCGGGGCCAGGCGAGTATTGAGGGGCACAATCACCGCGCCCATGCGAGCGCAGGCGTAGTAGAGTTCGAAGTAGCGATGGCAGTTGAGCATGAGCACCGCGACACGTTCGCCGCGTTCGATCCCCAGATGCGCCAGTCCGCGTGCGAGACAATTCGTCCGGTACGCAAACTGGCTCCACGTATACGTTGTCTCTCCACAGGAGATGGCCGGGCGATTCCCGGCTACTTTGACTGCATGTGCAAGTCCCTGGGAAATGTTCATCTGCATATTCCTTTCGTGTGAGACATGTTTGCTTTTTTCATAATGCATCAATAGCTGCTCCACTTATACTTTTGAGAGGAAGCTCTTGTTGTAACAGTTTATCGGGGAGGAGGGAGAGGCACATCAGTAAGAGAACCTATTTGGCTACATATTTATAGTGTGGCAGAAAGGTCCTGGGAGGAAAGATATGTAGGTAATTTACGTAGGTAAAAGGGAGCGTCTCCCATCAGAGCGGACAACTGGATCGAGGAAGGTGTGACGACGAGTAGACCAATATTCAAATCAGTTGCTGTGTGAGAGCATAATGCGTGGCAGCATGACGGGAGGAGACGCGAATTTTGCGGTAGATTGAGCTCAGATGGGCATTGACGGTGCGTGCGCTGATCACCAGTTCCTCAGCAATCTGAGCATCAGTCCATCCCTGCGCGACCAGGCGCAGCACTTCCACCTCTCGCGCCGTCAATCCATCTGGATATCGTGAGGTGCGCGGCTGCCTATTGCCGGGAGCTGGTCTTTCTGCTATAGAGTGTGGCATAGAAGAAGATACCTGTTCTTGATGCTGGACGTCTGAGAAAGCGAGTGCTTGCTGCAGCGTCATGGTCTCGCCTTCGGCCCAGGCAGCTGTAAAAGCTGCTGAGTCGAGTCGAACACGCAACTCTGCCAGGTCAAGCTCATATACCTTTTGATCGACTGGAGCAAGCTGTCTTGTGAGGGTGAGACGGCGGGTGGCAGCGGCGAACAGAGAAGTCGCTTGCTGGAAGTTGCCTGCTGAAAGCGCCTCTCGTGCCAGTCCCAGCAAGCAATGCCCTGCGATTTCGCTAGCATCAATTGTTGCTGCCAGGGACAGGCCTTCACGATAAGAGGAGACGGCACGCTCATGCTCTTCCTGTGCCTGAGCAATGTTCCCCTGAATATAGAGCAGGCGGCTCGTTGCGTAGCGATCCCCGGTGTCACGCGCCAATGCCAAACCCTCGGCACACAGAGCACGTGCCCGAGCGTTGTCCCCTTGGAGCCTTGCGAGCTCTGCCAGACCCGCCAGAGCCCAGGAGAGTGCGGTCTTGTTGCCCGCTTCGCTGGAGAGAGCTAGATTCTCCTCAAGCAGTGCAGTAGCTTGCGCATAGTCACCTCGTGCCAGAGCGAGTGCGGCCAGGTGTCTGCGAGCGCGCGTCCCCAGTGCGACGTGCTCGTCCAGTTCACGAGCCAGCGCCAGGGACTGCTCCCAGTGGGCCACCGCCTCGGCTTCCCTCCCCTCTTTCTCGATCACCAGGGCCAGCATACTCTCGTTAAAGACGACAAATCTGCGCTCTCCTATCGTTTGACTGAGCGTGATGCCTTGCTCTGCCAACGTACGGGCCGCGCGA
>Ga0207684_10004348_pt1 | contig 13380 bp, 12 predicted proteins | sample KBSK5501metaG_FD_184342 | JGI IMG/M metagenome (GOLD analysis project Ga0207684, IMG submission 184342) | Corn, switchgrass and miscanthus rhizosphere microbial communities from Kellogg Biological Station, Michigan, USA - KBS K5-50-1 metaG... | ecosystem: Host-associated > Plants > Roots >...
CTGGACGCCGGGGGCCGGGCGTCCAGCCAAGCTCTACCGGCGGTCCGCCCTCCGAGTTGAGGTTTCTCTGCCCCAGACTCAGTACGCGTTCGCCGCTCGGCTTTTCGTGCGCGCGATTGCGAAGGGGGGGACCCCCGATGAGTTGTACAAACTGGCCGGTGAAGCTGGATTCGAGATTGGAACCGAGGCGCGCCGCCGCGCGGGCGCGCGACCCAAGAAGACCGCTTTGATCCAGGAAGCTCTTCAGGTGTTGACCGAATACGGATTCGAGCCTCTCACGGGAACCCAGGGCGAAATCCTGCTCCGTAACTGCCCCTTCGATGCCGCGGTCCAGGAGAGCAAGGAGTTGGTTTGCGGGATGAACCTCCGGCTCATGGACGGCCTGATCAAAGGGCTTCGTCTAGGGGGAGTGACGGCGAAGCTCGCTCCCAAACCGGGGTTCTGTTGCGTGGCGATCGAGCTGAGTGAGGGTTCTACGCGCCAAAGCGCATGAGAATCAGCCTTCCGTAATCACTTCTCGAACGATGTGATTACGGAAGGCCGAATATCTGATTACATCCGCCGGGGATCCTGGTCTCTGGGCGAAGCCTCGTGATCGGAATCGCCCTTCCACTTCCCTTCGCGAAGTTTCGCGCGTTGGTCGGGAGTCAAGATGTCGCGCACTTCGAGTCGTTGGTCCACGCGGGATTTCATCATGTCTGCGCGGAGAGAAGCCATGCGGTCGATCTGGGCGTTCAAGGCGCGCTTGTCCGGGTTGTCCGAACGCATGAGTTTCTGGAAATCCAGCCGGGCCAGCTGAAGATCCGCCCGCGATTGGATCATGTCCTTTTGGTGAGATTCACGGATCTTGGCGATGCGATCTTTTTGGGATTGACTCAGATTGAGCGCCGCCAAGCGCTCTCCCTTCCAATGTCCATGGTTCCCATGGCCCTTGGCCCCCTGCATCCAGGCTCCGTATCGATCAGAGTGTGCATGCCTCCCGGGATTGGCCGCGGACGCTTCCAGCGCGCCAAGGCCACCCACGAGGAGTAGTGCGGCAAGAATAAAAGTCCTCTTCATGGACATCTCCTTAACATCCGGCCCGAAGATTAATCATTATGGTACAGCATGGCGCCTATCCGTTTCCGGTCTCTCGTGAGGGCGGTTAGCCGGATACTTCCTCGATGTGCGCCGTATAGATGCGCCATTGGCGCTGTTCCGGCGTTGCGCCATCCACGACCGAACGCCTCAAGGTATACGTTCCTCGGAACCGTTGTTCCGTCCCGTCGGAGAGACGCGCCCCGATCATGACGGGAATCTCAATGTATCTGGATCCCGCGGCGCCCTCGATGCGGCCGAGTTGTCCAGGAGTGAGTTGGACGGACTCCGTCTTCGCGAATCCGCTCGTGAATTCTTCGAGCGTCTTGCCGCTGGCCTCACCCTTCGACGCCCAGAGCGCATAGGCTCGGGGATACTCTTGATGGTTGATCGCATCGTAGTAGGCGACGAGAACCGATTTGGCCGCGTTGGCGTCCGCCGCTTCAGATTCGGTCAAGGTCGTGTCGGGAGGAATCGGGCTGGATGCTACAGGTGGAATCTTCTGGTCATCAGCTCCGCGGCTTTTCTGACATCCGGTCAAGCTCCATGAAAGCGCAGCCAGGATCAATGAGGGAACGAACCATTGCCATTTCACTCTTGGAGTACTCCTGCCTCCCGCGAATTATTGCGCCGGCGGCGAACTGGGTGATACGGGCCACTAGGGCGGCTGAATCAATCCCTGGGTACGTTCGCCCTTACGCAAACGGTCCAGATTCTGCAGCATTTCGCGGCTGTAGGCGTGCTGGGGATTGATGGCGAGAGCTTTTTTGAACCATCGCTCCGCCTCGTCGTAGTTGCCGCGCAACAAATAAAGATTTCCGAAGTTCGCGCTGATCTCTTCGCTGATCGGGCGCAGCTCCAGCATGTGTTTGAGAATCGCTTCCGCTTGATCGTAATTCTTGGTCTGAAAAGCCAGCATGACCCGGGCCTCGTGGGCAGGCAGACTGTAGGGTTTGAGATTCACCGCCTGAACGAGCTCCTGATCCGCGCCGGAGGGATTGGTGGCCGCCACCACTTTGGCGTTCTGGATGAGCGCCCAATAACGGCGATCGACCTCGTCCCGTTGGTGACTCCACACATAGAACCAGGCCGTCAGTACGAGCGGTACGGCGACATACGCCCAGCGAAGCCACGGCCATCGCGGCCAGAGCGAACGGCCGCGGAGCGCGAAGAAAAACAGCGGGATCATGATCGGCGGGAGGAGAAATACGCCCAGGAACACGGGAAGAATCGCGGCCAGAATCAAAACGGCCAGGGGCGGAAGCGCGGGAACGGCGAGCAACGTGTAAAGGCCCAGCGGGATTTTGGCGACCAGAAGCGATGGATTCCGGTGGAGCACCAAATCGCAAAAGAGAAGGACGCCGACCACAACCCCGAGGCCAAAGAATGGGATGCTGCGTTCCAAGAAAGGCTTCATCCCGCGAATGGGCGCGCCTTGCTTGTCGCGTCCAAGAGCTCGTTCGGGAAAGAAGGGGCGGGCGAGGCGCAACTCGCTCACGAAGGGGAGCACGAGTACGGCCATGAACAGCAAGAAGTAATAAATATCGTAGGGCACCACGGGAAGGAGCGCGGAAACTCGTTGGTTGGAGAGGTGGGTCAGCATGTGCACGGGGAAGATGAGGAGGCTCAAGTAGGGCCACCATTGCCCGGGCCGACGCACGTGCCGAATCAATAAATAGGGCAACAAGAAATCGATCCCGATCGAAAACCAGGCTTCGATACCGGCCAACGGCACGTCGCGAAGCACGGCGCTCTTGGTCGAGATCGTCCATTCCCACCAGCCCATGGTGATCGCGGTCGATTCAACGGCGTAGGCTAGACCAACGTTGAATAAACACGACAAGGACACGAGCGCAAACACGCGGCCGCGGGCCCACGGAATGCGATCGGCAATGCGCCAAGCCAGGAAGACCCCAAGATACGTGCAGACGATCCACCCCGCGTCGGCGGTGAACGAATCGTGATACACACCCATGACGCGGTTCTGAAAGACGTACGGGAACTTGCCCTGGAAATGAACGGCGGTGATCCACCAGATCACGTTGCCACGAATAATCCCGAAGAGCGCGGCGGCCATGAAGAAATAGAGCGTGTCGCGCCGGCCCCGAAACTTGAGCGAATGAACGATGAGGCCGACGAGGACGCAGAATGCGGGGAGGACCAGGATGGCCATCTGCCGATTCACGCTCTCTCCTCGCTAATGTTCCGAAAAATGGGGTTGCTTCGTCGATCCCCAGAGCCGGGGGCCTATTCTCCCCGGATCACCAGATCCACGCGGCGGTTCTTCTGGCGGTTCTCCGCGGTTTCGTTCGAGGCTATTGGCTGGGTCATGCCGTACCCCTTGGTGTCCATCCGCTCGGCCGCCACGCCCTCGTGGACGAGGAAATCGTACACGCTTTGCGCCCGCTTTTCGGAGAGCTTCAAGTTGTAGTCCTCCGCGCCGACGTTGTCGGTATGTCCTTCGACCGAAATGTGCATTTCCGGATACTGCTGGAGGATCACGCTCACCTTGGCCAGGTTGATCTTGGCCTCCTGGCGCAAATCGGCCTTGTTGAAGTCGAACAAGATGTCCGAGAGCGACATGATGGTGCCTCGGGCCTCCTGACGAATGGTGGCGAATTTGCCCTCGAACTGCTTGAGCGACTTGTAAAGCTCCTGTTCTCGATCGGCCAGCTTGGAGCGCGTGTCCTCGAGCTGGGCACGCGCCGATTCTTTCATCGTGCGTTCGAGATCCACCATCGCCCATACCGCCTGATCGCGCTGGGCCGCGATGTCGAGCGCCCGAGCCAGGCTCGCCTGTCCTTGCCGCCGCAGCGCTTCCGCGTGCACGCGATGGCCCATCTCCGTCAGCGACCACGAGGCGGCGTTTAGCTCTTCAGTCCGGACCTCATCCTTGACCTTGGGCGCTTGCGCTGTGTTCAACGCATCCAGGAATCGCCCGTAGGCGTCGGCAATCGGCAAGCGATAGTGGGTGGCCGCTTCATTCCACCGGCTGGCTTCCTCGAGCAACGACGATGCCGCGGGCAACGAATCGGTGGGTGGTGGGGGAATGGGGGGGAGCTCGGTCATCTCCGAGTCGGCGGGAGGCGTGCGTGAGATGCCCTTCGCTTCCCGCTCCGCCGCCCGTTCGGTCTGCTCGAGCATGCGAATGGCATCTTCCCAATCGCGCTCCGATTCGGCCGCGCGCCGCCGCAAGCTGTCCGCCTCGGCCGCCGCCCGTTGGGTCATCGAGGCGGCCAGCGCCGCGTGAGCCGCCGTTTCCGACGCGTCGAATTTGGCCGCCGCTACGTCCTTCTTCTTCTCACTCGTTGCCTCTGCGGAGAGCATGCGCGACGCATCCAGTGCGTAGGCCGCCTCCTGACCTTCCGAGAGCGTCTGTGCCTCGGCTTGGATCCGGCGCAGATCGCTCATCCGGTCGTTTAGATTCGGCGCGGTGCTCGCGCACCCGTAGAGGAGCGCGGTCAGAAAGAGGACGACGATCGGGCGCGAATCCCTCAAGAGGCTTGCCCGCTAGTAGGAAGTTTTTTGGACCACGCGCTCAGGCCTTCCAAGAGCGTGAGCGGAACCGGGAACACGATCGTGTTCGTGTGCTCGGTGGAGATCTCGGCCAGAGTGGAGAGGTAGCGGAGCTGGATGGCGGTGGGCTCGGCTCCAATGATATGTGCGGCCGCAGCGAGCTTTTCCGACGCCTGGAGCTCGCCCTCGGCGTGAATGACCTTGGCCCGCCGTTCCCGTTCCGCCTCGGCCTGCCGCGCGATGGCCCGCTTCATCTCGGGCGGGAGATCGACATCTTTGATTTCCACCGCGGTGACCTTTACTCCCCAGGGATCGGTGCGTTCATCGATGATCTTCTGCAGGGTCTGATTGATGGTCTCGCGCTCGGACAGGATCTGATCCAGCTCGTGCTCGCCGACCACGCTCCGCAGCGTCGTCTGAGCGATTTGGCTGGTCGCATACAGAAAGTCTTCCACGGTGAGGATGGCGCCCTCGGGATTCACCACCCGGAAGTACAGCACTGCGTTCACCTTGATGGTGACGTTGTCCTTGGTGATCACATCCTGCGGCGGCACGTCCATGGCGATGATCCGCAGGGCCACCCGGACCATACGGTCCATTACAGGAATGAGGAGGAAGAGTCCCGGCCCCTTGACCCCCGCATACCGTCCAAGGCGGAACACGACCGCGCGCTCATACTCGCGCAGCACGCGCACCGAGCTCGAAATGAGCATGATTCCGATCAGAACAATGACGCCTAAGGAAATGCCCATGGCCCGATCCTTTCCGGCCGGTCTATCCGCGAGCCGGCCGCACGGTGAGAGTGAGACGATCCATGGCGACGACTTCGACCGGTGTTCCCGGCGGCACGGTTTCGCCCGATTCCGTGATCGCGGTCCAGTGTTCGCCGGCCACGAAGATGGTTCCCTGCGGCGAGAGGGGAGTGCGTGTGACGCCGGTCATGCCGATCAGCCCTTCCTTTCCGGTCACGACCTGGCGACGGCGCGTGCGAAAGGCGAGGGTGGCCGCGAAGAGGAAGAAGGCGGCGGTCACCGCCACCGCTGGAATGATCACTTTGAGCGACACTCTGAGATATGGCTCCGGAGCTTCGATCAAGAGCAGCGACCCGACCAACAGCGATGCGGTGCCTCCGATCGCCAACAGGCCGTGACTCGTGATCTGGGTTTCCAGCAGGAACAATACGACGCCAAAGAGGATGAGGAGTAGGCCGGCGTAGTTGATGCTCAAGTTTTGCAGCGCGAAGAGTCCGAGAATGAGGGCAATACCGCCCAGGATGCCGGGAAAGATCGCCCCCGGGTTCGACAGCTCGAAAAAGAGACCATAGAAACCCAAGAGGAGCAAGAGGTAGGCGACGTTCGGGTTGTTGAGCGCGGAGAGGATACGGTAGCGAAACGACATCCGGTACTGCACGATCTCGGCTTGCCGAGTGCGGATGACGTGATCCGGTTCGCTCCCCAGCTTCGTGTGCCGGCCATCCATCTTGGCCAGAAGATCGCGGGGGCCGGTGGCAATGAAATCGGCCACGTGCTCCTGGACGGCCTCTTCCGACGGCAACGAAACGGCGTGTTCAACGGCTTGAACGGCCCAGGTCTCGTTGCGACCGCGCAGGCGAGCGAGGCTTTTGATGTAGGCCTCGGCGTCGTTCTTCATCTTCGACGCCATCGTCGAATCGATTTGGCCGCCCCCGAACGCAACCGGGGAGGCGGCGCCGATGTTGGTGCCGGGGGCCATCGCGACCACGTGGGAGCTATAGGCGATGTACACCCCCGCCGAAGCGGCCCGCGCGCCTTCCGGTGACACGAACACACACACCGGCACCTCGCTGGCCAGGATCCCTTTGATGATCTGGCGCATCGATGTGTCGAGGCCGCCCGGAGTATCGAGCTCGATCACTAACGCGGCGGCGTGTTGTTTCTCCGCCGCATGCATGGCATCGACGAGGTAACGCGCGGAGACCGGACCAATGACGTCGTCGAGGCGCGCCCAGAGAACAGACCCGATCGCGACCGAGTCGGGCTTCTGGGAGGAGGTGGAGTCCGATTGCGCCCCACAGAAAGAGGGCGAGCCGGCAAGGCTCAGAAACAACAGGGCGATGAACCAAGCGGTCTCTTCGGGACGGCGCATCCTTGCCTCCCCGTCTTTGGCTAGTCGGTGACGCGCTCCACGAAGGAATCGTCGCGCGTGTCGACCTTCACCTTGTCACCCACGTTGAGGTGCTGTGGCACCTTGACCACGAGCCCGTTTTCCAGGATGGCCGGCTTGGGTCCACCCGACGCGGTCGCGCCTTTCATCGGCGGGTCGCACGAAGCGATCCGGAAGTCGACCGTCATCGGGACGTCGATCGCCACCACTTTGCCATTCCAGTACTGGGCCACGATGACCATGCTCTCCTGGAGGTACTTGGCGTTGTCGCCCAAGGTACCGTCCGGGAGCCCGATCATCTCGTAGGTTTCCGTGTTCATGAAGGTATAGTCGTCGCCCGAACGATAGAGATATTGCAGCTCGTGCGTCTCGAGCGATGCAGTCTCGACCGCCTCCGCGGAACGGAAGCGGCGGTTCACGGTGCCGCCCGACTGCAGGTCGGAGAGCACGGTCTGGACGACCGCGTTCCCTTTACCCGGGGTGATGTGCTCTTTCGATACGACCCGGTGCGGTCTGCCGTCTACGAGTAGGACCATCCCGTTTCGGATCTGGGTGGCTGGAATCGCCATGGGTCTCGAAGCTCCTATAACGAAGTTGAGTCGATAAAGGCGAAGCAGTTTATCACATGAACGGGGAGGCTAGACCTGCCCCCAGGCCCGTTTGTAACCTAGGGTCGGCCCACTCGTCCTACTGGTAGACCGGCGACCCAACCCCACGGCTCCAGGGAGAAAATAATTTCCCGGAGAAGGCCGTATGAATTAAGGGTACTGAGTCGCGTCCTGAAGGAGGATTGCCGATGCGCTACTCCTCGAGAGGCAGCCGTTCTTCTTGGTCGCCGGTGTGGATCGGGATTCTGGCCTCCACATCCTTCCTTGCCAATACTCCACCGGGGAGGGCTCTGGCCGACTGCGTGGATTACCGCGACGCCGCGCCACCAAGGATTGAATTGCCGATTACCGGCAATAACTACGAGATTGCAATTTCCGGCTCCCTTGCCGTAATGGCTGCGGGTTACGGAGGCCTTTACATCGCGGACATCTCGAATCCCGATGCTCCGACCATAGTGGGGCACGTCGGTTCTCCGATAGTACAGGCAATTTGTGTCACTGTGTCCGGCTCACATGCTTACATCAGCGATCTTAATGGGGCTCCATCCGGCTCAAGAAAATTCTCCGTCATCGATATTTCCAATCCGTCGTTGCCCGTAGTGGTCGGCTCGACCAGCTCAACCGATCCCAGGGAGATTGCAATCTCAGGGAACTACGCTTACGTGGCCGATCCCAACGGTCTTCAGGTTATCAACGTTTCCAACCCGGCATTGCCCCAAACGGTCACCACCGTCCCGATCCCGGAATTTCCGTGTGGTTGGGTTGCTCTTTCCGGGACGCACCTCTATGTCACGGGTGAGAAATACTCGAGTCCGACAGCGGGGGGGTTACGCATTCTTGACATTGCAAATCCAGCATCACCGGTCATCGTCGGGGGAATTACCAGTTCTACTGACCATTGGCGTGACATTACTGTTGCCGGAAATTATGCGTATGTGTCTGGAAGCTTCGGCCTAGTTACGGTTGATGTATCAACGCCTGCGTCGCCCCAAGTCGTCGCCGGCGTGAGTTCACCCGCCTCGTGGTTGGTGACATTGTCCGGTTCTTTTCTCTACCTAAAAACGTATCCAGGGGTTCCGGCAAGTCTCCAAGTGTTCGATCTCCGGAATCCGTCGGCACCGGCCCCCATAGCCGGCTTCTCGCTGCTCCAAGGCGCCTCCGCTTTGGCCGCCTCTTCGTCCAAGCTTTATTTGGGTTCCGGTATGTATTTGTGGACCTACCCGCTCTTCTGTCCCGGGCCTTGCCTACCTCATCTGTCGGATCCTAACGGTGGGGAAGCATTTGTAACCGGGATGGCCGTGATGGTGAACTGGGAAAACTCTCCTTTGAGCCGGTGCGTAGTGGGTTCCGCGCAGCTTTACTACTCCCCGAACGGTGGGGTGGCCTGGAATCTCGTGGCTAATAATCTGACGGAAACCCATTACGTTTGGACGGTGCCGCAAGTACCGACTCAGAACGGACAACTGCGGGTCGTGGTGCTGAATCAGTATGAAGAGGTCATCGGCGACGACGCTTCGGACGGCACATTTGTGATCATGAGTTCCACCGGGGTGGAAAACACGGTTCCAACCGTTCATCGGTTGTACCAGAACTCTCCTAATCCGTTCCTGGAGAAAACACAGGTGACCTTCGACCTCCCCGTAAGCTGCAAGGTGAACCTCGAGGTGTTCGATTTGGCCGGGCGACGCGTTCTTACGCTGGCCAATGATTCCTTCCCGGCCGGCCGTCACGAAGTGAGTTGGGGGGGCAAGGATTCCGCCGGAAGGGTCGTTGCGCCGGGCATTTACTTCTTGCACATGAAGGCCGGCTCATTCACGGACACCAAACGCATATACCGCAGGTGACACGCCGCGACGAAATAGAATCGCTCTGCGAATGGGTCGAGCAGCGGGCGGGCGCCTAGCCAGAGTGCCCCCAAACGCTCTGGCCTCGCCGGCCCGCTCCTCGTCCGGCCGAACGTGGCCTAGTCGTAGTACTCGTTGCCGAGGTGGGTGATCAGCTCCTCGCCGCGCAGGTGCCGCAGCGTGTTCTTGAGCTTGATGAGTTGAATGAAGAGATCGTGCTCGGGATACAACCCCTCCGCGGCCATCGGGCTCTTGAAGTAGAATGAGAGCCATTCTTGAATCCCGCGCTTGCCGGAGCGCTGGGCGAGATCCATGAAGAGCGCGAGATCGAGCACGATCGGCGCGGCCAGGATGGAGTCGCGGCATAGGAAATCGACCTTGATCTGCATCGGATAGCCCAGCCATCCGAAGATGTCGATGTTGTCCCAGCCCTCTTTGTTGTCGCCACGAGGCGGGTAGTAGTTGATCCGCACCTTATGGAAGATGTTGCCGTAGAGATCGGGGTAGAGATGCGGTTGCAGGATCGTGTCGAGCACGCTCAGTTTGGACTCTTCCTTGGTCTTGAACGATTCGGGATCGTCCAGGACCTCGCCATCCCGGTTGCCGAGAATGTTGGTGGAGTACCAGCCCGAGACGCCCAGGTATCGCGCCTTGAACATCGGAGCCAACACCGTCTTTAGGAGCGTTTGCCCGGTCTTGAAGTCCTTGCCCGCCACGGGAACGTTGAGCTCCCGCGACATATCGCGAAGCGCGGGAATGTCGACGGTCAAGTTGGGGGCGCCGTTGGCGAACGGGATGCCGAGCTTCAGGAAGGCATATGCATACACCATGCTCGGCGCGATATCCGGAGAGTTGGCGGCCATGGCCGCCTCGAAGGAGCGCTGATCCTTGTGGGCCGCGGTGGCGGTCATGAAGACTTCCGTCGAGCCGCACCACACGGCCACGAGACGGTCGCACCCGTGCGTGGCCTTGAAGTTCTTGATGTCATCCATGAGCGCCTCGGCTTTTTCCATCCAGTTGGCGCCCTTCTTGATATTGGGCCCGTCCAGCCGTTTCACGTATTGCTTGTCGAACACGGCGGACATGGGGCGGATGCCGGACAGGAACGCGCGCTCCTGGTTTAGGAGATCCTTATCGAGTACGCCCGCTTTCATGGCCGCGGTGTACGCGTCGTCCTCGAAGATGTCCCAGCCCCCGAAGACCAGATCATCCAGCGTGGCCAGAGGCACGAACTCCTTGACCAGGGGGGTGCGGTTGTCGGTGCGCTTCCCCAAACGCACCGTTCCCATCTGGGTGAGGCTGCCGATCGGCTTGGCGTGACCCTTTCGGATCGCTTCCACGCCGGCAATGAAGGTGGTCGCCACGGCGCCCATCCCAGGAAGCAGCACACCGAGCTTCCCGGTGGCGGGGCGAATGTTGGTGGCAGGGGTCATCGATTGGCACTCCTTTGTGCGGGAAATAACCTGAAAAACACAACACTGAATTCGCCCCCGGAGGATAGAGCAGCCGGCCAACATTAAAAATACTAATTGTACTGATAAGAGCTATAAGCTTTAATTATGGGTATGGAACTCGAGCATCTGAAAACGCTGGTAGCGATCGCGGAGGAGGGGAGCCTCTCCGCGGCTGCGCGCCGGCGGCACCTCTCTCAGCCCGCGGTGAGCATGCAAATGAAGGCTCTCGAAGACACTCTCGGAACGCGACTCATGCATCGAGGAACTCGGGGGGTGAACCTCACCACGGCCGGCGAGGCGTTTCTCGTTCATGCGCGTCGCGCCCTCCAGACGCTGGATGCCGGTCGCGCCGAGGTGGCGGAGGTCGAGGGGCTCTCCCACGGGACGCTACGGTTGGGAGCCACCGATGCCGCGACCGAGATTTTCTCGGCCGCATTCCTGCGTCTTCACGGCCGTCATCCCGGTATTGAGGTCTCGGTGGAGATCGACGCGACCGCCGCGTTGATTCGCAGTCTGCGCCAGGCGCGACTGGATCTGGTCCTGGGTACCTTGCCCGTGAACGAACCCGATGTGGTGGAGGAAGAACTGGTGGAAGAGCGGCTCGGCCTCGTCGCTCCCCGAGACTCCCGCATCACCTCGCTTCCCGAACTCTTGGCCCGGGAGCCCTTCATCGCTTATCCACGGGGATCCACCACCCGTGCTCTCATCGAGCGCGCGATGGCGCGCGAAGGTTTGGTTCCGCGTCCGGTCATGGAGATCGGCCGTCCAACCATCATGGCCCAACTGGTCGCGTCGGGCCTGGGAGTCTCGGTGCTGCCGGAATCGGTGGTCAGGCCGCTGGTGAGAGAGAAGCACATCCAGCTGGTGAGCTATCGCCGTTTACAGGTGAACCGGAGTCTGGGGTTATTGACGTTGAAACGGCAGCCCCTGGATCCCGCCGCCCGGGCAATGCGGGACATTTTGCTTGCGTCCCAGCGGTGACGCTCAGGGAACCACGGCCATACTCAGCACGCCCCCGCCAGACCCCAGAACACCAAGCGAGGTTGCCGTGCCTCGGGAAAGATCGATCCGGTAGAGGCTCGTAACCGAGTTCACGTTGATCGCCGCGAACGCCGTTCCATCGGCGGCGATATCGAACGCGGAGGCCAGCTCGGCATCGAGGCCCAGGGGACCTATGGGGGTTACGATGCCGCCATTGGGTGAGGGATTCCCATCCACGCCGCCGATCCGCACCAACTGGTCATGTGTAATGTCGAGGCCGAACAACGTGGTTGTGCCAGCCCCGGCGTGATTGTTGTCGTAGGCGATGCCTTCGATATCCCCCGCCGAAATGTCTGTATCGTTGAACGACCTTCCATCATTGGGATCGATGCGAATGTTTTGACCGCCGAAGGTCACCAAGCGAGCCCGGTCGGCATTCGGGGAGAAATCCAGATCCTTTTGTGCAACGGTCACGCCTATCACGAAGTTGCCGACTGGCTGCGCGATGCCTGTCTTCGTATCGATACGGTAGAAGTAGTAGCTCGAGAACCCATACAGCTCGCCGGTGGCAGGCCGGTAATCGAGGGTGTAGATGGGGACGGGATCCGTTCCCGTGATGGCCACACCTCCTAAAACATGGGTGGGGTCATCGACGTCCACCCACATGAGCTGGTTGGTGGTGGTGACGAAGACGATGCTCCCCGAAGGGGGACCGCTTGGCGCCACGACATTCGTGGTCGTGTCGTAGCAAGCGGCGGCAAACAAACTGAGGAACAAGAGCGTGGCGACCGAACGGATCCTCATCTCGAACCTCCCGTGGTTCGGGTTCCGGGGTTCCGAGGGGGGTTCCCGAATGAGAGAAAACCTTCTGGAGACCCAAGCGAGCGGCACGGTACCATGAAGCCATGTCGAGCGGGGGAGCGCACGCACGCGGTAGTGAACGGCCTTGGTCGTTGCTCGGTTCGAGCCTGTGGCTGCGGCCGCTTACCGCCGAGGATCTTCCGCGCTGCCGTGCCTTCCTGGGCCGCCGTGATCTCGTTCGAGCCGGAGATCGGGAGGCTCCGCTCAAACCCAAGGGTGCGGGTATCGGCACGGCGCACGGGTTGACGCTTGTGGCCACCGATGCCTTAGGTGCTCCCGCAGGCGTGTTCCACTTGCGGGAAAGGAACGGCGATGTTGCGCTTTCCTTTGCCGTCCCCGCCAAGGAAGCCCGCGTACTTCGCGAAGCGCTCCGGCTTTTGATTGCGGCCTTACCGGCGCGGTCCCGCGCCACCCGCATTCGCATTGCCGGACTCGCGGAAAACCTGGAGCCCCTCCGCGGCGCGATCCGCGAAAACGACGATACCTGGGTCCTGCCGCTCCCCGCGCGCGAGGAGACCCCGGCCTCGCATGCGCGTTGAGGTCGTCCTGTTTGCCGCGTTGCGCGAGGCGGCGAGTCGAAACCGTATCGATCTCGAGCTTCCTGAGGGAGCGCGCGCGCAGGAATTACGCGACGCGCTCGTGCGCAAGCATCCCGAGCTCGGGCCCCTGGTTCGTGCCTCGCGCCTGGCCTCCGGCGTTTCGTTTCTCGACGAACAGGAACCGCTCAAGCCCGGCGCCGAAGTCGTTCTCATCCCACCGGTGAGTGGTGGTTCGGGGCCGGCCGCCGTGCTTCTCACCCGGGAGCCGCTCGACAGTGGCGCGCTTCGCAGGGCGGCAAATCGTCCCGGCGCGGGGGCGGTCATCGTCTTCGAAGGCGTGGTGCGTTCGCCCTCGATG
>Ga0207684_10004353_pt1 | contig 13372 bp, 18 predicted proteins | sample KBSK5501metaG_FD_184342 | JGI IMG/M metagenome (GOLD analysis project Ga0207684, IMG submission 184342) | Corn, switchgrass and miscanthus rhizosphere microbial communities from Kellogg Biological Station, Michigan, USA - KBS K5-50-1 metaG... | ecosystem: Host-associated > Plants > Roots >...
CGAGGCGAATCACGATCGCGAGCGCCTGCTGGATGGCCCGTATCCCTGGTATCTCAAGCAACGTATCCTCAGCCCCACCGGACATCTCTCCAACGAGCAGACGGGCGAGGCGCTGACACAGATGCTGGACGACGGCCCGCGCTGGCTTTGGCTGGCTCACCTCAGCCGTACGAACAACACACCCGCTCTGGCGCGCGCGCAGGTGAGCGAGTTGCTGCGCTCGCGTGGCCTCCGGCACGTCAAGCCGGCGCCGCTGCCGCGCGAGATAGGTCCCACCTGGGACACCGCGAGCCTGTGGGGCGCGTCCTCGCCAGCGGCGCCAGATGCGCGTGAGGGCGCGCCGACCGCCCACGACAATGCAAAGGTGGAGGTCTTCGCCACCAGCGATGTATCTGGCGCGTCATAGGGGCGTCTAGTAGCTCATCAAATTGATCTTGCCCTGGTGCGCCCTGCACGCCAGCCATATGAGCGCCGCTCGGATCTCTCAACTCGAAAGGCCTGGTTGTCCGGCCATGAAACGACGAGCGTCTCCCCTGTGGGAACGGCTTGCCAGCGCGCGAGCATGATCTCGATCGCGGGGCGGAGGCGCTGGGCAAGCGCGACATAATCCGCACGGGTTCCCAGGCTCACCGTCGCGGAATCGATGGAATACAGCACATCTGTGAGCGGCTCGCCTTAGATCGAACGCAAGACTGTATCTACGGCTATCTCGGCGAGCAGTACGCCGCGGCGGTTCGCCACCTGAATGGCGTGCGATCGTTCCTTCGCGTGTGGCCGCTGCCTGCCCAGAGACCGTCGCGCAGGCCCAATTCCATCTCGACGACATAATGCGCGAGATCATGCGGAATCTGGTCAAGCGGCCCATAGACATGCGCACTCAGGCGCACTCAGACACACTCCATCCTGGCGTGTCACAATTGTCTGATCATGGTGTCGGTTGAGCGTATGAAGCAGATATCCATGACAAACCTCCTCTCGGCGCAACCAGCGCAAAGAGACGCGGCCGCCGAATGGGTTGGCGTCGCGTCTCTTCCTATTTGGAGATTTTGTCTGTGGATCTACGTCGCGCTGGATGGGCTGGCCCGATTGGCTACTTCACGTGCTCGCCGATGAAGTCCACCGCCTCGCCGACCGTCGTCAGCTTCTCGGCGTCCTCGTCACTGATCTGCAAGCCAAACTTCTCCTCAAGCGACATGATCAGCTCGACCAGATCCAATGAGTCGGCGTTCAGGTCCTCGGTGAACGAGGCGTCTTCGCGGACCTCGCTCTCGTCGACGCCGAGCTGTTCGGCGACCACGGGCTTGAGCTGCGCCAGGATATCTTCGCGTGACATGGTAGACATTACGGTTCCTCACTTCCGGCAGTGGACGATGGGAGTTCACCAGACCGACCGGCAATGGCTCCGAGCACGCCGTTGACGAAGCGGCTCGACGTGTCGCCGCCGAAGCGCTTGGCAAGCTCGACAGCCTCATTGATCGCGGCCCTCGCTGGCACAGCATTATTGTACAGAATCTCGTAGATTGCAAGCCGCAAGATGTTCTTATCTATGCGCGCCATCTGCGCGAGCGGCCATTCCGGCGCCGCCTCCTGGATGCGCGCGTCGATCTCCTCTTGATTGGCCCCGACACCCTCGACGAGCGCGCCAGCGAATTCAGCCACCGCTTCATCCAGATGGCGATCCTCCACGTGGCGCTGCAGCACCTCCATGGCCTCGTGTCCCGCGAGATCGCTCTCGTAGAGCGTCTGCAAGGCGACGATGCGAGCCTGCCGTCGTGATCCGGCGTGCGGTTGGCGTGGCATACGGCTACGCGACATCCTGGATATAGACATTGATCGCGCGCGCGCGCATGCCAAGGATATGCTCGATGGCCGCGCCGACCGACTCCTGGACCGCCGAGCCAACCTCTACCAGATGCGCCGTCGGCTCGACGATTAAATACAGGTCTACGTCGACGACATCCTGCTTCACTGTCAGCCCAACGCCGTGCCGCGGCAACGCGCGCCCGACGTACTGCGCGAGGTGGTCACTCAACCCCGCCATACGAGCGACTCCCGCGACGCGGAGAGCCGCCTGTTCGATCACTGTGCGCAGGACGGATGGCGCGATGCGTACGGCGCCCAATTGCATCATCTCGGCGTCGGTCAGGTCGCCCTCCTCCACTGCGGACTCCGACGTGAGTGGCCTGAGCGCGGCGGAGAGATCGCGCAGCCTGCTCTCTGATGTATCCATGTTCTGCTCCTTCGCCTCACCCGTCCACTGTATTATGCCGCGCCGTCGGAATCCAGGAGCGCGTGCGCCGCGATGGTAACCTCGGCGGCGTTCCCCACCGAGACGACGGGAATATCCCTGGCGATGCGCCGGATCAGCCCGGCTAGCACTTGCCCCGCGCCGATCTCGACGAAGGTGGTCACACCCTGCCCGGCGAGATATTCGATGGTACGTGTCCATTGTACGGGAGCGGCGATCTGCCTCGCCAGTTCGGCGCGCAGGTCATCTGCGCGTGCGAGCGGCTGCGCGGAGATGTTGGCGATCAGCGGGACGCGCGCATCCTCGATGGGCGCGGCGTCCACGGCGCGCGCCAAGCCTTCCGTCGCCGGAGCCATCACCGGGGAGTGAAACGCGCCACTGACAGCCAGCCGCACGACCCGCCGCGCGCCACGCGCCATCTCCATGGCCAGATCGAGCGCGCTCTCCGCCCCGGAGATCACGATCTGCCCTGGCGCGTTATCGTTGGCGACGACGACCCGCCCCGCGCCTGGATGGGTCTCGCCCGCGTCGAGTTTGGCGCGCGCCTGTTCGGTCGCCTCGGCGCAGATCACTTCCAGCGCCGGCGCATCCATCCCTAAGACCGCCGCCATACCGCTTGGGACGCGCTCGCCCTCCAGATGCATCAGCCGTCCACGCTCGCGCACCAGGCGCAGCGTTGCCGCTACCCCCAGCGCGCCGGAAGCCGCCAATGCGGTGTACTCACCAACGCTATGCCCCGCGACGAAGGCGGGAACGATCGGGCCGGCGAGCATATCATCAACGGAGTTTGCGGCCTCTGTCTCGTGACCCGCCGCTTCCTGGAGCGCGGCGAGCAGCGCCAGGCTCGTCGCGACGATGGCCGGCTGGGTATTGATCGTCTCGCGCAGCGTCTCTTCTGGCCCCTGGAAGCAGAGTGTGGAGAGGGGAAACCCCAGGGCGGCGTCGGCTATCTCATAGATAGCGCGAGCAGCAGGCGAGGCGGCGAACGTATCTGCGCCCATGCCCACGCTCTGACTGCCCTGCCCGGGGAAGACGAACGCGATACGTCTGCTCACACGCTGCTCCGCCTGGGCGAACGACCAGCAGAAAAACCACGCTCGTGGCTACTCAGCGGCGCGCGCAGCCTTGACCGGCAGCACCTGCCGTCCGCGATAGGTACCGCAGTTCGGACAGACATGATGCGCGAGCCGCGCCTGACGGCACTGTGGGCACACCTTGAGTTGCGGCAGCTTGATGCGGTGATGCTGCCGGCGGTTGCCCTGGCGTCGATTGGAAACCCTTTTCTTTGGAAGCGCGCCCACGAGAAGCTCCTTATGATGCGATAGGATAAGCCATCGTCATGCGAATCGTATTCGCCGTGAGGTCAAACAGCAGCGGCGTTCGTGGTGCAAAAGCGTGAGCGTCAACCGCTCTGCGCTCGTCTCACCCTCTGTGCGCAGAACGCGCGACATGTAGCGACGCCACCCCCGCGACAATCTTTGCGATTGTATCACACATACGACCTGGCGTACACACCAGTCACACCGTATGGCGCGCCCATTACTGCTGCTGTCGGCGGATCATCGGCAGGCGCGCGGACCCCATCAACTGGCGGCAACCCGCGCAGATGTAGTAGCCCTCGGCCTCACGATACTCCAGTTCGCTGTACACGTAATAGTGATAGCAGACGCCACAGCGGGCGCAATTCGGCAGGCTGGCGACGGCGCGATCACGCTGGAAGACGGCGCGTAGGTCGTCAATGAGCGCGCCCACGGCGCCGCGTACCTCCGGTCGCTGCGCCAGGCGCTCGCGTTCATTGAATTCGCGCGGTGGAATTGCCAGGTTGGCGGGGATGGCGCCTACGCTGTCCTCACCTTCCTGTGCGGACGGCGCGAATGGATCATCCCGCCCGCGCGCAGGCCGTTCAAAGGTCCGTTCTGGTGGGCGCGGACCTGCCCCGCGCTGGCTGCGCGCCTCTCGTCGCTCCATGGGAGCAGGAACTGGCCCCGGCCCAGGAGAGCGGCCATTCTGTCGCTGCTGGCCCGGCGGATGGCCAGCCTGTGATGGCGTCTCGGCCGGATTGGCTATCCGCTGGCGATACTCGCGTCGGGCGCCGGGATCAGGAAGATTCCGCTGCGTTGGTCTTGGCGCGGTCGCCGGTCTGGAACCAGACGAAGCGCCAGATGGCTCCTCGGACTCGGCGCCTGGATTGGCGGGCGACGCCGCCTCAGCAGACTGAACTGGCCCAGCCAGATCGGACGTTGCGGCAGGAACCGCCGTGTCCATACGCTCGTCGGTCTGTGCCGGCGTCTCGCCGTCTCTCGTCTGGGTGGATGGTGATCGGGGGGGGCTGTGTCCGGAACGTTGGGCGTTGCCGCCACGTTTGTTCCGATGTCTATTTCGGTTCGCCACAAGATCGCTCCCTCAAGCAGTGTCAGGAGCAGTAGCGCGCAGGAGAACGCGAAGACCGTACTGCCATCTCCCGCGAGATGGATCGGGCGCAGTCGTTCGACGAGCGAGAGAATCAGAAGGAACGCGGGCGTTCCTATCATGGTGATGGCTCCTGTGCGCATACTGATGAGAATAGGACAGGGTTGTGAACTTCATTATATCTTTGGCTGCGCCACCTGTAAAACAGGCGCGCGTTGAGCGCCCCCCGCACGCGCCTGCGTCACATGATACTTCCGCGCCAGCGCTGCGTTGTGTATCTAGTAGAGAGTGATCAGTCCATCTAGCGCCTATTGTGCTCAACGAGAGGGAGGGTATCGGCGTTATGCTCCCCCCGCCCGCGGACGATCAAGAACCGAACATGATCATTCCCCTGCGGCGCTTCACCGAGGAGAGCCAGCGTCTGCGGGAGGCGGTCTCGCCACGCCTGACGCTGCTGCGTGGCAGGACACAGAGTATGCCACCAGCGGCCCGGCGGTTCCTCAAGCTGATGCTGCCTGCGGTGCCGATCACTGCATTCGTGCTGACGTTTCTCTACGGCTATCTCTTGCTGGGGATGCACAGCCAGACGACAGGGGGCAAGTACACCGAATCGGTGATTGTCGATCCCACGCTCCCGCTCGCCGGCGCGCTGCTGCTCTCCATCGCGCTCGGCGCGCTCTGCGTAAGCATCTACTTTGGCTTCCTGCGCATCACCGAACGCGATCGGTAGTTAGAGGCCCGCGCCCTCAGGCGAGCGGTCACGCAGGTACGTTGAGAACTCGTCTGGCGTACGCACGCCATGGTCGAGAACGGCGTCATAGATATCCACGCTAGAGACCGTCATGCGATACTCTGGCCGCGTAAACCACTCGTCCTTGATCCACAGTATCGCCAGTCGCGTCTCGTCGTTCAATCGAGCAACGAGATTAGCGGGCGGCAGGCGTTCGACATGTGGCGGGTCGGCGATCCAGATAGAGATGTCGATCTTCCATTCGTGGCCATCTTCGCTCTGGTAGTACAGCGCATAGTAATAGCGATCATCGTTGGGATCATCAGCCGGGTGGCGCGCAGCATGGTCGTACCAGTAGCGAATCGCGCCAATCTGTGGATGCCCGAAGTAGCGCGCCATGGCGCCATGCGCGACGTCAGGTGAAAGGCCTGGCGCTACGACATGCAGATCAATGTCGCGCCAGACCATGAGTCCAGTGGCCAAGCTGCCAATTACCTGTGTCGGGCCGATTGGCGCCAGCGCCGCCGCTAGGGCAAGGGCAGCGAGTGTGCGCCACGCCTCTGCCTGGAGCGCATCCTGGCGCTTCAGCAGCTCCTGCGTATAGGCGCGATCGATCCGCGGATTGGCAGTCGGTTCTGAGGTTCCTGGTGTTTCAGTCATAAGAACTCATAAGGAACTTCGCAGCAGAAAAGGGCGCGTCTGCCACGCCCCTTGAACTACCTTGAACGTACTACCGCGCTTCTAGCCAGTCGGCCTTGGCGCCCTCGCTCATTTCAGGACTGAGGCGCACCGCCTCGGCGAAGTCGAGCGGCTCGGCGTTGGCCACCTCGCCTCGTCCGCGTCGCAGCGCCGGGCTGGGCGCCACCTGCGAGCTGAGCAGCGCCGCGATCTGATCGGCGGTTGTGTCCAACAACTCGCCGAGCGAGCGCAGCAGACGGTCCGGCGCGGAAGCCGCCCGAATGCGCCCAGCCTCCAAAGCGCTGACAATATCAACACCCAGGCCAAGGCGTATGGCGATCGCGGGCATGCTGAGCCTGCGCGCCTGGCGCAACGCTTTGAGGGATGCGATGGCAGGCGCTGTCGGCGGCGTGGCGGCGCCGAAGACGGCGGCGAAAGCACGCTCGCGCGCCTGCATGGCGATGGCTTCAGACTCCGTGGACAGCTCGACGTTTGTATACGCCGAGGTGGCGGTCAACGCGGCGCTGAAGTCGATCAGATCGCCCGCCAATGCAGGATGCTGTGTCACCAGTGGGACCAGGGCGTCCTGGCCACGTTCGCGCGCCGCGACCAGGTCGAGCTTCGCGCGCAGCAGTTCATCACGCCGCATCTGGGCTTTCGAAATCTTGGGCATGTGAGGTCTCCTCATCCTCTCTCAGCGTCGCCACTTAGTGAGTGGCGGCCTGCTCATACTGCTGTTCCGCTTCCAGCGCCTCACGCAAGCGCACGCGCGCTTTCTCGTAGCGCAGGCGCATCGTTCGCTCTGTCTTCCCGCAGACCGCTGCGATGTCATCCCAGCGCATCTGCTCAAAAACGCGCAAGACCATGATCTTGCGGTCGAGCGGATCGGTGAGATGCAGCAGGATGCGCTGCGCTTCCAACGCCGCCATACGGTCATTGAGCGTGTCGCCGGGGTTAGCAATGTCGCGTCCCGGCGCGCCGCCCTCCTCGCTGTCGTCGAGCGGAACGTCAATGCGATCCACCAGGGCCTGTGGGACATGGCGCGGACGGCCCGCGGGCCGACCTTGCTCATCTCGCCGGTAGCTGAGTCCCTCCTGCCGCAGAATGCGATTGAAGTTGTCGGCGCACAGGCAATGCAGATAGTGAATGAAATTGAGCAGCATGAACTGCTCGCTCGGATCGCGCGCCTCGCGCAACGTCTGCTCGATCATGGCGCTGATCGCATCCTGCATCAGTTCCGGACGGTGGCGCAGCCCCCAGGCGCGGCGACGAAACTCTGGCATGCAACGGTCGATCAACACCTCGGAGAGCGCGCGCACCGCCTCCAGTTCGCCTTTGCTGTCCCACAGGCGTATCGCGCGCACGAGATTGGCGTCACTCACCTCATAGCCGCCGCCAGGCGTTCTCTTGCGGAGGGTAGCGAGTGTCTCCCCATCGCGAGGATCAAGTGGGGCGCTCCATGTCCCGTCCACATCTGGTGAATTATGGGTGACGAGGTGGAGAGGAGGACCAGACTCTGGCATAGTGGTTGTCTCCATCATAGACGGCTCCCAGGAAGTGAAAGGGGAAAAGTGGGTCTCCCCTCCCCTATCTCAGGTGGGCGCTCAAAAGCGGTAATACGCCGACAAAGCCCTGCGCTTGCGATGAACTGATGTCAGCGCCGGACAACTCCGCGAGGAAATTATACCGCCTCCTGTGGCGCCGCCTGATGGGGCGAACCTGGAGACACACGGCCCGTAGACCGATACAGGCGCCAGCGTGTGTCACATGCGTGACTCACGTGATAGACTACGCGCAACAATCACCAGCACGAAGCGCCACCCCCGATTCCCATCAGCGACGAGCGGGACAAGCGACTGGAGGAACAGCGATGCCGCCGGATATCTCCAATCCCTGGGACTGGATTCAACTGATCTTCACCGCGCTCGGCCTGAGCACGACCGCTGGCTTACGGGCATATCTGCCGCTTCTCGCCGTGGCGCTGGGCAGCAATGATCCCAGCCTGACGCACATCGAGCTTTCGCCAGGATTCCAGTGGATGGGAAGCAACTGGTTCATGGTCATCATCGGCGTACTGGCTCTGGTCGAGTTCGGCGTCGATAAGGTCCCTGGTCTGGATCATATCAACGACGTCGTGCATACGATTATTCGCCCCGTCTCCGGCGCCATCATTATGGCTGGCATCGAGAACCCTATCAGCCACTGGAATCCCTGGGTAGCCGCCGTCATCGGTGGGGTGCTCGCCTTGATCACGCATGGGATCAAGTCAGCAACGCGCCCGGTCGTGACGGCGACGACTGTGGGCGTTGGCAACCCGCTCCTGAGTATCGGTGAAGACATTGGCGCGCTTATCACCACCATCCTGGCGATCTTCTTACCGATCATCGGGGTCATCGTCCTCGCGCTCGGCCTCCTGCTCTTCGCACGGCCCATCAGTCGCGGCTTGCGCGGCCTCTTTGGCTGGGATCGCCGGCCTGCCACCGCAGTCGGGTCTGGCGCGGACCCTGATCAGACTCTTCCCGGCGTCTGATCTCGCGCGAGGTCGCCGTTCAGCGCCTACCAGCCCTCAAACCCACCAGTCGCCAGGAGCAGCTTCTTCGCTGCCTCGCCGATAAATGGCGCGTCGGTAGCGGCGCTCGTCGTGACCACCAGACGTAGCAGGTCCCGCGCCACCTCATCCTTGCCTCGCGCCAGCAATTCCTGCGCCTGGGCCGTTCGGGCCTGTGCCAGGAGGAACGCGTCCTGGGTGTTTTCGGCGAATTTCAAGGCGGACATGGTGAGACCGCTCCGGTTCTTGTCGCTCGCGCTCAGCAGACTGTGGCGTACGAGGGTGAGGCGTGCGATCATTGCGCCCGGCTCATCAAAGTATGTGTCGCCTAACGCCTCACCCTTCAGCGCATGTATTTGCGCTAGCTTGAAAAGCGGCTCAAGGGCGCGCTCTTCGCCCCGATCACGGGCGCGCTCGGCGAGATCGAGCGCGACATCAGCGATGGCGGTGTTCACGCGCGCGAGTGCGCCAGGCGAGGGCAAGGAGTCCACATGTGCGGCGATCGAAGTGAGAACCGGGAGCGCGCGTTCAGGCTGTCCCATAGAGCGCAGCACAAGAGCCTCGATCCACTCGATGAAATAAGGCTCCAAGTCAGCAGCGGGAGCGAAGGCCTGGAGTTGGCGCGCCTCGACGAGCCAGCGCAGCGCAGCGGAGTAGTCAGTCTGAAAATACATCGCGTGGGCGATGCCGATAATGACGTTCAACTCGAGGCGCGGTTCGATAGCGGCGCGAGAGCCTTTCACGTCGTTGATGATATCGAGACTTGCGTGCAGATCGCGCAATGAGTCGCGCGTATGTGTGTTGGCGCGCTTGATTACTCCTGAGAGAAAGAGCAGTTCGGCAGTCGAGCCGCGATCGTGTAGCAAGGTGGATTGCTCGAGGGCGTGATCGAGCATCTCATACGCAATACCAGCCTCTCCCATACGGGCGGCGGATTGGGCCAGCGCGTAGTGGAGATTCATCCGCTGCTGGCTGGTCATGCGTCGCCGCCTATGCGGGCCAGCAATCGCGTATGTCTTGAAAGCTGCGGGCAGGCTATTGGGGTGGACAGCTGCAGGCCGGCCATTGGGATGGCTGCGCAGGTAGGAATACACCTGCTTCAGCGCGGCGGCGACAGATGGCGAGTAATTTGGTTCGGCGCGCCACGCAGGTCGATCTGGGACGTACAACGTGGATGGCGAATGACCGCTCATATACAGCGCCCCCTCATGTTTAGCAGTGCAGCAGTGACGTCGAAATGCTGTTAGCCACTGGAATCAGGGGTGGATAGTGAGGAAGGAAATCGGCGAGGATTTGGGGCAGCGCAAACTGCGTTGCGCCGTCCACGCGAACGGGCGACACAGCGCCAGTATACACCACCGGCAAAGTGTGTCTGGCAGGGAAGTGCGGACCCAGGGCAGTACGGTCGTAGCGTGCGCGCCTCAATGGCGTGTGTAGCCTGGCTCGGCGTTGTCGGCTGCGCGGCCTTGGCGATAACCAACGGCGTCACGAGAGCGCCAGTTGGCAGGGCGGCGGCGAGTAAACGTCGCCCCAAGCGAGGGGGCGCGCTGGCGGGCGTGTGGAGGGTCGAATGTGGGCGCAATTCATGATTGGCGGTTAGCGGGTCGGGATCGAAGCTGGGTCGGGTCTGGCGTGCATCACGCGCCGAGGGCGAGAGGCGCGGACGCCAAAGGCAAACAGGCCCTGGCGCGTCGGCCTTTTCGCTTGGGATCTACATCCGGGGCCTCCTTTGCGCGGTGGTTTCGTCGCTCAGGAGGTAAAAAGCGCCAATGGCGCTGGGCAGAGGAACATGCGCTGAAAGGGCGTCAGATTTCCGTCAGACTTGCAGGCCAGCGCCTTGACACCACCTGGCCGCCGCGCTTATACTCCCGGCAGGTGGCGTGAGCCATTTTTGACGCTGGGTGTATTTACAGGGGAGAGGTTCCGATGAATGGCATGACAGGCAGTATCGCCATGTGCGATAGCCGCCTCATCGCCACACTCCCCCCTCGCCTGCGCGCGAGCGAGTGGACGCTGAGCGGAGTTCCGCACGGCGTCTCTCTCTTCGCCGAAGGTAGCCGTAGCGCGCCCAGCCTGTACTTTTTGGGCCTCATGAGACAGCGTCACTATTGACGTCAACAAGCTGAGGCCATCCCGTCGAGGATCATGGGCGCACGCACGACGCGCGGCCCGTGATCCTTTTTTGTGTCTCCACGACAGTCGCCGTCCACTTCACTCATGATCATCACGCTCGGCGCCACGCACGCGCATGGGCGACACGCGCAGTCTGGAGGAAGACGTGTCAAGTCAATCGCTTTCGCCGTCCGCCGCGATCTCCGCCGAGGCGCGCCTGGCCCCGGAAGATCTGCCACAGTGGTCGAGCCTGCTCAGCGCGGAGGAGCTGGCCCAGCTCGATCAGCACGACGCGCTCGTGATCGAGCACGTCTCGAAGCGCTTCGTGAAGAGTGGCGCGCCGCGCTGGTTCGTCCGTGGCGAGGCGCGCAAGAAAGGCCCGCGCATCGTGCGCGCGGTCGAGGATGTCTCGCTCACCATCAAGCGCCGTGAGATTCTGGGCGTGCTTGGCTCGAACGGATCGGGCAAGTCTACTTTGATCCGCCTGATCTCGACGCTGCTGCTGCCCGACAGCGGCAGGATCGAGGTCTTCGGGCACGATGTTGTCCGGGAGGAGCGCGCGGTACAGCGGCTCATCAACCGGGTGAGCGTCGAGGCGGCCTTCTTCCGCAAGCTCAGCCCGATGGAGAATCTGCTCTACTCGTCACGACTCTACGGCCTCACAGGCGCTGAGGCGCGGCGACAGATCGTCGCCATCCTGACCCGCCTGGGGATCAGGCAGGACCGCATCGCACAGCCGCTGGAAAGCATGTCGCGTGGCATGCAGCAGAAGGTGGCCATCGCGCGCGCCTTCCTGACCGCGCCGATCCTGCTGCTGCTGGACGAGCCGACGACCGGGCTGGACCCGCGCTCGAAGCAGGACGTGCAAGCGTTCGTGCGCGAGCTGCGCGATACCCACGACGCAACGATCCTGCTGACCACGCACGACATGGATGAGGCCGACGCGCTGTGTGACCGTGTCGCCATCATCGACGGCGGGCGCATCGTCGCGCTCGACACCGCCGCCGGGCTGAAGGCCAGCGTCCAGCAGCGGCTCGGACTCGATCATCCCGCGACGCTGACCGAAGCGTTCATGGCGCACACCGGGCGCGACTGGGAGAACGACGAGCTAGAGGACGAGGAGGACGACGATGAATAGCCGCGTGTCTTCCTCGCGGAGGGAATTACATCAGGGAATAGATCATCGCCGGGCGTGGAAACCCCGCGTCCGGCGTACAGAGCAGAGATTGGAGGCAGCGCGTGATCGAAACGAAACGCCTGCGTGACATACGAAGCGGCGCTTGGCTGCGCGCGCTGGGGCAGGAAGCCAACAAGAGCTACGCCTTCATCGAGCGTGGCTGGTATCTATCCAAACGCTACTGGGCGTGGGAAGCCGTCTGGGTCGTCTACAACATCGTCAACGCCCTCGCCGTCACCTTCATCGCCGCCACCGCGTCGTTGATTCCCGGCGTGACGATTCCTCCGGCCGCGCTCAACCAGTTCATACTCTACCTGGCCATCGGCACGGCGATCTGGACGTACATCTCGGTTGTCTTCGATAGCGTCACCGAGACCGTGACCATCGAGCGCTGGGAAGGCACAATCGAGTACACCTTCATGGCGCCGGTCTCGCGGCTGACACACATGCTTGGCATCTGCGTCTACGCGATCGCCCATGGCATCATCATGACGATCGTGCAGTTGCTGGTGATGGGGCTGTTCTTCCACCTCGATCTCTCGCACGCCAACTGGAGCGCGGCGCTCTTCCTGCTCCTGGTGGGCAGCGTCTCGCTGATCGGGCTGGGGATCATCGCCGCCATCCTGCCGCTGCTCTTCACCGAGCGTGGCGCGCAGATGGCCTACATCATCCGCGCCATCCTGCTGCTGGTCTCCGGCGTGTACTATCCAGTCTCGGTGCTACCACCCTGGCTGCGCTGGATGTCGGTAATCTCGCCGGTCACCTACCTGCTGGAAGGGCTACGCAAGAGCATCCAGACGGGCGCCGGTCTAGTCGAGTTGTGGCCGGATGTCTGGCCGCTGATCATCTCTGGTATCGTGCTCGTGCCGCTGGGGCTGTGGATCTTCGCCCAGGCCGAGCGCTACGCCAAGCGCACCGGCAAGCTCAAGCGCAACGGCTAATACCAATTGCGCTGAAGTTGTCGTAAGATGGCGGCATGGGACGACGGATTAGCCTGGAACCGCATCTGGCGGTGGACGAACTCGAGCGGCGCTACCGGGCAGATTGTGCTTGTCTTGGATCGTGCGGGCTGGCACAAGACGCAGCGTCTGCGGGTGCCCGAGCATATCCACCTGCTGTTTCTGCCACCGTACTCTCCCGAATTGCAGCCCGCTGAACACCTCTGGCCGCTCACCAATACGGTCCTGGTGAATCGCCATTTTGCCTCCATCGACGACCTGGAGGATGCCCAAGCGGCCCGTTGTGTCACACTCCAAAACCGTCCCGAGCTGATCCGCTCCACGACGCTCTTCCATTGGTGGCCCCAGCGTCTCAAAAAGCGCCAAGGACCGAAACGAAATTAGCACGACAACGAGAAATGAGGGTGGCGCATATGGTATCTTTCCTGTCTACGTGGGCGATTGGAGCGTAGCAGGAGGGCTATGATGGACAGCGCTGACGGCGTACCAGTCGCGGATCTCACCGTCCTCG
>Ga0207684_10004356_pt1 | contig 13370 bp, 10 predicted proteins | sample KBSK5501metaG_FD_184342 | JGI IMG/M metagenome (GOLD analysis project Ga0207684, IMG submission 184342) | Corn, switchgrass and miscanthus rhizosphere microbial communities from Kellogg Biological Station, Michigan, USA - KBS K5-50-1 metaG... | ecosystem: Host-associated > Plants > Roots >...
TGCTGAGATCGACGCACTACTGTTCGGACGGGAAAGGAGAGAGAGAGATGGTTGCGAAGAACAAGGCAACCACGAAAACTCCCCTAGCGGGCTGCTGAAAAAGGGTGTGAGGCCGCAACCGCTTGCGGCGGCGGGCTCTTCGCTCGCGGCGCGCGAAGAGAGGAGAAACGACGTCATCCGGATGTTCTCACGCGGCGCGAGATGCGAAAAGCCTGACGCGACGCCCGCATCCATTTTTCAGCAGCCTGCTAGGCCCCTGCCCTGATAGCGCGGACGAACGGGTAAAAGAAAGGGCCGAGGGAAAAGTCGTCAAGAGAGGGGCATAGCCTCGATCGATTGCATCAAAGGGGCGGTTCAAGAACCTGAAGGTCATGAAGAAAGTACCTCAGGATGTGACCCCCCAAGAGAAAGGCCGGAATGTCAAAGAAGCGAGAAGCCGCGAGTCCACTGAGGGCGAGAATCTGATTTAGGTTTGAGAAAGGAGACGCAGATGGTCGCGAAGAACAAGGCAACCACGGGCAAGGGAGGGGTCAAGAAGCTGAAGGTCAAAAAGGAAACTCTCAAGGACCTGGACGCCAAAAAAGCCAAGGACGTCAAAGGGGGATATCCACCTATTACTACACGTCTTGAAAAATGTGACAATTGCTAGAGTTTCGCCCGCGTCCTCACGCATTGGACGCCGATACGCTCGAATTGCCGCCCCCCGCCGCGGGCCGAGGTTCCCGCCGCGACAACTCGTCGTTTGACCGGAGGCCTCGAAAGGCTGCCAGGAGCGCATGTGCATCCATCAGGCTCTGCGCTGGTCCCGAGAGAAGGGCAAGGCAGGTGTCAAGAAGCTGTAATGCGAGAAGGAAACCCTGAGGGACTTGGATGCGAAGAAATCCGCCCAGATCAAGGGCGGGGCAGCGGCAAAGAGCCGCGAGTTCTACGGCGTGACCGTTCCTCCGATTACTGTATTTGCTAACCAGGGAGCCGCCGCTCGCCGGCGCGACTTGGGGAGTATGAGGAGTAAGGGCGGATCCAGCGCTTGGCGCCCGATCCTCACTGGAGAGATTGCGAACCGGGCGCGCCGGGCCGTCGAGGGGATCGCCGCCGCGATCCAGAAGCAGGCGGGCCCTCCGATTGCCGGGACGCGAGCCGCCCGGAAAAGGCTGTTCCGAGACTCGTCGCTCGCCGGCGGAACTGCCGGCCTGGCGGTCTTCTACGGATACTTGAGTCGGGCCGTTTCCAGCAATGACCACAAGAAGACGGCTTTGCGCCACCTCCAGGAGGCGGGAGACGCCGTCGAATCGGTCGTCATGAATCCATCGCTCTACGGCGGCTTTACCGGGGTGGCCTGGGCGACGGCGCACCTTCAGCGAAGACTCCAGCCGGACGAAGAAATCTCGACCGAAGCGATCGATGAAGCCTTGAGAGACCATGTGAACCGCCCGCGCTGGCGCGGCGACTACGACCTCATCAACGGGCTGGTCGGTTTCGGGGTCTACGCGTTGGAGCGATTGCCGTCCCCGGCAGCAGTCGCGTGCCTGGAAGGCGTCATCGACCGACTCGAGGAGACCTCCCGGAGCCGCGCTGGCGGGTTGACCTGGCATAGCTCGCCGAATCTGCTCCCTGAGCACCAACGCAAAGAATGCCCGCACGGCTATTACAACCTCGGTCTGGGCCACGGAGTGCCAGGGGTCATCGCGCTTCTCGGCGCGGCATGGGCCGCCGGCGTCGGACGACGAAAAGCGCGGAGGCTGCTCGACGAGGCCGTCGGCTGGCTGTTGCGACAGAGGCTGACCAAGAGCCCCGGAGCGCTCTTTCCGGCGTGGATCGCGCCGGGCTTGAAGCGCGAGGGCAGCCGGTCGGCATGGTGCTACGGCGATCCGGGTGTGGCCGCCGCGCTTCTCTGTGCCGCGCAGTGCGTGGGCGAGCCGGCCTGGGAACGGGAAGCTCTGGAAATTGCTCGAGGAGCGGCGAACCGCCCTCCCGATCAGGCGGGCGTCGTGGACGCCGGCCTCTGCCACGGCGCCGCAGGCCTCGGACATCTCTTCAACCGGATGTACCAGGCAACTGGTGATGCGACGCTCGCACGCGCCGCCCGATTCTGGTTCGATCGCACGCTTGCGATGCGGGAACCGGGTCGCGACGTTGGAGGATTCTCCGCCCTGGCGGCCAAAGGAGATGGGACAAGATTCCGGCAGGACGATCCAGGCCTCCTCACGGGCGCCTCCGGTATCGCGCTGGCGCTTCTGGCGGCGACGACCTCGATCGAGCCCGCGTGGGACAGGATGCTGCTCGTCTCGACTCCGCAAAGTCCGGGGTGAGCTGGGCTGATGTGCCTCAAAATGAGGCCGAAGTCGAAGGAGTGTTGCAAAACGATACGGTTTGATCGGCTTCCACAAGCGGTCGCGCCGCTAAGTCTCGGTTGATCAAGCATCGAGCGGAAAACCGGTCCCAGGCTTGGGGATTGCACTCCACGGATCCCACGGACGAAGATCGACGAGTCGCAGGTAAGAAAGAAAGGAGAGGAGCATGGTCGCGAAGAAAAAGGAGAAGGGGACCAAGAAGAAGCTCAAGCTCAAGAAAGAAACAATGCGGGACCTGGACGCGAAGGGCTCGGGTCGACACGTCAAAGCAGGTTTCGTACCCACGGCAGCCGCGTGTGGCCCAACCAATTCGTGCATAACCTGCAACATGTGGTGCGAATAACTCGGGCGACTTCCTGGTAACGCCAAGGCCAGGGCGGTCAAGGGCGGGAGTGGTCCCCGTGCAACCCGCCCCCGACAACGCTTCCGACGTCCGGGGTAGGCTGCCGATGAGATGAAATCGGAGAAGAAGAGTGAACCGGACGGGATTGGCCCGTCGGGTTTCTTTGCTCTTCGCACGCCACTTCTTCCTTTCGACGAATTCGTAGCGTGGAGCGAGGGGCTCAAGGCGGAGGCGACCCTCGGCGAATCGGCCCGACTCGGGGAAGCGCTCGCCGCCGATCGTGCGCGCCTTCGGAAACGTCTCCGGGCGCTTCTCGAACGGCCCGTGATCCGCGATGCGCTCTTCATCGCGTCACCGGATCTCGACGAGTCGCTGGACGTCTGGAAGCGCGACCCGGACAGTGAGCGAGGAGAGAGGATCGAGAGGGCGATCGTTCGTTACTTCGGGCGCATGGCTGGCCGTCCGACGCCGTTCGGTCTGTTCGCGGGCGGCTCGGTGGGCGCGATCGGGGACCGAACCCGACTTCTGATCGAAGGGCAGGAAAAGTACGAACGCCATAGCCGGTTCGACATGGACTATCTCTTTGCGCTCGCCAACGCGCTGGGGCGTGATCCCGCCTTGCGCCCCGCCCTCGTCTTCCGCCCGAACTCGAGCCTGTACCGGGCGGCTGGCCGTCTTCACTACGTCGAGGCCCGGTTGGACGGAAAGAACCGGACGCATCACCTCGTGGCGGTGGAGGATTCCGACGGGCTCCAGGCCACTCTCGCGTGCGCTCGCGAGGGAAGCGGCGCGGGATCCCTTTCGGCGGCGCTGATCGGAGAAGAGGTTTCTGCGACGGAGGCCGACGAATATGTCGCCGAGCTGATCGACAGTCAGATCCTGCTTCCCGATCTCGATCTTTTCGTGACCGGCCGCGGTCCTGCGGAAGCCCTCGCGGATCAGCTGCGCGCGCGCCCGGAGACGGCGGAGATCGGCGATCGGCTGGAAAAGGCCGTGCGGGACCTTTCGACGATCGACGCCGCGGGTCCGGGGGCCGATCCGGCAAGTTATCGCGCCATCGCGCGGCAACTCGAAGGCCTCCCTGCGCCGGTGGAGCTGTCGCGTCTCTTCCAGGTCGACATGGTCAAGCAGTCGCCCGAGGCCGTGCTCGGCGGCGCCGTGCTGGACGAAATCGTACGAGGCGTCGAGATCCTGCGCCGGCTCACTCCAGTCCCGAAGGCCGGCGATCTCTCGCGTTTCCGGGAAGCCTTCTTGGCCCGATACGAAGCACGAGAGATTCCACTCGTCGAAGTGCTCGACGAAGAGGTCGGCATCGGTTTTCCAATCGCGGGCGGGACGGATGACGAAGGAGGTCCGCTACTCAAGGGTATCGAGCTTTCAGCGGCGGCGGAACCAACGGTTCCCTGGGGAGCGCGGGAAACTTTCCTGCTGCGCCAGCTCACCGATGCGGCGGCAGCGGGAGCGTCCGAGATCGTGCTCGATCCGGACAAGCTCGGTGAGCTCGAACACAAAGACCCGCTGACGTTGCCGGGAGCTTTCGCCGTGGTGGTCGAGGTGGCCGCGGCGTCGGAGGAAGCCCTTTCCGCGGGCAACTTTCGGCTGCTCTGGAAAGGAAGCGACGGGCCCTCGGGCGCGCGTCTTCTCGGCCGCTTCTGCCATGCCGATTCGAAGCTGCTCCAGTTCGTGGAGCGGCACTTGCGAGCCGAGGAGGCGCTCGACTCGGAGGCTGTGTTCGCAGAGATCGTTCATTTGCCGGAGGGACGCTTGGGGAACATCCTGTTCCGGCCCGTGTTGCGAGGCTATGAGATTCCCTATCTCGGCCGGTCCGGAGCCCCGATCGAACGACAGATCCCGATCACGGATCTCTTCGTCTCGGTGTCCGGCGGCCGCATCCTCCTTCGCTCCGCGCGACTGGACCGCCGCGTGATTCCGCGGCTGACGACCGCTCATAACTACGGGCGAGGCCTGCCCCTTTATCGCTTCCTGTGCGCGCTGCGGGAAGAGGACGCGGCGGTTTCCCTGGGCTGGGATTGGGGCGCTCTCGGGTCGGCATCCTTTCTTCCTCGTGTCGTTTGCGGGCGGCTGGTGCTCGCGCCGGCCTCCTGGAACGTGGGGAAAGACGAGCTGAAGCGTTTCGGCGCTTCTCGCGGAGCGGAGCGGTTTCGGACTATTCAGTCCTGGCGCGCGGAGCGGCGGCTCCCGCGGCTGATCGTCCTCGCCGACGGAGACAACCAGCTTCCCATCGATCTGGCCAACACACTCTCCGTGGAGTCCTTCGTCTCTCTCGTCAAGGACCGCGACGGAGCGAGGTTGATCGAAATGTTCCCCGGAGCAGACGAGCTTTGTGCTCGAGGACCGGAGGGTCGATTCCTTCACGAGCTGATCGTGCCTTTCGTGCGCACGCAGGCCGCGGCAGTGGACGCTCCGAGCGTCTCCTCCGTCGGGGAAAAGAGGCAGCGGCCCGCGACGCCCGCGGTCCGCAGTTTTCTCCCCGGGTCGGAGTGGCTCTACGCTAAGCTCTACACCGGCGTCGCGACAGCGGACCGGCTCCTGCTGGAGATCGTGGCACCCCTCGTCAAAGAAGCTCTCGACTCCGGAGCCGCGGACCGGTGGTTCTTCATTCGATACGGCGACCCGGATCGGCATATCCGGGTGCGTTTTCACGGTGTGCCCGAGAGGCTCTGGAAGGAGGTCCTTCCGGCTCTGCGCGCGGCCACGGCTCCCCTGGAGACCGACGGCAGGCTGCGTAAGTTGCAGCTCGATACCTTCGAGCGGGAAATCGAGCGCTATGGAGGACCCGAGGGAATCGAGCTCGCAGAACGCGTTTTCCAGGCGGACAGCGAGTCGGTACTCGAGATCCTCGAGATGCTCGAGGAGGGAGACGCGGGCGCCGACGAGCGGTGGCGGCTGGCCTTTCGCGGAATCGACGCTCTGGTCGGTGACTTCGGATTCGCTCCCCCAGAAAGGCTTGCCCTGGTCGGCGCGGCTCGGCGCGAGTACGGCAAGGAATTCCGTGTGGACGAGAACGTGAAGCGCGGATTGGGAGATCGGTTTCGTAAGGAATCGAAAAGCCTCGAGCTCCTGCTCGATCCGGCGCGCGAGGAAGAGAGCCCTCTGGCGCCGGGATTGGCGGTCCTGCGGCGCCGTTCGGAGCGGCTTGCTCCTCTGATTCGAGATCTCGAGGCCTCCGCGAAAGACGGCCGACTGACGCAGCCACTCGCGTCGATCGCCAGGAGCTATGTCCACATGCACGTGAACCGGATGCTCCGCTCGGCGCAACGGGCTCAGGAGTTTGTCCTTTACGACTTTCTCGCCCGCGTCTACGAGTCGCGGGCGGCCCGGGCTCGGAGGGGGCCGTGACGGCGATTCGCTTCAGTTGAGCGGAAACGTCAGCGTGTACTCCCATGCGCCGCGGGCGACGGTCATCAGCAGGGTCGTTCGGGCGTGGTCGCGAGAGAGGAGTTTGTTCAAATCGGCGACCTCACCGACGCGCTCGCCGTTGAGGGCGACGATCACGTCGCCGGTCTCGAGGCCCGCGGCGGCGGCCGCGCCCCTTCCGTCCACGATCGAGATCCGGAGTCCTCCGCGGACCGGCCGGACGGTTACGCCGAGCTGGTCGCGCAGAATTCGGGTTCCGTAGTCGGCGGGCGGAGATTGCGCTTCGAGCGTAACAGCGCGGTCGCCTCCCGATCCGCGCAACCCGATCTTCATCGCTTTGCCGGGGCCGCGGGTGGAAAGCGCCGTCTGGAAGGACTCCTCCGAGTCGATCGGGGTGGCGTCGACAGAGACGATCTGGTCTCCCGCGCGGATGCCCGCACGCTCGGCCGGAGAGCCGGGCTCGACGCTCCGAACGCGGAAGCCACGAGGCCGGTCGTCGTCCTGGCGGGAAGTGATCGTGCGGCCGTGCAGCCCGATCCAGACCGGTTTGACCTCGCCGAATTTGACGAGGTCGCCGACGATCCGTTTGGCGCGGTCGACCGGGATGGCAAACCCGATGCCCTGCGCGCCGCCGATGATGGCGGTCGCGACCCCGATCATGTCGCCCTGGATGTTGACGACAGGGCCGCCCGAGTTGCCCGGGTTGATGGGAGCGTCGATCTGGAGGAAGTCGCTATAGACGCGCTGGTTTTCCCCCGGAACGCTGCGCCCGAACGCCGAGAGAACTCCGGCCGTGACGGTATTGGAGAGGCCGAAAGGATTGCCGATCGCGACAACGGTTTCTCCGATCATCAAATCGGAAGAGCTTCCCATGTGGATCGTCGGCAAGGGAGCGCCCGGTTTCTTCACGCGCAGCACCGCCAGGTCGTTGTCGGCGTCCGAACCGATCACCTCGCATTCCAGCTCCCGGCCCGACTTCGTCGTGGCGAGAATTTTCGAGGCGCCGGAGATGACGTGGTCGTTGGTCAGGATGATGCCTTTCGGGTCGATCAGGACGCCGGAGCCCAGGCTCGTGGCCGTTCGCGGCCTCGTCTCGAACCCGAAAAAGAGATCCTCGAACGACCGGCGGCGGCGGACCGTCTGTTCGGCGGAGATGTTGACGACAGCGGGGGAGACTTTGTCCACCACCTCGACGATCTCGCTGCGGCGAGAGGGGAGGGGGACAGCGGGCAGAGGGAGCGAGGCCGCGAGAGAGAAAGCGAGCACGGCAGCGGGCGTCAAGCGTTTCACGGTTTCGAAAACCTCCATGTCTGGAGGTCAATTCCTACCACGCATCGGGCCGCTGAATCCGCGTGTCCCTGGTCTTTCTGAGGCGCGCATTCCCCGTGTCATTCCGAGGAGCGGGCATTCACCTGTCATTCCGAGGAGCGAAGCGACGAGGAATCTGCCCCGGTTGAGAGACCGAACGGGAGCAGATTCCTCGGTTCGCTCGCAATGACAAAGGGGGGTGACGGCTCGGAATGGGAAAGGGGGGTGACGGCACGGTATGGGAACGGAATGACAGGCTCTGAATGATAAAGGGGTTGCGGGCTCGGAATGACAGGCAAGGCCATCTCGTGGATCGAGATGTCGCGATGCATCGGAAGTTTCTCCCGCGCAAAAAAAAGCCCCGCGCAAGCGGGGCGAATTGATCAACCGAACCGGAGCTTCGAGATCCCTCGCAAGCTCGGGACGATGTGACGCGCTTGGTCGCGCGCCTCACCGCTTGACGTTGATGGCTTCCTTCTTCGACTCGCCATTGCCGCCGGTCACCTTGATCTGGCGGGGCTTGGCCTCCTCGCGCTTGGGCAGCTCGATCAAGAGCAGACCGTCCTTGAAGGTGGCCTTAACGTTGTCCCGATCCACGTTGTTGGGCAGCGTGAAAGAGCGGACGAACTGGCCATAAGACCGCTCGACGCGGTGGAAGTTCTTCCCGTCTTGCTTGTCCTCGAACTTCCGCTCGCCGCGGATCGTCAGCACGCCTCCTTCCACCTGGATGTCGATGTCATCCTCCTTGAAGCCGGGCAGCTCCGCCGTCAGGGCGAGCTTCTCCTGGTCCTCTTCGATGTCGACCGGGGGGATCCACGCGCCGAGACTCAACTCTTCGTCGCGCTCCCGTCGCACCGGGCTGCTGCCGAAGAGGCGGTTTTGAAGGGTGTGAAACTCTCGATACGGGTCATAGGTCAGGTAATTCATGGTTCCTCCTTGGTTTAAATCGGCCGCCTCATGCGGTCCGCGTACTCGCTTTCTTCGATTCGGCTTCTGTGTGAATCTGAATGCTCTCGCGGTCGGAGGACAGGTCCACCTCCGCCGTGCCGCCGTCGGCCAGCTCGCCGGCCAGAATCCGCCGGGCCAGCTCGTCGGCGACGTCCTTCTGGATCAGACGCTTCAAGGGGCGGGCGCCGAACGTCGGGTCGTACCCCCGTCCCGCGAGGAATCGCCGCGCCTCCGGCGTCCAGGTCAGCTTGATGCCTCGGTCGGCGACCGTCCGCGCGAGACCCTGGAGCTGAATCTCGACGATCTGCTCGATCTCCTCCCGCGTCAGCCGGTGGAACACGATCACGTCGTCGATGCGGTTCAGGAACTCGGGACGGAAGTGGCGAGCGAGCTCTTCCTCGATCTTCTTCTGGATTTCCTCCTCGGACATCTTTCCGGCCTCTTCCGCGATCCAGTGCGAGCCGAGGTTGGACGTCATGATAATCACGGTGTTCTTGAAGGAAACCACGCGCCCCTTGCCGTCGGTCAGGCGGCCATCGTCCAGGACCTGGAGAAGCACGTTGAACACGTCCGGGTGAGCCTTCTCGATCTCATCGAAGAGCACGACGGAATAGGGCCGGCGCCGGATCGCCTCGGTGAGCCGGCCGCCCTCCTCGTACCCGACGTATCCCGGAGGCGCCCCGATCATGCGCGCGACCGAGTGCTTCTCCATGTACTCGGACATGTCGAGCCGCACCATCGCGTGCTCGTCGTCGAAGAGGAACTCCGCGAGCGCGCGCGAGAGCTCGGTCTTGCCCACACCGGTGGGGCCGACGAAGATGAAGGACCCGATCGGCCGGCGCGGATCGGAGAGCCCGGCCCGGGAGCGCCGGACGGCGTCGGCAACGGCTGTGACGGCCTCTTTCTGTCCGATGACGCGCTGGGATAGACGCTCCTCCATGTGGAGAAGCTTCTGCTGCTCCTTCTCGAGCATCTTTGAGACGGGGACACCGGTCCACTTGGAGACCACTTCCGCGATGTCTTCCTCGGTGACCTCTTCCCGCAGCATGGGCTGACCCTTCTGGAGCTCCGCGAGACGGGCGTTCAGCGCGGCCAGCTCTTTCTCGAGCTGGGGAAGCCGGCCGTAACGAAGCTCGGCCGCCTTCTGCAGATTGCCTTCGCGTTCCGCTTCGGTCGCCTGCTGGCGCACCAGCTCGATCGCTTCCTTGGTCTGGCTGGTTTTCTGGATGAGCTCCTTCTCCGCGGACCATTGCGCCCGCAGCCGGGTCGCTTTTTCGCGTTCCTCGGCGAGCTCCTTGTCGATCTCGGCCAGGCGAGCCTTGGCTTCCTTCGTTTTTTCCTTGGAGAGCGCGCGCTTCTCGATCTCGAGCGACACGATGCGCCGCTCGATCTGGTCGATTTCAGTCGGCACCGACTCGATCTCCGTGCGCAGCCGCGCAGCGGCCTCGTCGACCAGATCGATGGCCTTGTCCGGAAGGAATCGGTCCGTGATGTAGCGCGCGGACAGGCGCGCCGCCCCGACCAGCGCGGCATCGGTAATCCGGACGCCGTGATGGACCTCGTAGCGCTCCTGCAGTCCGCGCAGGATCGAGATCGTGTCTTCGACCGTCGGCTCCTCGACATAGACGGGCTGGAAGCGCCGTTCCAGAGCCGCGTCCTTCTCGATGTACTTCTGGTACTCGTTCAGGGTCGTGGCGCCGATGGCGCGCAGCTCGCCGCGGGCGAGCGCGGGTTTCAGCATGTTGGAGGCGTCCATCGAGCCTTCCGACGCGCCGGCGCCGACTAACGTGTGCAGCTCGTCGATGAAAAGGATGATCGTGCCTTGCGCCTCCTCGATCTCCTTCAGGACCGCCTTCAACCGGTCTTCGAATTCGCCGCGGTACTTGGCGCCGGCGATCATGGAGCCCAGGTCGAGCGAGACGACACGCTTGTTCTTCAACCCTTCGGGAACGTCGCCCATGTGAATGCGGCGGGCGAGCCCTTCGACGATCGCCGTCTTGCCGACGCCGGGCTCCCCGATCAACACCGGGTTGTTCTTGGTGCGGCGAGAAAGGACCTGGATCACGCGCCGGATTTCCTCGTCCCGGCCGATGACCGGATCGATCTTTCCGCGGCGGGCCAGGTCGGTCAGGTCCCGCGTGTACCGCTTCAAGGCCTGGTATTTGTCCTCCGGGTTCGGATCCGTGATGCGAGTCGAGCCGCGAACCTCTTTCAGCGCCTTGAGCAGCGCGTCTTTCTTCGCGCCCGCCTTGGCGAGACGCTTCGCCGTCTCGCCCGCGTCGGATTCCGAGAGCGCGATCAAGAGATGCTCGGTCGACACGTACTCGTCGCCGAAATCCTTCGCGATCTCGAAGGCACGGTCGAAGACGCGCGTCAGCTCGCGGGCGGGAAGCGCGTCGGCCGAAGCTCCCGAGACCTTCGGCTGCCGATCGAGATCGGCCTCGAGGTCTCGGGTGAGTGAGGCCGGATCGACGCCGAGCTTCTGGAGGATCGGCACGACCACACCTTCGCTCTGGCGAAGGAGGGCGAGGAGGAGATGGTCCCCCGTCAGCTCCGCGTTACCGCGAGCACGGGCGTCGCGTTGCGCTTCCTGGATTGCTTCCTGAGCTTTGATGGTGAGTTGGTCGAAACGCATCGAGTTCCTTCCGGTGCGCTGGCTGGCTGGTACCGACGAAGAGACGCCGAGCCGGCAGCACCAAGGTGACTATAGAATATTGAGTATCAAATTGTCAAGTATTGTTGGTTAGAATATGAGTCTTGTTGGCTAAGATTGTGTACCAGTAAAATCAATGATTTAGCCCGAAACCGGCCGCCTAGTGCGCCAGGAGAGGGTCGATCAGACCGGCCTCGAGGAAGCCCCGGTTTCGCAGGAGGCAGGAATCGCAATGCCCGCAAGGACAGCCGGATTCGGACGGTTCGTAGCAGGAAATGGTGAGATCGAAGTCGAGTCCCAGCGCCGATGCCCGGCCGATGATTTCCGCTTTCGTCATCGACAGCAGCGGAGCACGGATGCGGAAGCGCCGGCCTTCCACCCCGGCCTTGGTCCCGAGGTTCGCCGTCCGCTCGAAGGCTTCGAGAAACTCGGGCCGACAATCGGGATAGCCGGAATAGTCGAGGGCGTTGGCGCCGATGAAGACGTCTGCCGCTCCGATGACCTCGGCCCAGGCAATCGCGTGAGCGAGGAAGAGCGTGTTGCGCGCCGGGACATAAGTGATGGGGATCGGCTCGCTGCCGAGGCTGTCTCGGGGCACGGCAGTCTCCGGATTGGTGAGAGCCGAGGACCCTCGCGCAGGCAGGTCGAGGCGAAGGATCCGGTGGTCCGATGCCCCGTAGCGCGCTGCGAGCGCCCGTGCCCGTTCCAGCTCGACTCGGTGGCGTTGGCCGTAGTCGAAAGAAAGGGCGAAGACTTCAAAGCCTTCCTCCCGCGCGATCAAGAGACAGGTGGCCGAGTCGAGGCCGCCGGAGAGAAGGACGATCGCGTTCATAGTTTTCAGTTGTCAGTTTTCAGTTGTCAGTTTCAATACGGATGCTCAGAACTGAAAACTGATCACTGAGAACTGAACACTTCTCACTTGCCCGGTACGTCGCCCCACAACAGTTTATGCAGTTGAAGGCCCAAACGGACCTTGCGCCCCGAGTCCCGAATCCATTCACCGAGGTCCGTCGCCGCAAGCTTCTCCCACACGGGCGAGAAGGTGACGGAGTGGCGCCTGTCGAGATCGCGTGAGGCGACGAGTCCAACCGCCCAGTCGAAGTCGGGGCGATCGGCCAGAACGAACTTGATCTCGTCCCGGGGCCCCAAGAGATCCAGGTTCTCGGGCAGATTCGCCGCCTGCATTCCCGATCCGGGAGCCTTGACGTCCAAGATCTTGATGACCCGCGGATCCAGCCGATCGACGCGAACGTGCCCTCCCGTCTCGATCATCACGGTTCTGTCGTGTTCGAGCAGGCGCTCGATCAGTGGGTAGACCGCATCCTGCTCGAGCGGCTCGCCTCCGGTGATCTCGATCAAGTCGGTGCCGAGGTCCAGCGTCTGTTTCGCGGCCTCCGAGACGCTCATTTCCTTGCCGCCGGAAAAAGCATAGGCCGTGTCGCACCAGACACAACGGAGCGAACAGCCCGTCAGTCGAATGAAAGCGCAGGGAAAGCCGGCGCGGGTGGATTCGCCCTGGAGGGACTTGAAGATCTCGGTGACTCGGAGAGTCGGTTCCATGAGTGCATTTTATGGCTCGCCTTCTCTCCAGCACATGTTGGTCGACAGTCGACAGTCGACAGTCAACAGTAAAGCGAGCTCTTGAATCCATGCTGTCGACTGTTGACTGTCAGCTGTCGACTACTTTGATCTTCCCATGCAGCATGTTCATTCCGCAGGAAAACGGGAACTCTCCGGTGCGCTGGGGCACAACGTCAATCTCCGTCTTCTGAAAGGCCGGCAGCTCGCGGCGTATCTCGAACTCCGGCAGGACGACCTCGTCGCTGCAGGGGCTGTTTTCGCGGCGATCGAATATGAGCTTCAGCGGAACGCCTTTGCGCGCGACGATGAGGTCGGGATCGTATCCGCCGGAGACGACGATCGTGACTTCCTGCGCGCCTCCTTCCGACGGCCGGGCCGCCGTCTCGCGTCGCCGCCCGAAAAAGAAGAGGTACAGGAACACGCAGAGCGCCGCGCCCAGGCCGACCGCTTCGATTCGATCGAGAGTCCAGGCGATCGCGAGCCCGGCGGCGCTGAGGCTCACGGGCGCCGCCGCGCGAGCCGCAGGCTGTTTCCCACGACCGTGAGGGAGGACGCCGCCATCGCGGCGGAGGCGATCATCGGAGAGAGCATCCAATGGAGCCTGGGGTACAGCGCTCCGGCCGCGATGGGAATCGCGAGAACGTTGTAGAGAAAGGCGAAGAGCAGGTTTTGCCGGATCGTGGAGACCGTTGCCCGGGAGAGGCCGATGGCGTCGGCCACGAGCTCCAGGTTTCCGCCGAGCAGAGTGATGTCCGAAGCCTCGACCGCGATGTCGGAGCCGGCCCCGATCGCGATGCCCACGTCCGCT